>Ga0247778_1000317_pt1 | contig 75037 bp, 56 predicted proteins | sample UWRJL049202B5_FD_179939 | JGI IMG/M metagenome (GOLD analysis project Ga0247778, IMG submission 179939) | Plant litter microbial communities from Arlington Agricultural Research Station in Wisconsin, United States - UWRJ-L049-202B-5 | ecosystem: Environmental > Terrestrial > Plant litter >... | reverse complement strand
ACGGCGCGGTGAAGCCGCTTGTAGAGGAGGCAGTATCCATTGCCGTCAAACCACAGCGCCTTCAGCCGAGTCGCATTACGATTGGCGAACACGAAGATCGAGCCTGCCTGTGGATCCTCTCCAAGCTCCTGACACGTGGAGAGGTGGCGCGACGCTTTGGTCTGAGCTTGAGCACCGTGCGCCGTATGGAAGGCGTGCAGCTCGAGCCCATCGTTGGCGCGCGCGGTGTCCGTTACTTCGAGGAGACCGAGATCCAAACCGTGCTCGTCTGAGTGCGACGGACCGGGGTACCGGTCGACGAGCGCGCTGACGGCACGCTCGCCGCGGGCGGCGTTCAAGCGATTTCAGAACGGCGCCCATTTGGTGGCGGTTGTCACTGCGCTTCGAATGGCCGTGGATGGCGAACGCAGAAATCATGAAGACGGAGCGGTTCACCAGATTCCACATCGCGCGCGGACCGCGGAGGGTTGACCTGAACCGGCTCTTCACGGATGGCCGAAACTTCAGAGCCCAGTGGTGGCGACGGCGGCGAAGGTGACGAAGGCGGAAGATGATGAATGGGAGCAAATAGAGGACGTCTCGCCGTCGCAAGGAAGCTGTTTGCCGCAACCGAGCACGACGACCGGGAGCAAGGCCGGAGAAGATCGCGAACTGCCCGCCTGAGCGGAGCGCCCCACCACCGCACGCATCGCCCCGCCACAGCAATGGGCATGCATGGGGTGCCGCCATGCCATCCACGCGCGCACCTGTTAACCTGGCCGCCATGCGATGCTGCGCCGCCCCCCTCCTCCTCCTCCTGTTGCTCGCAACCGCGTGTGACTCAACACGGTCTGTGAGCATCGACGGAAAAAGGGTAACACTCGGGGCATCGGCATCCGTTGCTGATTGCCCGACGTGCCCGGTCTGCGCTCCGGAGCCCGACGCGGGACCGCCCGTCGGTTCGTTGCCGCCGGTGCCGCCAGAGCCGGCCGCAGCGGGAATCAGCTGGTTCATCCATTCAAGCGCAGACGACGGTGGCCCGACTCCGCGTCGCGGAATGCGACCAGGCGGCGGTGAGATACCAGTCAAAGCGGCTGGTTGGCGCTGCACGCAGACGGCCCTTGAGCGAGATGAGACGCTTGGGTGGCTGTCGGAGAGCGTGGGTCTTGAGTGTAGGCATGGCGCCGCGCGCGTTCGGAGCAGAGCAGAGTGCACGATGCAAATGGGTTCGTACGACTCAGCGCGCCTCGTATTAGCCGAGGACGGCCAGGTTGAGGTGACGTGTGCGATGCGCCCCTCGCGCTTACAGTATTAGGGACGAAATGGCCCAAGGGCCTCTGTGTGTGTGCCGACCTGGGGGCAGCTCCGGCCAAATTACCAGCAGCGCCCGATCACCATTTGGGGAATTCGTCGGTGCGCTTTGATCTCGTGAGGCGCAGCGCGATCAACTGACGCGCGATTAATCTTTCGCAGGCTGCGCGAGTGCCGTCTCACCGGCAGCGCAATAGAGGGTGGCCAGGCGCTACGGGCCCGCCACAGCGAGCTGCAGCCGTCGCTGCCCTCGCCGGGGAGGCCGCCGAATGCGCGTGAAGCCGTCGTGCGAGGCGCCAGTAAGGCCGCCTTCAGCCAACAACGTGCCGCGCAACGCCAAAGCTACGTGCCGCCCCCGAAGCGGCCAAGCCGGCTGCTCACACAACGACCGTTTCCGGTGGGCTGTCGCGCCACTTCCAACTGATAGGACAAGATGACCGAATCATTCACGGTTTCTGAGCTCCGCAGCCTGCTGCCGCGAGCCCAACAGGCTCGATTCGACGAGCTTCTGCGATCAACACGAGATCCGATCAAGGCGGCAAAAGGCCATCTCCGCCGAGATAGGCAAGCCCCGGGTAGCCGAGGACGACTCCGACGACATCGAATCGTTCACGCGATCGCTGACGCCGGGGCAGCGCGAAACGTTTCAGCGGCTCGTGAAGCGACTGACGCAAATGGAGGAAGACAAGAAGGCGAACGACAAGCCGTCACCTCCGCCCGAGCCGAGCGCCAAGAGTTTCACCGCGGCCGAATGGCGAGCCGCCGAGCAGGCCTACCGCGCCGTCGAACAGCATTACCGGGGGCAATCACGCGCGGCCGTTGTCGACGATGCCTTTGCGTCGAGGTTGGACGCGGCGTTTGGCAGTGAGCAACCCGCCCAGCTGGGCGTTGTCGTGAACGGCCCGACCCAGTCTTTCGGGATCCCTTTGCCCATCAAGTCGAGCAGCACGAAGGCAGCTCCGGCTACACCACCACGGCCCTATTATGAGGCATCGCCGTACGTAGTCGCGAACAACAAACCGTCACAGCGATCGATGAAAGCCTGCATCCTGAAGCATCACTTGCTTCCGGTGTTCGGCGACATGCTTCTCGACGCGATCAAGATGCATCCGATCGAAGTCTTGAAAGCGAGCTTGCTCGCCAAGGGGCTGAGTCGGAAGCGGGTGAACAACATCCTCGCCTGCCTCGGAAAAATGCTGCGCTACGCGCACGAAGTCGAACTGCTCGAAGTCGTGCCACGGGTGAAGCTTTTGAAGATCCCGCAGCAAAAGTTCGATTTTCTCACCTTCGAGGAGCTGTCACGGCTCACCGAGGCCGTGAAGGTCGATCCGGAACGCTGGGCGCTCGTGCTTTTGGGCGCGGACGCGGGGCTACGTCAGGGCGAGATCATCGCTCTGGAGTGGGGCGACGTGGATTTGGTTGTTGGAGCGCTGACTGTTCGGCGCTCGTCTTGGAAGGGTCAGGTCGGCACGCCGAAAAGTGGGCGGGAACGCAAGGTTCCGCTCACGGCGCGGCTCAAAGCCGCGCTGAAGGCGCATCGGCACCTGAAGTCCGAGCTGGTGTTCTGCCACATGGATGGCAAGCCGTTCACGCAGTCAGCTATCGAGGCGGCGCTCCGCTTCGGCTGCAATCGGGCTGGGCTTCGGATCATCGGCTCGCACGTGCTCCGGCACACCTTCTGCTCGCACCTCGCCATGAGGGGCGCGGCGCCGAAGGCGATTCAGGAGCTCGTGGGTCACTCGACGCTCAGCATGACCCTTCGGTACATGCATCTGGCGCCGAGCGCGCTGTGCGAAGCGATCGATCTGCTCAACTTTGGGCAGCCGGTGGGCAGCGCCTTGAGCTCTGCGGTTTGAAGTAGCGAGAACGAAACGAGAAACTCAGCGGAGAGGGAGGGATTCGAACCCTCGGTACGGTTGCCCGTACACTGGTGTTGCCCCCACCGTCCAGTGCTCGCCCCTTCGGGGCTGCGCGCTTCCTGCCTCCCCCAAATTCCGTGCTCGCGGCCGCGGCGGCCGCTGCGCGCGGAATGGGGGAGGCCGTCGTGGCCAGCATTGCGGCTGCTCGTAACTCTCGAGAGTGATACACAACACGGTCGCCTCCATCGCCGGCGTCGTGCCGGGCTTAGCGAGAGGCGCACGCTGCGCGCCGCGCCCGTCATTGACGGCGATTCTCGGCGGGGGCGCGTCACGCAGCCTGCGCTAGGGGGCTGCGCCCGGCACGCCGCCGGCGATGGAGGCTCAAATGCGCGTTGTCAAATCATCCAACTCGAAATCCGCGGCTCGGCTCGAGCTCTTCGCTCGGCAACACCGCTCGTGCCTCACCGAGTCGGAGGCTCGCCTTTGGGCCGCGCTTAATGCAGGGCAGCTTGGCGTCTGCTTTCGCCGCCAAGTGCCCATTGGCGGCCGCTTCATCGCTGACTTCTGCGCGCCCAGCGTTAAGCTCATTGTTGAGGTAGACGGCGGCTACCACGCGCGCCGCAGCGGGGCGGATGCGAGCCGTGATCGCAAGCTCGCTTGGCTTGGCTATCGCGTCGTTCGGGTAAGCGCAGAGTTGGTGCTCTCCGATCTCGCCTCCGCGGTCGCACTCGTCCGTGCCGCGCTGTAACCGCGCCAACAGCGCGCTGCGCTCTCTTTAAAGGGCACCGCGGACCAGCGCGACTGCTTCACTGAGCGACTGCATGACGAGCTGCGCTTCGAGGCGGACTACCCGATACCCAGCGACGTGCAGAGCGGCGTCCCGTCGCGCATCAGCGGCCCGCCGATCGGCGTGACACGCGCCATCGACCTCGACGACCAAGCGCACGCTCGGTGCGCAAAAATCGACAATGTACCGACCGAGCAACGGCACCTCCCGACGAAACTGCACGCCCAACTTGCGTGCACTGAGCGCCGACCAAAGCCGCAGCTCCCGAGGGCGTGATTACGCGCCGATTCGCCCAAGCGAATTGCTCGAGCCGAAGTTGCTTGCGAATGAGATTGTCTTCCTTCCGACTACGCATGGACTGAGCCTCCTGCGTCGGCATCGGGCCGAGCGCAGCCCCCCAGGCGCAGGCTTCATGCCACGCCCCCGCTGTATTGAGCGTGCAGCGGCGGGCGTGGCAGGAAGCGTGCGCCCTCTCGCGAAGCTCGGCCCGATGCCGACGCAGGAGGCGAGCGGAATCAGAAGGACAACGCAGTGCACGCATGCGGAAGCATGCGTGGAGCTGTACCCACGCGGGCAGCGCAGGACGTGGAGCGCGTGAAAAGCAGTGAACGCATGCGGAAGCATGCGTGGAGTCGTGCCCACGCGAGCTGCACCCACTCAGTGGACATCGTCAAACGACTACCTCCCCCATCCGCGCGCAGCCCGAAGGGCGAGCACGGATTTGGGGGAGGTCGGCGGCGCGCAGCCCGCGGAGCGGGCGAGCACCGACGGGTGCCAACGCCTCACCCCGTCGCGTTACGAGGGGGCAGCTGCGGAGAGGGAGGGATTCGAACCCTCGGTACGGTTGCCCGTACACTTGATTTCCAGTCAAGCACCTTCGACCACTCGGTCACCTCTCCAGGGGTGCGTTTTTGGCGCGAAGCGGGCGGAATCTGGCAGCCGGCGGGGGGAGTGTCAACGGCAGAACGAGCTGGGCTTCATTCGGGCTGCTTTGCCGCGCCCCTCCGGGGAAAGCTGTACGCCATCCAATCCCCGATCGAGCGCAGGAGCTGCTTGCGGCTGGGGAGATCGCCGACCGTGTGATCGGTTTCGGGCATGAAATCCAAGCGCAGCTGATCCCGGAAGTCCAGCCCGGGTAGCAGATCGAATAGCTGATCTCGATAGTTGTACTGGTGGTTCACGCCGCCGGTGAAGACCAACATCAGCTGTACACCGCGGTCGATGAGCCGCTCGAGCGCGATGCGGACCTGGGCTGCGGACATCTGGGAGGGTTCTTGCTGCTCGCTCTGCCCGAGCGCAGCTCGGGCGACTGCCATGCCTCGTTGCACGCCGAGCGCGCGCCGCCAGAGCGGGTGGCGCAGCGTGAGCAGGGCGCGCCAGGTGGCGGCGTGGAGCAGACGTTGACGGTAATGCAAGAGCCGGCCTCGCCGCGTGCGCGCGACCGTTGGATCGACGAGCAGTACCCCGACCACGCGCGCGTCGTCGAACGCGTTCAAGACGCTGTAGTTCGCTCCCGAACAAAGCCCGCAGCAGATGAACGACTGGGCTCCGTGCGAGGCCTCTAGGAAATCGAACGCGGTCTTGATGTCTGCCATCGCCGCGCTCGTCAAAGAGGTGCCTCCGCTCAGCGGCTCGGAGTCGCCCAAGCCGTGCAGGTCGAAGCGAAGCACCGTGTGACCGCGTTCCGCGAGCGCGCGCGCGATATCGACGTAGAGTCGGTTCGGGCCGACGCGGTGCACGATCCCGGCATTGACGATGACGACGAAGGGTGTCCCCGCCGGATCGGAGCGCGGCATCGACAGGATGCCCGATAAGCCTTGCCCCACACCGAAACGGACTACGCGCTCCCGTATCCGTGGCGTCACCGCGCGAGCTCCACCATGCGCTCGACGGTCGCGTACGGCAGGCCACCGGCTGCGAAATTGTCGTTCTCGAGCCACGAGGTGTGCTCGGGCACTAGTTCGAATTGGACGGTATTGCTGGCGGCTTGCAACGCGCGCGAGAGTAACGGGCGGTCGGGCGACGAACTGGACTGAAACAGTGTGATGCGCGACTTCGTCGGTCGTGTAAATTCGTCGGTCTCGACGGCTTCGATGCTCGAACGCATGGCCGAAGTCAGTGGGTAGCCGATCAGATTCAGAACGCGCGCCTTCGACGCGCGCGGCTTGGCGCAGGTGAGCGACCAACGGTCGATCTCTTGTTGTGCTTCGATCAGCTCCCTGACGTATTGGGCGCCATCGACCACCGGGTCCCACATCGAAACGGCGCAGATGTCGGGCCGCTGTTGCGCGAGCCGCCAGCCCACCACCGCGCCTAGCCGGATGCCGATCGCAGTTACGTTCTCGAAGCCGGACATGTCCCGAAGCTCGTCGACTGCCAGCGAGGCATCTTCGCACCAGCTCGTGAGATCGCCGTCCTCGCGCTCGCCCGCTGAATCCCCCGTACCGAAATAGTCGAAGCGCAGGACGTGGCAGCCGCTGTCGCTCAGACGTTCGGCGAGCCGACGGAGGATGCGATGCGAGATGAAATACTCCGGCCCCCACGGCGGGCACAAAATCATCGCGCCTCGCGCGGGAACCGACGAGGACGATGGGGCGTGATAGGCACCGAACAGCTGCCGGTTGGAGTCGCCAAAGAACAACAAGTTCATGGGCTGTGGCTGACTCCAGTTCCGCGAGCGTCGCAGGCCTCGGCGATCTGCCCCAGCGACAAGAAGAACAGCAAGCGCGTCTCGATTTGGAAGCCCATGCGTTGGGCCAATTCGTTGGCGGCGCGCATGGCGAGCAATGAATGCCCACCGAGCTCGAAAAACGTGTCCGAAACGGCCACCCGCTTCACGTTCAAGAGCCGCATCCAGATCTCGGCGATGGCCTTTTCGGTCGCGGTCGATGGCGGCTGATTGTCCGCGCGCGGGTTGGCAGAGCTCTCGGCTGCGAACGCGTCGGGGAGGGCACGGCGATCGACTTTGCCGTTGGGCGTCAGCGGAAACATATCCACGAACGTCACCATGGACGGGATCATGAACTCAGGTAGACGTTGCCGAAGATGGCGGCGCAGCTCGCTGCCCGTAGCATCCTGATTGTCGCGCAGCTGCACCCAGGCCACGAGCCGCGGGTCGTCCGGAGCGACGAAGCGTACGTCGACCACCGCTTGCTTGACCGACGGATGATTGGCCAGACCGACCTCGATTTCTCCGGTTTCGATACGGTGGCCGCGTACCTTCACCTGACCGTCGAGCCTGCCCAAGTGCTCCAGCCGACCGTCGGCCCGAAAGCGCCCGATATCGCCCGTGCGATACATCTTTTTGCTCGGCACCGCGAGGTCAGTCACGAAGCGCTCCGCCGTGAGTTCGGGGCGGCCGTGGTAGCCGAGGGTTACGCCATCGCCCGCGATGCAGATTTCGCCCAGCGCGCCCATCGGCACCGGACGCTGATGGGCGTCGAGCACATACACCTGGGTATTGGCGATGGGCGTGCCAATCGTGATTGGGCCGTCGTCCGTGATGCGGGCCATCGTCGACCAAACGGTAGTTTCCGTGGGCCCGTATGCGTTCCACAACGCGCGAACCCGCGGGCGTAACCAGGCCGCGAGCGCGGGCGGCAGAGGTTCGCCACCCACGATGGCCGTCAGGGCCGGGTTACCCTCCCAGCCCGCGTTCATCAAAAGCCTCCAACTGGAAGGGGTGGATTGCAGCATGGTCGCCCCCGACGATTCGAGGAGTTGAGCGAGGCGTTTCCCGTCGCTGGCGGTCTCGCGATCAGCGAGCACGACTCGGCCACCTTGCACCAACGGCAGGAGCAGCTCCAGTACGGAGATGTCGAACGAGGGCGAGGTCACTGCCAGCACCGCGTCTCTCGCGGAAAAATCGAGGCAGCTTCGCATCGCGGCGAGGAAATTACTCATGCCCGAATGCGGTACCAAGACGCCCTTCGGCGTGCCGGTAGAGCCGGAAGTGTAGATCAGGTACGCGACGTCCCCGGGCCTGGCCAAGTCGTGGAGATCGCCGGACGCCTCGGACGCCTGATCGGTGAGCTCGTCGATCACGAGTGGCGTCGCCGTCGCGTCGCGCAACGCCGCTGTCTTCAGCACGGCACGCGTCGTCAGCATGGGTTCGGCGCCACTGTCCTTCAACATGAATGCGACACGCTCGGCCGGGTAGCTCGGATCGATTGGCACGTATGCCGCTCCCGACTTCAAGATGCCGAGCAGCGCGATCGGCAATGCCGAAGTGCGATCGGTCGCCAGCGCAACGAAGCGGCCTGGACCGGCTCCCACCGCGCGCAGCCGAACCGCAACCTGGCTCGAGAGGCGATCGAGCTCCCGGTAAGTCAGGCTGCGGTCGCTGGCCACGATGGCCGGCTCGTTGCCGCGCTCGTTTGCCAAGCGAGCGAATTGGGTCACGACCGTGGCACGCTCGACCTCGGCCTCGGTGCGGTTGAACCCCTCCAATAGTTGCTGGCGTTCCTGCTCGCCGAGCAGCGAGAGCTCGGAGACACGTTGTCGGCTGTTCTGCGTCGCGCACGCGAGCGCGTTCTGAACGTGCCCCGCGATCCGCGCCACCGTCGCTGCCTCGTACGCGTCGGTGCGGTACTCGTATGACCCGGTCAAGGTCCCGTTGCGTTCCGTCGCGAACAGGGTCAGGTCGTAGACCGCGCCGCCGCTGGTGATGCGCAACTCCGAGGCGTCGGGGGCGTTGTGCAAGACGACGGCGACTTGGAAGAGCGGTGAGCTGTTCAGCGAGCGCTCGGGGTTCAACTCGCGGACGATCTGTTCGAAAGGGACCGCCTGGTGGGCGTGCCCTTCGAGCAATTCCTCTCGTGCACGTGCGACCAATTGCTCAAAGCTGGGATCGTCGGAAAGATCGAAACGAAGCACGATCGGGCTCACGATTGGGCCAATCATGCTCTCCAGCGCTTCTCGATCTCGCGTCCCGAGCGGGCTACCGAGCGCCAAGTCCTGCTGCCCGGTGTGCCGATGCAAGACAGCCGCGACGGCGGCCAGCAACACCATGTACAGCGTGGCTCCAGCTTCGCGAGCGAGCGCGCGTGCTGCGCTGTACAGCTCTGTTGGCCACTCGAAATCGAACGTGGCTCCTTTCCCGGCTTCCGCGCGCGCCAGTTGGTCTCGGGGGAAGACCGACAGATTCGGCAACGCGGCCAGCCGCTTCTTCCAATAGGCGAGCTGTGCGATGCCGCTCGGGTGGGCGCTGACCCGGCGCTGCCAATGGGCGAAGTCGGCATATTGCAATGGGTTTGGCGGTGACGCGGCGCGGCCCTCGGCGAGTGCCCGGTACTCGCTCTGAATATCGCGCACGAGCAGCGCGAATGACCAGGCGTCGAGCGCGATGTGATGGGCCGAAATCAGGAGCGATACCCTCGCCTCTGCCGTGCGCAGAATCTGAAATCGCACGGGGCCGCCCGCCGCGAGATCGAAGGAAAGGCTCATGGCCTCGGCCATGGCCGCGTCGAGCAAGCGCGGCTGGGCCGCCTCCGGCTCCGAACGGAGATCGCGGACGACGATCGGTGTGTCCTCGGATGACGCGACACGGGCCACCGGACTATCACCATCGAGGATGAAGCGGGCGCGTAAAATCTCGTGGCGCGCGACGACGCGGCGGATCGCCGCCTGCAGCTGCTCGAGGTCGACTGCTCCGCTCGGGCTGAACAGTGAACCGAAGTTGTACGTAGTCGATCCGGGCTGCAGTCGATCCAGCACCCACAACCGCTCTTGAAAAAAGGACAGCGGTAGCGAAGCCGCAACGCGCGGCGCCGCCGTCAGCTGCGGTAAAATATCGGCCTCGCTTTTCGCTTCCAGCTCGCGAAGCAGGGCATCTTTGCCGGCGATTAGCGCGGCCTCCAAGGTCTTCGTCAGGCGACCCTTGGGCGCGCTGATGCGCAAGCGTCCGCCGTCCACGTGCACGCGGATATCGAGCGCGCGCAGCTCGGCCAGTAAATCAGAGGGCGTCACAGCTCGAACTCCTCGCGTTCGCCCGCCGCTTCCGCCTTGCCGTCGCGGGCCGGCAACTGCTGCGCCAGCAGCCGCACGGTGGGTGCGTCGAACACCACTCGCAGCGGAAGCCGCACGCCAAAGTGTTCGTCGATGCGGGCCAAGATGCGCGTGGCCAGCAGTGAATGACCACCTAGCTCGAAGAAATTGTCGGTCGCGCCGATGGGTTGCACCCCGAGCAAGTCTGCCCACATGGCGGCCAGCGCGAGCTCGACTTCACCTTCCGGCGCATCGAATGGCCCTTCTCGGCGCGCGCTGGGAGCTGGCGAGGCGGGCGCGGGGTTGGCGGTGGGCGGCGCAGGACTACGCGCCGCTTGCTTCATCAACCTCAAGATCCGACCCACTTCGAACGGCGACACGACGATCTGCGGCGAGCCCGCAGCCAACGCGCGCCCGAACGCATCGGCACCGGCCTGGGGCGGTATCCCGGCTGCAACGTAGGCTTTGCGAGCCGCGCGCAGCGCGACCGGCACCACCACGCGTTCTGCCATGCCGACGTCCCGCCAGGCGTCCCAGGCGATGGATAGCGTCTTTTGCCAGCGTACGGATTTGTGTTCGGAGAGCACGAATGCGTCGAGATACGCGCAGGCTGCGGCGTACGCGCAGCCACCGGCGGCCCCCACGACCGCGCTGATCGAGCTGAAGACGACGAAGAAATCGAGCGGAACGTCGGCGAAAACGCGCGCCAGCACCTCGCTGCCCTGGAGCTTGGCCCGCAGCACGTCATCGGTATCCGAGCTTTCGGCAAAGGCGATGGCACTTCCGCCAGCGACGCCAGCCGAATGAATCACGCCGTCGACCGCGCCCCAGCGTTCGCGTACCTGCTCGGCGGCGCGCCGAACGGCGTCCTCGTCGCTCACGTCAGCGCTGACGAACATCACTTCGCCGCCGTCGGCCTCGATGCGCCGTACGGCGTTGATCAGCTCGGTCGTGGCGTCGTTTTCGGGGTGGTCGGCGAGCCACGCGTCCCACTCTTCACGGCCGGGCGGGGACTTTCGCGCGCTGAGGACCAGGCGCGCAGCGACGCGCGTGGCGAGCCACTCAGCGAGGGTGATCCCAATGCCGCCCGTGCCACCGGTGATCAGGTAAACCCCGCGCTGCTTCAAGGGCAAGCTGTGCGGCGTGGCAACTGGCAAGCTGGTTTCGGCATAGCGGCGCGCCCAGCGCAGCCCGACCCGTCGGGCCACGAACGATTCGCAGTCGTCGCTGGCGGCCTCGTCCAGCAGCGCCGCCGCCGCGTCCGAGGTGTCGTCCGGGGCGTCGAGCAGATCGATGGCCGTGACGCGTAGGCCCGGATGCTCCACAGGCAGGACCAAGACCGGTCCCGTCACGAGCGCGCGTGCCGGGACCGAGATGGCCTCGCCGAGCACGCTCTGCGCGCCGCTCGTCGCGACGATCACGCGTGGCCCCGCCGAGGCTCGTTCGAGCAGCAATGCGCGCCCCAGCACCATCAGTGAGTGCAGGGGCAAGGTCGCGGGCGTGGTCTGCCCCGCGCTGCCAAAGTTCCACAGGTGCAACACACCGTCGAGAGGGCGACCTGCGAGCGCTGCGAACAGCGCCTGGTAGTCGGCGTCGGACTCGGGCCGAACCGCGAATTCCGACTCGCCTTCGACGCTGAACGCGGCTGCGGCTCGAACGCCGATCACCGACGCGCCCTGCGCTCGCAGCCGGCTGGTGACCTCGGTGGTCAGCGCATCCCGACCTCCGAAGACGAGCCACGACCCGCTGATGACTTGCCGGCGGCTCGCTGGAATGTCTGCGCGGGCCCAGGTGGGCAGGTGAAACCAGTCCTTCAGGGCTTCGATGCGGTAGCTCTCGACGCTCGCCGCGTCCCCGCTTGCCGCTGACTCGGTGCGGGTCGGCGCGTCGACCCAATGCCGTTGTCTGTCGAACGGATAGCTGGGCAAGGGCACGCGCCGCAGTTGCTCCTGCTGGTGCATCGCTTCGAAGTTCAGCGTCACCCCCGCCGTCCAAAGCCGCGCGGCCGCGAGCATGAGCGCTTCACCCTGCGCGCGTTGTTCGCGCGGGTGGGGCAAGGACGAGAAGACACGCAGAGCGCCATCGCGACCCAACGTGAGGCGCGCCAAGGCCGACAGCGCGGTGCCCGGCCCTACTTCGAGCAGCGCCAGCGAAGGATCAGCGGCCAAGGTGGCGACGCCATCGGCGAACAGCACCGCGTTGCGCAGATGTGACACGTAGTACTCGGGTGACGTGGCCTGTTCCGGCGTAATCCAGGTGCCGGTCAGGTTCGATACGTAGCGCCGGAGCGGCGCGGACAATTTGATCCGTTCGAAGACGACTCGAAAGGGCGAAAGCACCGGTTCCATCATCCCTGAATGGAAGGCGTGCGAGGTATGTAGCAGGCGGTGTTCGATGCCTGCGTCGGTGAGCTCGCGATCGAGCCTCGCGATCGCTTCCAGCTCGCCCGAGACGCTGCACAGCGCGGGCGCGTTCACGGCCGCGATCTCCAGGCCGGGCCGAAGCCGAAGAGACAGGTCGTGCGCGGAAAGGCTCACGGCCAGCATACCGCCTGCGGGCAACGCCTGCATGAGCCGGCCGCGGGCTGCGACCACGGCCAGCGCGTCTTCCAGCGAAAACACGCCGGCCAAGTGCGCCGCCACATACTCGCCGATACTGTGCCCGAGCATGGCCACGGGCTCCACGCCCCAGCTCATCCAGAGCAGCGCGAGCGCATACTCGACCGCAAACAAGAGCGGCTGCGTGAGGCGCGTCTCGCCCAGCAATTGGTCGCTCCCTTCGCGCAGCACGTTTCGTAGATCGCAATCGAGCATGGGCCAGAGCTGCTCCGCGCAGCGATCCAGCGCGGCGCGGAACACTGGTTCCGAGCCGTATAGTTGCCAGGCCATGCCCGCGTGCTGGCTGCCTTGACCACTGAATAAGAACGCCACTGGGCGCACGCCGCCCTCGTGGACGCCGGTCAGCACGGGCATTCGCTCGGGGCTGGTCAAAAAGGCGATGGCTTCGGCGCTATCGCGCACGACTACGCTGCGCCGCTGAGGGAACGAGCGACGGCCCAATTGCAGCGTGTTTGCGACGTCGGCGATCGCGAGCGTGGGCTGCGCGCGCAGGTGATCGACGAGGTTCTCGGTGGCTCGGGCCAGCGCTTCCGGGGTCCGGGCGGACAACAGCAGCAGGTGATGTGCTCGATGCGTGACACTAGGGGCGGCCGGTGGCGCCTCTTCCAGCACCACGTGCGCATTCGTGCCCCCGATGCCGAACGAGCTCACGCCTGCGCGCCGCGGACCTCGCGTGGCCGGCCATGGCTCGAGCTGGGTGGGCACGCGGAACGGCGAGCTCGGCAATGAGAGCTGCGGATTGGGCGCACGAAAGTGGGCGAGCGGCGGGATCTCTGCGTGACCGAGAGCCAGCACGGTCTTGATCAACCCGGCGACGCCGGCGGCGGCATCCAGATGCCCGAGGTTGGCCTTGAGTGAGCCCAACGCGCAGAACTCGCACTCGCTCGTGGACGCTCGGAATACTCGAGTCAGCGCCGCGATCTCGATCGGATCGCCGAGTGGTGTCGCGGTCCCGTGAGCCTCGATGTACGAAACGCTGTGTGGCTCGACGTTGCCCAAGGCTTGCGCGGTCGCAATCGCCTCCACTTGGCCGTCGACGCTCGGAGCGGTGTAGCCGACCTTGTCCGCGCCGTCGTTGTTTACCGCGGCGCCCAAGATCACGGCCTGGATACAATCGCGATCGGCGAGCGCGTCCGCGAGCCGCTTGAGTACGACGACGCCCGCGCCCGAGCCTGCGCGCGTGCCGCGTGCGTCGACGTCGAAAGGTCGGCACACGCCGTCAGGCGAGAAGATCATGCCCTCCTGAAATTGGTAGCCCGCACGCTGCGGAAAGTTGATCGACACGCCCCCCGCCAGGGCCAGGTCGCATTCGCCGCGCTGAAGCGCTCGACAGGCGAGCTGAACCGCGACCAACGAGGTCGAGCAGGCCGTTTGGATGGTCATGCTCGGGCCGTGAAGATTGAGCTTATAGGAGACCCGCGTGCACAAAAAATCCTTGTCGTTGCCGATCATCAGCTGATAACCGCCGACAGACGCCAAGAGTGCGCGGTTGGGCAAGAGTTGATTGAGCACGTACGTGTTCATGCTCGAGCCCGCGTACACACCGACGGCTTTGCCGGAGACATCACCGCCGTAGCCCGCGTGCTCCAGTGCCTCCCACGCGCATTCCAAGAATACGCGCTGCTGGGGATCGATGATCTGCGCCTCGCGTGGCGAGTAACCGAAGAACGAGGCGTCGAAGCGATCGGCGTCTTCCAGCACGGTGCCACGTGCGACCCAGCTCGGCTGAGCGCGCGCGCTCGCATCCACGCCTGCCGCCTCGAGCTCCGCATCACTGAACGTGCTCAGGCAATCCAGCCCCGAGCGCACGTTCTGCCAAAATGCTTCGAGCGAAGATGCGCCTGGGAACCGCCCGCTCATGCCGACGATGGCGATGGGCTCGCGTGCGGACGGGCTCACTCTGCTCCAGATCTGACCAGCGTCACGGCGCGTGGCCCGCGTTTGCCCCGGCCGCAGCCGCGCGGCCCTGAGTTGTTACCGTACTTCACGACACGCGCCGGTTCACGGAACGAAGCGCCTTCGAATCGCCTCCGAACGGGTTGCGTAAACCACACCGCACCTAAAAGCCTCACCACAATCCCGAAGATAATCCACGTTCGGCAAGACGCGTTCCCGAATCGACCGACTTATCCGCATGAAGCCTGCGCTCAAACTGACAATCTCGCCACAGCAGCTGGATTTCCATGAACGTTCTTGCTGTGCCGAAGTGTGTGTTGAATGTGCACAGTTGCGCTCTTCGACGCGCTACCCATGGCAGGAGAATGCATCTTCGGGCTTTCGCTGCCTCGAATGGGAATTCGTTAACACTTGAATTCCACGTCGTTGAAGGAAAACAGCGCCGCCACTGCGGTCACGGCTGCGAGAAGGCGGCCAAACGCGCGCGCAGCCGCCTGAATTTTTGACTAAAGACAGTCAACACTCTCGCCACATCCACGCGCGTGATTTCGCCGGTGATGAATAACGCGGCCCCGTATGAAAGCGAGGCCACCGGCGCGGCCAGGAATGGATTGAGCGAGCGTAAGAGCCACGCCACGCACGCCATCGCCGCGCCGGACAGCAAGCAAAAGAGTGACGTCCGACGCAGTCGGGCGTCTAAGATGCCAGCGGGCATCAGCCAAAAACCGAGCGTGATCACCATCAGCTCACTGATCAGGGCGGCCGTACATGGACCGAGCCCGCCATTTCCATAATTGCGTTCGAACCAAGGGATGAGCAGCGGATCGAGCACTAGGCTGACAATCACGCATAGTGATTGAACGAGGCTCCAGGCTCGCTGCTTACCGGCCGCCAGCACGCAAGTCCCGACCGGCATCGTCAGATAGGTCAGGAACAGGAACAGCGAGAGGATGCGCAGATCGTCCGCTGCTGGCCCAAAGCTCTCTTTGCTGAAGATGGCGATGCCGATGTCCGGATACAAGGCGCAGCCCAGGGCCACCGGCATCACGAGCAGCAGCACGCTCTGCAGTGAACCACGTGCCATGCGCCGATACTCTTTTTGGTCCTCGACCCATAGTCGGCAAAGCGTCGGGTAGAGCGCGCCGATCAGAGCGCTCGCCGGAAATGCCAAGAGTCCAATCAGCTTTCGGGCGACCGCGTACCAACCCACCGCGGCCACACTCCCCAACTTCGACAGATAGGCGGCATCGATCATCGGCTGTAGGGCCATTGCCAAGGCGAACACGACGAATGGCGAGCCGCCGATGAACAGAGCTTTGACGGCACTCCGCGTCACCGACAGCCTGTGCACGCCGACCGCAGGCAATTTACGGATCAGCCAGAGTAGAACCAGGCCCAGCGTCGCGATCGCAACGCCAAGTACGGCGCGCATTCGTCCGCCGAATAGCAATACCGGGACCACCAACGCCGTGCCCAAGAATTGCTGCCCGACGTGGGCAATGGCCGGGATGTCGGCCCGCTCGAAGCCACGGATCGTGTCTTTGCAGGCGGCCGCGCAGGAGGTCAAAACGGCCGCGATGAACGACAGCAAGAGGGCCCACTGCAACTCGGAGCCGTAGCCAAGAAAATGGCAAATCCCGGCCATGATTCCGTAAATCAGCAATGAAGTGACGGCCCGCCAGGCCAACGCACTGCCCAAGAGCTCGCCCGCGATACGATGGTTTTGCGCCACCATCGCCGGCAGCACGCCCTCATGTCCCCAGCTCAACGCCACATATCCAAAACCGGTGAATGTCCCCGCCAAATACAGATAGCCAAAGATATCTGCCCCCAAGTAGCGTGCCGTCAAGGCGTTCACCAGCACGGCCGCGGGAACGGTGATCGCCTGAGACAACGTCAGTAAGAGCGCATTGCGTGCAACCAGTTGTCCGGTTGCACCCGGTGCGACGCTCACCGACTCACCGTTCGACTCTGCCATTCAGCTGCAAGGTCTCACGGCGTGAGCGCTTCGTCTACGCCACGCCGCGCTGAGCCTGCTCGGTCGCAACCGCGGAATCGACGGGCGCGGGCGGGCTGGGCTTGGGCTTACGCGCCACCCACCAGGCTTGGGCTTGGGGCTCGGACCACTGATGGTTGGACGGGATCTGGATGGCCCTGAGCGCGCTGGCGAGCGCTCTGGCGCCGCTCGGGCGCTCGTGCGGCTTTTTGGCCAAGCATTGCATCAGCACCGTGGTCAGCTCGGGGGGCAAGTAGCAGGCGATCCGGTTTTTGAACTCGGGCGGAGTATCGTTGATGTGGGCCATCATCATCGGCAGCGAGCCATTGCGCTCGAAGAGCAACCGACCACTGAGTAGGAAGAAGCCGACGCAGCCGAGTGCATACAGATCCGCGCGGCCGTCGAGCTCGTAGCCCAGCGCCTGCTCGGGCGCCATGTATGCAGGCGTGCCCATGGCTTGCCCGACTTGCGTCAGCCGTTCGGCAGCGACGCTGGCGTCTGGGCCCGCGCCCAAGCGGTCGGCAAGCGCAGCCTCTGGGGCTTGAGCGGCATTTCCGCCCGCCCCCGCGTGCACGCCGCTTTCCGCTTCCTGCCCCGTGAGGCGCGCGCGGCTGTGCGGTGGCGGACGCTCGCTCATGGGGCGCACGGCGGCGCGTACGAGGCCAAAATCCAAGACCTTGATCACGTCGACTTCGTCGGCGATGCGGCACACGTACAGGTTCGCGGGCTTGATGTCGCGGTGTACGAGGCCGGCGTCGTGGGCTTCGGCCAAGGAGTTACACGCTTGGATCAAGAAGTCGATGACGCGCGCCGCGGGTTGCGGGCCATGGGTCTCGACCAAGGTTTCGAGATCCATGCCGTCGAGCAGTTCCATCACGTAGAAACAGGTGCCATCGGCCGTGACGCCGTAGTCGAAGAGCTCGATCGTATTGCGTGAGCGTAAGGTCGCCAGGCTCTGCGCTTCCCGCCGGAAGCGCTCTTGGACTTCGCCAGCGTCGAGCCCGGCGTCGTGGCCCATACTGATCAATTTGATCGCGGCTTGGCGCACGAGCAGACGATGCTCGGCGCGCCAGACCTCGCCCATGCCGCCCTTGCCCAGCATTTCGACCAAGCGATAGCTGCCGAGCTCCTCCGCACGCGCCGCCGCTTCGCGAGCTTCAGCGCGTGCGACGGCGGCCTCGAGGCGCGTGCGCAAGATGCGGCGCGCGAACAGCCAAGCCATGCCGCTCGCAACCAGCGTAGCCAGCGCAGCCGCCACAGTGCTCTTCTGCTGATGCAGATGCAGCGCACTCAAGATGCGCGCCTCGGGCATGATCGTCGCGACCGACCAGCCCAAATCGCTGCCGACGATGATCGGCTTTTCTGCCACCAGCTGCTTTTCGCCGTTCACGTTCAGTTCCACCGATGCGGAGTCAGCGGAGTCGGCCGAGTCAACCGCTCGCGGACGAGCTCGCGTGCCGATGTCTTTGAAGAAAGCGTTCAGGAGTGGGTCGTCGAGATCGCTGTACAAGAGGGCGCGATCTTGGCGCAGCGGCAAGTCATTGATGCGGCCTTCGCCGTTTGGATAAGCGAGCACCGTGCCATCGTGCGCATAGAGCAGCGTGGCCGCGCCGCCCATGCCGGTTCGGCTCAACACGGCGGACAACGCGGTGACGTCGAAATCGACCGTGATTACGGCGTGCAGGTCGGGGCCGTTCGGCTCGTAAACCACTTCGGCGCGCGTGATGCCCGTGTAGTGCGTTTTGAAGAAGGGGTACGGCTTGGTCCAGACGCGTTGCCCGCTGCTCACGGCAAGGCGGTAAAACTCACGCGTGCGCGGGTCGTAGTCGTTGTGCTCTTCGAAATAAGGAGCGATGCGCTCGTGCCCGATCAGCGTGTAGCGCTTCACGATCGTGCCCCGCGGCGTGACGCGGCTATCTTGAAAGCGAATCGTGCCGTCCAGGTCGCGGTATGCGCCTTGGAACGTGCCATCCGGGAAGCTGATGCTGATGTACGAAACCCCAGCGCGGCCCTGCATCAGATCGCGCAGCGAATGCGCAACGCGGTCGAAAGATTTGATCGGATCGTGCTCACGCGCCAGCGAGCTCAGGCGATCCATCACCGGATCGGACTGTTCCAGCGCGGCGCTGATGCTACGAGCGAGCAGCGAAGTCTCCTCGTCGATGCGATCTCTGGCCATGCTCAAGTTGCTGTCGCGCAGCGAGCGCTGACCGACGATGGTGAGGAAGAGACCGATCGAAGCCACCAACAGCGGCAGCAGCGTGAGCACGGCAACGGGGCTGGCGATGGCCGCGCTGAAGCGCGCGCTGCGCGAAAGCTCGCTCGATTGCTTGGTCGAGTCGGGTCCGAGTTCGCGATCCCCAATGCGCGCCGCCGCCATTACGCCGACAACGTAACACCATTTCCTCGCCAGCGGGCGCGATTCAGACTCTGCCGACGTACAGCGCGCGTGGCCGAAGCAGGTAGCCCGCCGCGCGTTGTTCGAGCGCGTGGGCGACCCAACCGGCGCTGCGCCCGACAGCAAAAATACTGGCTGCACTGCCCGGCGGTAGGCCCAGGCACAGGCACAGCGTGACTAGACCTACGTCCAGCGTCGGCGCGGGGTGACCGCCTCGCTTCATCGCCTCGAGCAAGGCGAAAGCGGTTTTCGCCGCTTCGCTCTCGGCGCCGTGCGCTTTGGCCAATTCGATCAGCAACACGGCCCGTGGATCACCGGCGCTGTACAGCGGGTGTCCGAAGCCGGGCACCTGCTCGCCGCGCGCGAGCCAATCGTGCAGCGTGCGGCTGACGCGCGCTTTGCCCCCCAGGTCGACGATGCTCGCGATCAACGCTTCTACGCGGTCACACATCCCACCGTGTGCACTACCGCTGAGCGTGTTCAGTGCGGCGCCCAAGCAGGCGTACAGATCGGCGCCCGCGGAAGCTGCGACGCGCGCGGCAAACGCCGAGGCATTGAGCTCATGCTCGGCAGACAGCGACAGTGCGCGGTCGACAGCCGCGAGCAAGCTTGGTTTTTGGGGTACGCGCAGCGCGGCGAGCAGCGTGCCAGCAACTCGACCGCCGGCTTGCCGGCGCGGAGGGCGGGCGCTGGGCGCGTACGCCAACCAGTGAAACAAGCCGCGGGCGCGGGCAAACTCCGCGGCGTCGCTGGCCAGCTGACGACTGCCATCGGCTAGCGCCAACGCAGCGACCAAGAGCGCCATTTTCGGCAGTGAAGCGCGGCCCGAGAACAGCGGCCAGAGCTGCGCCGCGTCGCAGTTCAACTGAGCGGCAGGGCCGGCCTCGTCCGGCAGCGTTCCCGTCCAAAGCAACTCCGCCACGCGCTCGAAGCTGACACCCGCACGGCACAAATCGATCACCGAGCGCCCGCGGTAGCGCGGACCGTCGGGTGTGACATCGGAGATGCTGGTCTCGAGCACCGGCTCTCCGAAGCGCAGCGCAGCCGCGGCGACGGGCCCGTGACCAGAGCGAGCAACGTGACGGCTGCGTAAGCGCTCGACGTCATCGCTCGCGTACAGCCGGGCGCGCGGGCCTTCTCCGGGCAGGCTGCGGATCAGACCGCGGCTGGCATAAGCGTAGAGCGTAGCCAGCTTCACTCCGAGCCGCTCACTAGCCTCGCGCGAACTCAACCAAGTGGGGCTCGTGTCAGCCATCTGAAGCAGCGTGGCGCGTAAACATTGATTGTCGAATCAACGTTGATCAAATCCCGCTTCCGTCTCACGCTGTGGTCAGAGCGCGCGGCCAATGCCCGCGCGCCAGGAAGGATTTGTCATGAATCTCGTGGATTTGCCTGTTGGTGAGCGATCATCGGTCAAGGCTTCGGGCTTGGAGGGCGTGGTCGTCGCCGATACCCGCCTGAGCCACGTCGATGGTGAACGGGGCGAGCTGTTGATCGCGGGCTCGCGCGTCGAAGAGCTCGCGCTCCAGGATCCGGGGCACTTCGAAACAGTGGTCGAACGCTTGCTCTCATTGGGCACCGCCGAACCCGAGCCCCCGCTTCGCGAGCGCCTAGCGCAGGCGCGCGTTTCGGCGTTCGCTCGGATCGAGCAATTTCAACACGCGCTATCGTTGCCGGACGCCATGGACGCATTGCTCGCGGCCACCGCTCAGGGCTGCGCCGGGGGTGACACGCTCAGTGTACTGGGCGCGCTTCCGGTGTACGTGGCCGCCGGCGCGCGGCTGCGCGCGAAACGGTCGCCGATCGCTCCAGACGCGACCAGCTTCACGGCTCGAGATTTCATGAGCATGCTCGGTTTGCCCGAAAACGTGGCGCGCGCCCGCGCGCTCGACGCGTACTTCGTGACGGTCTCGGATCATGGCTTGAATGCGTCCACCTTCGCGGCGCGGGTCGTGGCGTCCACCGGTTCGGACGTGATGCCGTGCATCGTCGCTGGTCTGGGCGCGCTCAAGGGACCGCTGCACGGTGGTGCTCCCGGCCCGGTGTTGGACATGCTGGACGCGACCGAAAACACGGAGCCCCGCGTCTGGCTCGAGGGCGAACTCGGCGCTGGCCGCCGAATCATGGGCATGGGCCATCGCATCTATCGCGTCCGCGATCCGCGGGCGCTCGTGTTCGAACGCGCCCTCCTCCGGTTGGCCGCTGAAGATCGCGCGCCTTCGGCGGTCGCGGCCAGAATTGCCCACGCTCGCCGGGTCGAACGAGCCGCCGAAGCGCTCTTGAGCGAGCGCCATCCCGACCGCCCGCTGCGCGCGAACGTCGAATTTTACACGGCGCTTTTGCTGGAGGCGGTCGGCATCCCGCGCGAGCTGTTCACGGCCACGTTCGCCATCGGCCGCTCTGCGGGCTGGCTCGCGCACATCGCCGAGCAACGGCACACCGGGCGCTTGATTCGACCCGCGGCGCGCTACGTCGGTTCCTGGCCGGATTGACGATAGTCGGACGCAGCCCGCGCAGCTTGCTTTAGGATGCGAGGCGTGGACGAAGAGCAGAGCGTTCGCGATGAAGCGGCCCGAACGGCGTTCAACGAAGGCCGTCTGATCGAGGCCTTCGAGCTGAACAGTGCGCTGCTCCGAAATCCGCGGCTAGCGGAGCGTGAGCGCCCCCGCATCGAGGCGAACCGGGATTTGTCTGCGCCTGCGATGGAAGCGGCCGTGCTTCTGGGCGCGGCCGAGCGTCGCCGGTGGTTGACCGAGCGTGCGTCGTCCGCAAAGCCAGAGATCACGCTCACGGTCACGACCTGCCGGCGCCTCGAGCTGTTCGTGCGAACAATGGATTCGTTCCTCGTCGCCTGCACGGACATCGAGCGGGTGGGGCGCTTCGTATGCATCGACGATGGCTCGAGCCCCGCAGACCGCGCCGTGATGCGCCAGCGCTATCCGTTCTTCGAATTCATTTTGAAGACCGAGGTCGAGCGGGGGCATGCGCGAAGTATGAATCTGCTCCGCGAAACCGTCCGCTCCAAGTACTGGTTACACCTCGAGGACGACTTCCAATTCTTCGAACCGCGCGCTTTCATCGGCGAAGCTTGCGCAATCTTGCAGCAGGAGCCCGAAGTAGCCCAGGTGTTGTTCAACCGCGGCTACGCCGAGGACACGCAGGATCGCAACGTCGACGCGGGCGAACTCCGTCATTTGCCGAACGGCACGCGCTTTTGGCGACACGTTTACGAACGGGAGCCAAAAGCTGCCCGGCCCGGGCGTCGCTCGCTGGCGTTCTGGCCGCATTTTTCGCTGCGCCCGTCGTTGATGCGCACCAAAAGCGTCCTCGACATAGGCCCCTTCGACGAGTCTCCGATTCACTTCGAACGCGAATTTGGCGAGCGCTACCTACGGCGAGGCAATCATTCGGCGTTCTTGGATACGATTTGTTCGCGTCACATCGGTCGCTTGCTCGAAGAGCGTGATGCAGGTTTGGTGCCCAACGCGTATCAACTCAACGGGCAGCGGCAATTCGGTGAAGCGCAGCCTTCGCAGATCCGAGTGACCGTGGGCATCGTGATTCGCACCCCCACCGCGGCGGAGGCCGTGTCGCGGACGGTCGAATCTCTGCGTCGGCACTGCCGAGATCTGGCACATATCGGTGCCTGGCTATGCGCCAGCGAAGACGAAGCATCGGCTGCCAGCGACGAGCTGGCGGCGCGCCTGCCGTTCCTGCGGATCGTGCACGGCGGCTTTGCAGCGGTGCTCGGCGAAGCGCGCGGTCGCTACCTGCTGTACGTGCGCGCTGGGCAGGAGTTCGCCCAGCCCTTTTCGATTGTGTACGCCATCGAACAGATATTGCAGGGTCAATCGAAGATCGTGGCGCTGAGCGGGTCGGCTGCCGTTCGCCCTTCGCCTGCCGAGCCGAACGAGCCCTGCCTGCTGGAGGTCGAGCCATTTCGAGCCGCAACGCCCGGTGCCGCAGGCATGCTGAGCGAACCGAAGCGCGCTTACGACCCCATCCCAAGCGACGCCGAGTGGCAGCCCGAAACCGCCGAGTGGCTCCTGTGCAGCCGGGACGAACAAGGTGCGCTTCACGGCGCGCTCCGCGCCTATCGTGAGTCGGGCGCGCTCGCGCTGGTTTGCGAGCTTCGGCACGGGGTGAGGCACGGGCCGTTCGAGCGCTACTCCCCCTCCGGCGCGCTGGCTCAACGAGGCCGCCATTTTGGGGGTGAGCTCGACGGCCTATTGACGACTTTCGGCGAGCAGGGCGCTCAGCACGTGCGCCAGGAATTTCGCGTGGGAACGCTGCTCGCAGATGACGACAGCGCGGGCTGGCCGAAGCCCTTGCGCGAGCGCGAGGGAGACGTCTTACTGATCGCTTACGACTTTTGGCCCGCGTTCGAGCCAGTCACCTCGCTGGCTACGGATGAGGACGTCAACGTCGAGCAATCCGCGGAAGCCATGCGCTCTGCCGTGGCGCGTGCCGCGCAACGGGTGCAAGCCTGCCGCGAGCTCGCGCTCGCGCGCGGCCTGAGCAGCGTGCCGCCCGACGTGCACGCGTTGGCAGCCGATACTCCGCCGCGACGAGGCTACTTCGAGAGTGACGAAGGCGAGATGATCCGAATCGATGAAACGCTCGAGCTGGCCCACTTGACGGAGCGGGGGCTCGAGCTTCGTTCACGCCTCGAGTGGCTCGGCCTGTGTTGGCTGTGTTGGAGCGCGGGTCTGAACGCGGTTCAAGGCGTGGATCGTGTTCTGCCACGACCCGAGTTTCATGCCGTGCTTGCTACCGTGGCGACTCGTATCGAGCGCTTGCAAGCGCTCGAGCCGAGCTCGGATCGGCACTTTCATCGCTTGGACGAGGCTCGGTTGCCTGCGTCCGCACTCGCGATTTTGGCCCAATATTACCGGGAAATCCGGGCCGCGCTACTGTTCAGCGGCGACCCGGAGTGTCGCAGCCCGTGGCAAGATGATCTGGGTCGCGATCAAGCCCACTGACCAGTGCGCAGCGCCTCCTACATGGTGCGCAGCGTGCGCCGATTCAAGGCTGGCTTCGCGTATGCGCGGAAAGCCCATTCGTCAACCATTCGTCAAATGGTCATTCCGTTACTCGAGCGCGTCAGGTTTGCGGGGCTGCCGAGGAAATGTAAGAACCGAACGGCTCGACTCGCCGATAGGCACTCGGGTCTCAACGCTTAGCTCCGAAGGGTGAAATCATGGGCCGCGCGACGCTGATCACTTTGGGCTTGGCGCTCAGCGCCCGAGCGTTACTGGGGTGCTCCGATGCCGCAACGGGTCCGAGCGGCGGCGCGCCGGGCCAAGCCACCGCGGGCAATCCGGGGGAGGGAGCAGGTGCGGCCTCGGCGAACCCGGGCGCTGGCGGTTCGTCGAATCCGGGAAGTGCAGGCAGCGGCATGTTGCAGGCGGGGAAGGCGGGCGGGAGCGCCGCTACGGGGGGTGCATCTGGCGCGACTGCCGCCATGAGCAAAGGTTGGCTGTACACGACTGGCAATCAGATCCTGCTGGCGAATGGTGACGGCACCGGCACGCGTTGGGTTGGCCGCGGCGTAAACGTCGATGATCTCTACTTCTGCGGCTACAACTACATGCTGATGACCGCCAACGCCGAAGCCTTGCTGAAGAAAGAGATGGACGGGCTGTTCAGCGACTGGAAGCCAAGCTTCGTTCGCATGTCATTGGGCATGGCAAGCTATCCGGTCCAGTCGAGCTGGCTGAGTGACGACGGTTCGTACAAGGCCGCGATGACGCGTGTGATCCGAGCCATCGGCACCCACCCCAACACATACGTGCTCGTGACCTTGCGCAGTGACGCCTCGATGGTTGGGCATGATCCGGGGAACGAAGAGCCGACCGGCATGCCTTCGGACGCGACGACCACTCCCGACAAAGAAAAATTCCCGACCGGCAGCGACGCCGCGTACATCGCGCTCGTCGATTCGTTCGCGCACGATGGGTTCGTGCTCTTTGGGCTGACCAACGAGCCCGGCGGCAATGTGGCCGGCGCCGACACCATCCGGCACGCGATGGATCACGCGGTATCCACCATTCGGGCGGAAGAAGATCGCCTGGGCGTGCCTCATCATTTGGTGGCCGTGCAAGGCAAGGGCTACAGCGGGGACATCGAATTTTACAGCCAAAACCCGCTGACTCGAGACAACGTGCTCTACGAGGTGCACGGCTATCCGCCTCCCACCGCTTCCTACACCGTCGACAACATTCCGGTCATCATCGGTGAATACGGCTCTCTGGCTTCCGGTGCCGAAGAAGCGTTCTTTCAGGATCTCGAGAACAAACACATCCCGAGCTTGGCCTGGGATTTCGACCCATACAGCAACTGTGCCCCGGACCTGCTCGAGATCACCCACGACGCCAGCACCCTGACCCCCAATGACTGGGGCAAAGTCGTGCAGCACTACTTGCTCGCGCACACCGCGCCTTGAGCGCGCGCGCGCCGAAGCCGTCGAGCGAGCAATCCGCGGCATTCCCCCTCGAGTGTTGGCGCTTGCCCGCGCCACGCGAACGAGCGCTACTTCTTTGGCATCGGCGCAGCAGCGGGGGGCGTGGCCGGGGGGCTGACCACTGGCTTGGTCGGGGCTTTCGGGGTCAGCTTGTCCTTTGCCGCCGCCTTCTCGGGCACCTTGAACGATGCTTCGGAGCCGATCTTCAGGATGATATCGAGCGCCGCATTGGGGTACTTCGCCTTCATCTTTGCTTGCAGCTCGGCCGGCTTTTTGGAGGTGGCCAAGGCTTCGTCGTAGACGACGAGATAATCTTTGGTGAAGGTCAGTGTGCCCGGATCCTGGCTTTTCTCGGCCTTCTGGTGGCCAGGCACGACGACGGTCGGGTTCAAGGCGGCGACTCGGTCGAGCGATGCGAGCCAGGTCTTTCGGGCTTCGACGCTCGTCTCCGCGGTCCAGGGAAACACGTCGTAATAAGCGATGTCACCGACGATGGCCGCGCGCAGGGAAGGGATCCAGACATACGAATTTTGTGAGTCGTCACCCTGCACGCCGCCGACCACGTCGAACTTTTGGCCTTCGAGCTCGAGGCTCGTGCCGCTGAGCGCTTCGGGCAGCAAGGGCGCGGCCGTGATCGCGTCCTTGTACAATGGCTTCCATTGCTTGACCTTGCCTTCCCAGCTGCCTTGGATTTCGGCCACGGTGAGGGGCAGTGCGACCAGCTTGGCGTTTGGAAATGCCTCTTTCAACGCCGGAAAACCGAAGTAGTGATCGGGGTGCGAATGGGTCACGTAGACCGTGGTCAGCGTCTTGCCACTGGCCTTGATGGCATCGGCAACCTTTTTGCCGTCCGCGAGCGTGAACTGCGCATCGATCAGAATGGCGTCCTTTTGCCCGCTGACGAGCGTCGAGTTGACCAAGAAGCCCTCCGGCGACCCGGTGAACACCTGCAACTTCAACGGAGGCGGGGCCGGGGCGGGCGGTTGCGCAACGGCAGCCGGGCCGGCCGACGGCATGGACGCCGTTGGTGGGGTCGGGGTCGACGGGGTGACCGGCTCTGGTTGTTCGCTTGCACAACTGGCGGTCGAAAGGAGCGTACAAAACCAGAGCCCGACCTTGATCGCTTTCATGCGCGAGCATTTCGAACGGCCGCCGAGTGCCGTCAAGGTAGAGCCTCCTCAGGCCCGAATTCCGGCGACTCGCGCCGCCGCGAGCGCTGAGTCGCTCAGTAACCGTTGACCAATTCGACCTCGCCGAACGCTTCGGTTCACTCGACGTAGCGAGCGCTTCACGGCCGGCGCCCTGAGCCGCCGAAGGCTGCGCCGCACGGATCGAGTCCGCGTGACCATCAACAAAATCTTGGAATTTTCCTGAGCCGGCCCAGGGCACGGCTCGCGAGCGCTTCGCGCTTGCGCAAATCACGAGAGCTTGCTCTGAATGGCATAATGTTGAAATCCGCGGAATTGGGGCGCTCGCTCAGCAAGCAAGACTACGAGGCCGCGCTCGGTGAACTACGCACCTCCTTGCTCAAGGTCCAGGTCGAGGTGGAAGAAGCGAAATTCCCCGTGATCGTCTTGCTCAACGGTGCGGATGGCGCGGGCAAAGCCGAGACCCTCAACCTGCTCAATGAGTGGTTCGACGCTCGCTTCCTGAACGTCGAGGCCTACGATGAACCGACCGAGGCCGAGCGCGCGCGGCCGGAGTTTTGGCGCTATTGGATGACCTTACCCAAGGCCGGACAAGTCGGCCTGTTCCTCGGCTCTTGGTACACCCGGCCGATCCTCGAACGCGTGATGGGCGGGGGCAAGCCGCGCGCGTTCGAGCAGTCGCTCAGCCGTATCGATGCCTTCGAACGGACGCTCGCCGACGGCGGGGCGTTGATCATCAAGCTCTGGTTTCACGTCAGCAAGAAAGTGCAAAAGCAGCGACTGAAAGCCGAAGCGCGAGCAAAGAGTACGCGTCTGCTCGTGTCCAAGAGCAATTGGCAGCATCACGAGCGCTACGATGAGTTCGTGTCGGTTACCGAGCGCGTGTTGCGCGAGACCAGCACGGGTCACGCACCCTGGACGGTGATCGAGTCGGGCGACGATCGCTATCGGAACATGACGGCCGGCCTCACCGTGCTCGAACGCATCCAGCACCATTTGGCGACGCGCCGCACTTCGGAGGCGCCCCCCCAGTCACAGCCGCTGATCGCCGATCCGGTCACGCTTTTGGATCGCTTGGATCTGTCGCTGAAGCTGGAAAAGCCGGCATACGAAAAGCGCATGGCCGAACTCCAGGGAACGCTCGGCGAGCTGGCTCGCAAATTGAAAAAGCGCGAACGCGGGGCGATCTTCCTATTCGAGGGATCGGACGCGGCCGGTAAGGGCGGCGCGATCCGCCGCTTGGTTTGGGCTCTGGATGCCCGACAATACCGCATCATTCCGATCGCGGCGCCAACCGATGAAGAACGCGCACACCACTATCTCTGGCGCTTCTTTCGGCACCTGCCCCGCCGCGGTCGAATCACCATTTACGACCGAAGCTGGTACGGGCGCGTCCTCGTCGAGCGGGTGGAGGGCTTCACCAGCGAAGAGAGTTGGCGGCGGGCGTACAAAGAGATCAACGAGTTCGAGCACGAGCTCACTCGTGACGGTATCGTGCTGGTGAAGTTCTGGCTACAGATCAGCCCGGAAGAGCAACTGCGTCGCTTTCAAGACCGCGAGCGGGAACCCTGGAAGCAACACAAGATCACCGCTGAAGATTATCGCAATCGCCAGAAGACTCCTCAATACGAGGCCGCCGCATCGGAGATGATCTCCCGCAACAGCACCGAGTATGCACCCTTCACGCTGGTCGAAGCCGAGGACAAGCACTACGCCCGGATCAAAGTCCTGGAGACGGTTTGCGAGCGGCTCGAGCGCGCGCTTTAGCCTTCGCGAGGGGGCTTCGGCTTCAGCCGTCAATTCATGCTGCGGTCGAGCGGGGTCGGATCTTGCTCGGGCGAGTCCGGGGTCGGTTCGCTCGGCAAGTGAGGCAGCGGCGGATCTTCGATCGGAGGCCGCGGCAAGGGAGTGACTCGTTCGATCTCTTCGGCAAAGTGGGGGAACCAGGTAGGCATACGACTCACTAGAGCAACAACCGTTCCGCTCCGCGGAAGCCGGGCCATGCCAGTGATTTTGCCTATTTATGTTCTCATCACCCGGCAGGGAGCGAGCGCAGCGGTCGCAGCCGACGAGTGAGCGAGGCGCCGCGCCTCACTCGAGGCCAACGGCCAGGCGCCACTCGGGCGTGGGGGCAATGATCTTTCGGCTCCGTGTATCCCACTGCGCGAACACGAATTTCCCCTCACAGCAGATCTCGCCCGAGTCGTCGATCAGCAGCTGGGTCATGCGACCGATTTTGCCCTCGTAGCTGTCGACGAAACTGCGGATCAATAGGTGTTGGCGATTTTTGATTTCTCGCACGAATCGTAAATTGATCTCGAGAATCACCGGACCAGTCCCAGTCGCTTGGATGTGATCGAGCCCGAAGCCATTGTCGGTGATCAGATCCCAGCGGGCTTGCTCGAAAATCTCCAGATAGCGTGCGTTGTTGACGTGACCAAACGTGTCGAGGTGCTCCTCCCGAACGACCATTGACTGCTCGAAAACGCGGTTGCCCATGGTCGGGATTTTGAGGCTCAGGCCGCTTTTCGCCAAGAGCGCTCGGAATAAAGCGGGAAGCACGCGGTTGAGAGTGCTGTTCAGGCCCCCGTAACCCCACTGAAACGGAAAGCCTCCGTACTATGAACTCGATGCTTGCCCCCAGTGACATCCCCGCCAAGGCGCTGAAAGTCCTGGTCGTCGAGGACAATCCCAAGGTGGCTCGCTTCCTGCGCCGCCTCTTGTCGGACGAAGGGCTGGTCGCCGACGCCTGCGCCGATGGCGACGAAGCGGTCCGCCAAGTAAAAAATGGCCTGTACGATTTGGTGCTCTTGGACTGGATGTTGCCGGGGCAAGACGGCCTTTCCGTGTGTCGTGAGTTGAGGCGCATCGGGTCCAACGTGCCGGTGTTGATGCTCACCGCGCGCGGTGAACTGCGCGAACGCGTGCTCGGCTTGAAGTCCGGCGCGGACGACTATCTGGTCAAGCCGTTCGAGGTGGAGGAGCTGGTGGCGCGCATTCACGCGCTGCTCCGCCGCACGCACGGCGCTCGGCGGGTCAGCCTCGGCGGCATGGAGATCGATCTCGAAAAGCGCTGCGTCGTGATTGACGGGATAGAAGTGGCGATCACTGGTCGTGAGCTCGACCTTTTGCTGCACCTCGCCAACCGCGTGAACGATGTCGTAACCCGCGCGGAGCTGCTCTCGCGCATCTGGCAAATGCCGTTCGACCCCGGCTCCAACGTGGTCGACGTGCAAGTGCGCCGGTTGCGGGAAAAGCTCGGCACGCGCGCTTGGATGGTCGAGACGGTGCGCGGCGTTGGCTACCGCTTGCGGAGTGAGCCTCCGTGAAATTCCGCGAGCGGCTCGTGCTCGCCGCGTCGCTCACGAGTCTGATCGGTTTGGGTGCTGGCTTCAGCTTCGTCTACGAGAAAGTGTGCGCGGAGCACGTGCACGAGATCGATCTGGTCCTGGGCATCGAGAGCCGTGAAGAAGCCGACGAGGTCGCGCGCCACAAGGGCGTGCTCGAGCTGCCGGACGACCCCGATCTGAAGGCGACCAACATCGGCCCGCTCCGCAAGTACGCGGTGCTGTACGACAGCGATGGCCGGGTGTTGGCGCGCTCCGCGCTGGTCGGCTCGCGCGCGCCGGAGCTCGAGACGCTGGCTCTGGGCTCGGCCAAGCCGTTCGATCGCTCGATCGGCGACACGCACGTGCGCGCAGTGCTGCTGCCGGTTCCGGGCCGTCCCGGACAGCAGCTCTTGTTCGGCGTGTCGCGGGATCCACTCGACGCAGACGCCGCGCTGTTGGCGCGCGTGATGACCATTACTTTCGCGGGCGTGGTGGTCTGGATCGTACTGATGACCTGGTGGGTGACCACACGCATGACCCGGGAACACGAGGCGATCGCCGCTGTCGCGCGGCGCGTGGCGGCGGGGGACCTCAGCGCACGCGTCGGCGGCGGGGTCCCCCACGAGGACATCGCGCGGCTCGGTCGCGACGTGGATTCGATGATCGAACAGCTCTCCGCGCTGGTTGCCTCGCAGCAAAAGTTCGTCTCCTATGCGGCGCACGAGCTGCGCTCGCCGCTCACCGCTGCGTACGGCGAGTTGTCCAATGCGTTGCGCAAGGAGCGCACGGCCGCGGATTACCGAGAGGCGATCGAGTGCGCGCTCGATGCCACGCAGCACATGAAAACATTGGCCGAAGATTTGCTGGTCTTGGCGCGAGGCAATGCTCCGACGGTATCGGGCACGCGCACGAGCGCGTCGCTGGCGAGCGTGAGTCGCGCTGCCATCGGGCAACTCGCGCGCACGCTCGAAGCACGCGGCGTGCGCGTCGAGCTGCAGGGCGACGCCCGAGTCGATACTTGGAACGAGCGCGATCTGCACCGGCTGGTGCTAAACCTGCTCGATAACGCCGTGAAGCACTCCCCGCGTGGAGGTGTGGTCAGCGTGTCCGCCGCCAGCAAAGATAGCATCGAGCTGGTCGTGCAAGATCAGGGACCAGGCGTGCCCGCGGACGACGCCTCGCGTATTTTCGAGCCGTTTTTTCGGGGCGCACGCGAGGCGGGTGAAGAGGGCAGTGGGCTCGGCCTGGCCATCGTGCGTGCGATTGCCCGCGCCCACGATGGGGAGATCAGCTTGGAACCGAGCGCGGAGCAGGGCCGGGGCGCACGCTTCGTGGTGCGCTTCCGAGCGTCCTGATCATTCGGCGGGGACGGCCAGGGCGGGCTGCTCTTGCTTGGCCTCTTCCTCCTTCAGCGCGATCGACAGAATGGCCGGGAACACCAGCGAGGTGAGTAGCGTGCTGACTGCGACCCCGACCACCACCACGGTCGCCAGTGGGCGTTGAACTTCCGAGCCCGCGCCGTGCGACATGGCCATGGGCAAGAAGCCGAGCGCGGCGACTGCGCCCGTCGTGAGCACGGCGCGCAGCGCGTGCACCGCGCCTTCGCGGATCGCTTTTGGCAGCGGCTTGCCTGCGGTCAGTGCGCGGTCGACTTCGGTCGTGATCACGACGCCGTTCAGCACCGAGATCCCACCGAGCGCGATGAAGCCGACGGCGGCCGGTAAACTGAACGGCAGGTCACGCGCCAAGAGGCCCAAGATCCCGCCCATGCTGGCCAGCGGAGCGAGCGTGAACACGGCGATCGCGCGGCGTGCGCTCTGGAAGATCCCGAAGAGCATGCCGATGATGATGGCGATCACGGCCGGTACCACCACCGCCAAACGCTTCGAAGCGCGCTCGAAGTTCTCGAACTGGCCACCCCATTCGATGCGGTAGCCCGTAGCGAGCTGGATTTCCCGGCCCACGACGGCTTTTGCTTCCTCGACCCAGGAGACCAGGTCTCGACCGCGCAAGTTGGCGTCGATGCGGATCAAGCGTTCGCGGTTTTGGCGCTTGACCACCGAGGGGCCGTCTTCTTCACGGATGCGCGTGACTTCCGAGAGCGGGATCGAGCGACCGAGGCTGCCTTTGACGAACAGCCGGGCGATGCCCTCGGGGGTCGGCGTTTGCGGCGCGTTGAACACGCGCAATTCGAAACGCCGGTGTTGGTCGTAAACGTCACCCACACGCAGGCCCTCACGCGCTGCTTCGATCACTTGCAGCGTGTCTTCGGCGCGCACCCCGTAGCTCGCCATGCGCGCTCGATCGACCGAGATGGCGATCGCGGGCTGGCCCAAGATGCGCTCGATGCGCAGATCGCCAGTGCCGCGAATTTTGCCGACCTTTGCGCCGATGTCGTTCGAGAGGCGGACCAGTTCGTTCAAATCCGAACCGAACAGCTTGATCGAGACGTCGGCGCGCGAGCCGCTGATCAACTGGTTGGTCAGATCTTCGATCGGTTGAGAAACCGCCACGAACGTACCGGGGACCTGCGTTTCGATCGCGTTCTTGAGCGTGACCGACAAGTCATCGAAGTCGTTGGCGGTGGTCCATTTGGAAATCGGCTCGAGTGGCACCAAAATATCGGTGCTGTCGTAGCCCACCGCGTCGAGCGCCAGCTCCGCGCGCCCGGTCATGCCCAGCGCTCGTTTGACCTCGGGAAATCCCTTCAAAACGCGTTCACTTTGTAAATCGAGGGCGCGCGCTTGGGTCAGGCCGATGCTCGGCGCGCGTCGCACGGCGACCACCAAATCGCCTTCGAAGATGCGCGGCACGAACTCCGCGCCCGCGCCGCCGAATGCGTACATCGCGCCTACCGTGGCCAGCACCGATGCGCTCAGCACGTACGCGCGCTTTTGGATCATGAACTCCAGTACCGGGCGGTACCAGCTCGTCAACGACTCAAGCCACTTGGGTCCGTGGCCCTGCGGCGGCGGCACGAAGCTGACCAAGAGCGCCGGGAAAAACACGACCGTGTACACCAACGCGCCGAACAGCGCGCAGGCCATGGTCAGCGCCATCGGCCGGAACATCTTGCCCTCCACGCCTTCCAGCGTCAAAAGGGGCAGGTAGACCAGCATGATGATCGCGACCGAGAGCGCCACCGGTTTGACCACACTCACGGCCACGCTTTCGTACTCTCGCGCTCGAGCGTCCATCGTTAGCTTCTTGCCCGCCGTCAACGCTAGCGCGGCCTCCAAGACCACGATTGGGCCGTCGACCAAGAACCCGAAGTCGATCGCGCCGAGCGACATCAAGTCACCCGTGACGCCGAATAGGTTCATGCCGATCAGGGCAATCGCCATCGACACCGGGATGCCCAGCGCCGCGACCAGCGCTCCGCGTAGCGTGCCCAAGAACAAAGCCAGCACGAACGTGACCACGATGATGCCTTCGACCAGGTTGGCGGCGACGGTGGACAGCGTGCGGGATACGAAGTCAGCCCGGTCATAGAGGACGTCTACGGTCACGCCGCTGGGTAATTCTCGCTGAATTTGCTCCATCTTGGCTTTGACGCCGTGCACCGTGTCGCGGCTATTCGAGCCGACCAACATCATCACGATCCCGGTCACCACTTCGCCTTCGCCGTCCATCGTGACCACGCCGTGGCGCAGGGCCTGCCCGACCTTGATCTGCGCCACGTGGCGGACCAGCACGGCCGTACCGTCCGCCGCCGTGGCCAAGACCACGTTGCCGATCTCCGCCTCGTCCACGAGCAAGCCGCTGCCGCGGATCAAGAGCGCTTCTTCACCGCGCTCGACGTAGCCGCCGCCCGCGCTCACGTGCGCGGCCTTGAGCGCATCGACGACATCGCCGACCCACAGACCGCGCGCCTTGAGCTGATCGTGGTCGAGGTGAACCTGGAACTGCTTCAGCTCGCCGCCGAAGGAGTTGACCTCGATCACGCCCTCCACCGTACGCAGCTTGGGGATGATCTCCCAGTCCAACATCGTGCGCAGCTGCATCGGCGAATGCAGAGTGCTGCGCAGCACGAAGCGGTAGATGGTGCCGAGTCCCGTAGAAACCGGCGCCAATTCGGGGATGCTCACCATCGGTGGCAGCTCCGCCTGGACCAAGCGGATGCGTTCCAAAATCATTTGGCGCGCGAACCAAACGTCGGTCCCGTCCTTGAATACGATCGTCACTAGCGACAGCCCCGCCCGCGAGATACTGCGGATCTCTTGGCTGCGCGGCACGCCGTTGACCGCGTTCTCGATTGGCGTGGTGACCGCGCGTTCGACCTCGGTCGGCGACAGGCCGGCCGCCTGGGTAATGATGTCGACCTGGACGCTCGATACATCGGGCAGAGCGTCAATCGGCAACTTAGCCAACGCGATGCCGCCCACGCCGAGCAGCACTACCAATAGCGCCAGAATCAGTCGACGGTAGCGGATCGAGGCAACGGCGAGTTTGGAAAGCATGAGCTCGAGGGACCGTAGAAGCTGCCTCCCGGGCCAGCAACGTCAGGACTCTCGAATGACCAACTCGTCATGTTTCGTGTCATGTTTGCTTCAACAGCGCGATAATCCGCGCGTGATCGACGCCATACATCGCAGCCAGGCGCTCGAGTCGCTCTGCTGCGGATAGCTCTTGCGCGCGCCGACGCGGTTCGTGCGGATGATGCTCGAGGATCCAAAGGCCGAGCTGCCGGCGAACCTCCGCCTCGCAGACCCCTTCGAGCACTTCGACGCCTGCTTCACGCAGGATGGCGATCCCTTGGCCGTCGACGCGCGGATGCGGATCTCGCATGCCGATCACGACTCGCGCGATCCCGCGCGTGGCGATCGAGCGCGAGCACGCGGGCGTGCGCCCATGGAACGAGCACGGCTCGAGTGTCGAGTAGAGCGTTGCGCCGGCCACGCTGAACCCGTGCGCCTCGGCATCGCGCGCGGCTGCGATCTCGGCGTGGTCTTCACCGGGACCCAGGGTGTGCCCACTGCCTACCAGCGAGCCGTCTGGGCCGACGATCACGCAGCCGACCCAAGGATTGTCACCCGTGGTGCCGCGCGCGAGCTCCGCCGCCTCGATCGCACGCTGCATCCATGCTTCATGGTCTAGATCCACTAGGCGTAGCCTATCGCATTCTCGCTCAACCCCAGTGATCAGTTGCCTGCGACGCAGAACGCCGTCGGATGCAAACCGGTGTGGGGACAATGTGTCGCCGCAGAACCAGGCGCGGAACAGGCCGCTGCGCCCACGTGATAGACACGACAAGCGAGCGTGTCGCCCAAGGTGTCACCAACAGTACCGAGCGCGTAACCGGCGCAGTTCGCCAGGCAAGTGGGTGTGTCGCCGTATTGCTGATTGCTGTTGATGCATGTTGCCGCCTCAGCGGCACAGAATTGCGCACAAGGCGATGTTTGCGCGCCGCCCCCCGTACCGTTTCCTGCACTCGCGGCCGCTGCGGAGTTCGAAATCGCAAGTTCGAATTCGGAGTTCGAGTTGCGAGCCGGCACGCGACAGCGGACTGCTGTTGCGCGCGCCCGGCTGTTGTGCGCGAAGTCGCGTCTCAGCCCCCTCAGTGCGACGCCGCAAACACCGACCTCCCCTAGCCGAGCGCAGCCCGAAGGGCGAGCGCGAGCTGACACGACGGAGGGGCGCCGGCGCGCAGCGTGCACCGACGCGTCACACTGTCGTGTAGCGAGGGGGCAGCATCAGCGGCGGAGAGAAAGGGATTCGAACCCTTGGTACCCTTACGGGTACGCCTGATTTCGAATCAGGTACCTTCGGCCGCTCGGTCATCTCTCCGCCGCGGAATATGACCGCCGAAGCCCGGACTGTCAACGCTTGTGCGAGGGCTGCTCGGCGATGCGCGGATTGGGCATAAATCCCGGCAAACTGTCGATTTTCGGGGTGAGTGCGCGAACCCGCGGCCCGGCCTGGCTAGCTAATTGCGCGTTCTGGGATCGCGCGCGATAGTCGCGGCCATGCGCGTTCCCGGGTCCTGCTGGTTCTTGCTTGCGCTGAGCTTCATGTCGAGCCTCGCTCAGGCACAGCCGGCCGGACCGTCCGTTGCGCCCGCGGCGGCCGCGCCATCCCCTGAGCCCGCGCCACCTGCGCCGCCGTCACCGCCTGAACCTGCCCCCCCGGCCACGCCCCCGACTGCGAACGAGGTGCCCGCGACGAGCGCAGGCGAGGCACTGCCGAGCGACACGGCGGCATCAGCCGCAACGAGCGCCACGTCACCCGCTCAGGTGCGCGCAGAACAGACGAAGCCCGTCGCTGAAACTCCGCCGCTGCTTGCCCCACAGCCGCCGACCGATTTCACGCGCGACTTCAGCGCGCTGCCGCTCACGCTCGAAGCGCGCTTCGGCTTCAATGCGCGGCTGGGTTCGGTTTTCGACGACGCCGCGGACGAAGAACACTGGGACGCCAGCTACGCGTTTGCCTCGTACCTTGCGTGGAGGCGCGAGTTTGCATTGGGCCTAGAGCTGGATCACAGTGGACTGGGACGCGTACGGGCGCTCACCGGGCAAACCTCGGTCGACAATGAGTACAGCGCGACCGGCGCGTGGCTGGGCGCACGCGTGTTTCCGGTCCGCACTGAAAGGCTCGATATCTTCGTGAATTTGCGGGTGGGCATGATCTGGCAACACGTCGATGCGCTGGGCACGCGTGCCGGCGCGAGCATCACCCAGCCCGCGCAGAGCTTCTCGTGCGCGGATTGGGACGGGCCTGGGCTCGGCATCGGCGGTTCGCTCGGGCTCGCCTATCGCCTCGGTCGTCACATCGCCTTCGTCTCGCGCTTGGACCTGACGGGCCAGCGTTTGAGCGGTGAATCACTCGGCACGTGTGCCGATGGCATTGGCTCTGTTGCCAGTCTGGGCGGCAGCGTAGGACTCGCGTTCGAGTTCGAGACCGCGCCCCGGTGAGCGCGTCGGCCTGGCTCGCCGGGGGCCTCGGCCTTTGTTCGTGGCTGGCTGCGTTGCCGGTCAGTGCGGCGATTTCAGCGCAAATTCCGCCAGAGTGCGGATCGCTCGCGGAGTTCGAACTCGAACTCGAGCAGCGCCTCGGAAACGTCAGCACGCCGGATGCAACGCGCGTCACCCTCACGCCGGAGGTCTCCGGTTACCGGCTGGTCGTGGAGGCGGGAAACCAAACTCGCGAACTGCACGATGCGAGCTGTCAGGAGTTGCTGCGCGCCGCGGTGGTGATCGCGCTCGCGCTGCTCGAGCCCAAACGAGAACAGGTCCCGGCTTCCGCGCCGGAGCCCGCGCGATCCGTTCTGGCCGAGCAACCCGAGCAACGTGCGGCGAATACCGCTCGTCGCCCGCCGCTCCATTTCGCGCTGGCAGCCGGGGGCGGCCTCCATGTTGGAACCTTGCCCCAGCCGACCCTGATCTTGGAATTCGACGCCCAGCTCAAATGGGCGCGCTTCGGCGGCGCGGCGGGTTTTCGCTATCTGCTGCCGCAGACGACTGTCGACGAAAACAATCGCGGCGCGCGCATTGGCGCCGTCGGCGCGTACCTGGCGGGCTCGTTCGAACCTTGGCATCGGCTGCAAGCGCGACTGGGAATCGCGACCTACCGTCTATCCGCTAGTGGGATCGGCAGCACCGCGGCGTACGATGGCAGCGCTTGGGAGCTGTCGCCCACATTGGGTGCCACCTTCATCCCCTTCGAGCGCCCACCCTTTTGGACCAGCGTGGGGCTCGAAGGGCAGCTCAATTTGATTCGGCGCAGTTTCGAAATCCTCAATTATCACGAGGTGTTCCGGACATCGTTGCTGAGTGGCTCGGCGTTCGCGCGAGCGGGCGTCGTTTTCTAAGACGGATTTGCCCGCCTGCCGGGATAAACCATTATGAACGCTGGAGCCTTGGGTCGTCGCGCGCTGCCGCGGCCGCTTCCCTCGGCGGAGCCACAGGCGCCCGTGCTCGATCTAGCGACGGTTTACGAAGCGTATTTTCGCTACGTCTGGCGTTGCCTACGCAGCCTGGGTGTTCGCGATGCGCAGCTCGAAGATGCGTTGCAAGACGTGTTCATCGTCGTGCAGCGGCGGCTACCGGAGTTCGACGGCCGGGCCGCGGTGCGCACCTGGCTCTATGCCATCGCGCTCCGCATTGCGCGCAGGTATCGCGAGCGCGCGCGTCGCGAGCCGGCCTCACTCGAGGCTGCCCGCGAGCAGAATCCGGAATTGTCGGCGCTGGAGCCGAGCGCGCTGAGCGAGCACGAGCGTGAGCGCTTGTCGCTCGCGCGCTGCGCCCTGTCTGCGCTCGACGACGACAAGCGCGAGATTTTCGTGCTGGCGCGCGTGGAGCAGATGTCCGCACCGGAGATCGCCGATGTCCTCCGCATCCCGCTCAATACCGTTTACTCGCGGCTGCGCGCCGCGCGTCTCGCGTTCGACGCCGAAATCAACCGGCTACGCGGAAGTTCCAGGAGCACGCCATGAATCTCAACGACGACGACGATGGTTCGGTCTTCGAGCAAGCACTGCGAGCCGATTTGCCGAGCATCGCCGAGCAAAATCGCCTGCGCCCGCGCATCTTGGCGGCTGGCGTGGCCGTCGGTACGGCGCTCGGTAGCACGAGCGTCGCGGCGGCCACGCAAGCCAGCTTTGGCGCCAGCGCGCTGTCGAAGTTAGGGGCGCTTTCTTGGCCCTCCAAGCTCGGCCTGACTGCGCTGCTGGTCGCGCCAATTACGGTCGCCGTGCTGCCCCTGGTCGCCACACCGGTCCCGGGTGCAGAAATCGTCAGCCAAGTGCGCAGCAGCGCGGTAGCGGTGCATGCGCGTTCCGCGACCAAGGCCTCGCCGCCCGCCGAGCCACCGGCGCTGGCCGCGCCGCAAACCGCAGAGCCCGCGCCCGAACCCGAACCGGCCGTGGTGAACGTCGCAGCGCGTGCGACCGTGGCACCATCGACACCCGCCGTCTCGACAGCGAGTGCGCCAGTGATCCCGACAGCGAGTCCGTCAGCGGCGGCAAGCGCGGGCAGTGCGGAGCCCGCGGTCGCGGCGTTCGATTCTGCGCCACACGAAACAGCCACGAGCGAACCCGCGCCACAGCGCAACGCCAGCACGCTGGCCGCCGAGACACAGTTGCTCGATCGCGCCTTTGCCGCTTTGGCCGCCGGAGATCGCACCACTGCAGCGGCGCTGGTGAGCGAGCATGCTCGCCAATTTCCGAACGGAATTTTGCGTCAAGAACGCGAGCGGGCTCGAGCCAGGCTCGCACACGATTCAACGGGGGAGTGAGGGAACCGCCATGTCGAATATCCATCAATCATCGAATCCAATCAAAAATCGTCACTGGGCTGTGTTGTTGCCGGTGCTCTTGCTGGCGCCGCTGGCGATGGCACCCAAAGGCTGCAACTCGGTGGTCGTCGGGGACGATTGTCCGGACCTCGCCCAATGCACCGCGGGCGCCGCGGGCACCGTGGGCGCCGCGGGCAGCGCGGGCCGCCCAACTGGCAGTGCGGGTTCCGCCGGCGGGAAGCCGACCGGCATGGGGGGGGCTTGCGGTGGGCTGCTCGGCCTGACTTGTGCCGCGAGCGAATACTGTGCGTTCGACGCCAAGGCTGCCTGCGGCGCCGCCGATCAGACCGGGGTTTGCACGCCGCGCCCGCAAGTTTGCTTGGATATTTACTTGCCGGTCTGCGCTTGCGACGGGCAAACCTACGGCAACGACTGTGAAGCGGCGACCAACGGCAGCTCGGTGGCGCACACGGGTGTCTGCGAAAACACGACGCCAGGGGCCTCGTGCGGTGGGCTCAAAGCCGGAGCATGCGCCAAGAGCGAGTATTGCAACTACCCGCCCGAAACCAAGTGCGGTTCGGGCGATCAAACTGGCACTTGTGCCAAGCTCCCCGATGCCTGCGACACGCAGTACGAGCCGGTCTGCGGTTGCGACAACGCGACTTATTCGAACAGCTGCTTCGCGGCGCTCAAAGGGATCTCGGTCTTGCATAGCGGCGCGTGCGATGGGCCGGCCCCCGGCGCGGTGTGCGGTGGTCTGAAAGGTGCCACCTGCGACAAGGGCGAGTTCTGTAACTTTGCGCCCGAGACCAAGTGCGGTTCGGGCGATCAAACCGGCACCTGCACGACGATCCCTACCGGTTGTGACAAGTCGCTGGTGCCGGTCTGCGGCTGCGACGGAAAGACCTACGGCAACGCCTGCAACGCCGCGGCGGCGGGCATCTCGGTCGCTTCACAGGGCGAATGCGCCGCGAACGGCCCGACCTGCGGCGGCCTGCAGGGGCTCGCTTGCCCCAAAGGTGCCAATTGCGTCTACCCGATCGAGGCCCAGTGCGGAGCGGCCGATCAAACCGGCACCTGCATGGCCCCCACCGGCGGACCTTGTCCTCAGATTTACGATCCGGTCTGCGGTTGCAATGGCACGACCTACGGCAATGCCTGCATGGCCGCTGCAGCAGCAGCCTCGGTGGCTGCAACTGGGGCCTGCAACGTGACCTGCGGCGGCAAGCTTGGTGGCCAGTGCGCCGACAACCAATATTGCAATTACCCAATCTCCGCCAACTGCGGCAAAGCGGACGCAACCGGCACCTGCTCCGTCAAGATCGATGGAGCCTGCACTGCCAATTACGACCCGGTGTGCGGTTGTGATGGCAAGACCTACGGCAACGACTGCGAAGCGGGCCGCGCTGGCGTCTCGATCGCCGCCAAAGGCGAGTGCCCCTAGCCCAGCACGCGCTGCGCTGGGCCTTCGCCCTGAAGGCCCAGCGGCAGCCTTGAAGATTTTTGATGGTCACGCGAACGCCGAACAGCACCCAGCCTTCGGCGTCGTGTTGCGCTGGGCACTCAGCACCCGCGACGGCGCGCGAGCGAAGCTTTCTCGATCCGTGCGTCGATTCCGCCCAACATTCGCTCAGCCTTTTCCGTCAAAATGAAGCACTGGGAGTGCGGGGACGGCGTCCTCCGCAGCCTGCGCGTTTCGCGTTTCGCGTTGTGCACGAAGTACCGGGAGAGCGGGGGACGGTGCACGCGGCTGCCTTCGCGTGTGGGAGTTGCGAGCGTGAGCATTCCTCGACATACGAAAGGTGTCGGACCGAGAGCGTCCGAGTTGCTTCTGGCGGAGAGTGCGGCCGGGAAAGTGAGATCAAAAGTCGCACTGTTCGCGTCGTGGCGCCGGATCGGTCGGATTGCTGCGAAGACCGGCTGCGAGCGTGGTCCGAGATTTGCTCCTGTCAGTGCCATGGCCAACGCGAACACCGACGACCCGCACGGCTTCCAACAATTCATGCGCTTGCGCGCCGATGCTGCGCAATCCTACGCCAATGGCGATTCAGGCCCTGTGGTTCGATTGCTCACCCGCGAGACATCGACCTTCTTTGGTCCTGGTGGTGGCGTCGTTCAGGGCGCGGACGAGGTGTTGACTACGCACGAGCAGGGCGCGAAGGCGTTTCAGCCGGGAGGAGACAACGCGCTCGAGCTACTGCAAGTGTTTTCCAGCGGGGAAGTCGGCTGCTGGGTGGGCATCCAGCGCGCGCACGTGCGCATGGCGGGCAAAGACGAACCGGTGCCAATGAGTTTGCGCGTGACCGAGGTTTTTCGGCATGAAGCGGGCGCGTGGCGGCTCGTGCACCGCCACGCCGATATGTTGACCGAAAAGTCCGCCCCGCGCTGAGCGTCGAGTGCCGGGCATACCGCGGAGATTCGAGGTGCGCTGCGGGGCCGCGGGCGCCCCCACCTCTCAAGTGCTGCGGTAGTTGGGCGCTTCTTCGGTGATCATCACGTCGTGCACGTGGCTCTCGCGCAGGCCCTGGCCGGTGATACGGATGAACTTGGAGTTGTTGCGCAGGTCCGAGATCGTCTTCGAGCCGGTGTAGCCCATGCCCGCGCGCAAGCCGCCGACCAGTTGTCCGATGATCGAGGCGAGCGAGCCGCGGTGCGGCACGCGGCCTTCGATGCCTTCGGGGACCAGCTTTTCGTCGGCTGTGCCACCTTGGCCGTAGCGGTCTTTGCTGCCCTTCTTCATGGCGCCGAGCGAGCCCATGCCGCGGTACTGCTTGTAGCTGCGGCCTTGATACAAGACGAGCTCGCCCGGTGCTTCGTCCGTGCCGGCGAAGAGCGAGCCGATCATGACGGCGGAGGCGCCGGCGGCGATGGCTTTGGTGACGTCACCCGAGTACTTGATGCCGCCGTCGGCGATGATCGGAATGCCGTTGCGTTCACCGACTTCGACGCAATCGGCGATGGCAGTGATCTGCGGCACGCCGATGCCGGCCACGATGCGCGTGGTGCAAATGCTGCCCGGGCCGATGCCGACTTTGATCGCGTCCGCGCCCGCGTCGATCAGCATCTTTGCCGCGTCTGCGGTGGCGATGTTGCCGGCCACCAGCTGTACGTTCGGGTGGCGCTTCTTGGTCGCGCGCACGGCCTCGATCACGCCCACGTGGTGGCCGTGGGCGGTGTCGAGCACGAGCAAATCCACGCCCGCTTCGACCAATGCGTCGCTGCGCGCTTCGCGATCGGCGCCGGGACCGATCGCGGCGCCAACGCGCAGCCGGCTGCGGTCGTCTTTGACGGCTAGCGGATTGCGCTCGGCCTGCAGCAAATCTTTGATCGTGATCAGGCCCACGAGCTTGCCGTTGTCGACCACGAGCAGCTTCTCGATACGGTGCTTGTGCAAGAGCTCGCGCGCGGCCTCGGGTTGGCAGCCGGGCGGCACGGTCACGAGCTTGGTCGTCATCAGCGCGCTGATCGGTTGATCCAGGTTTTTCTCGAAGCGGATGTCGCGCGCCGTGAGGATACCGACGGGGGACTCGCCTTCGACGACCGGCACGCCCGACACGTCGTGCTGGCGCATGACGGCCAGCGCCTCGCGCAGCGATTGCGAGGGCCGCACCGTCACCGGATCGAGGATGATGGCGCTCTCCGCGCGCTTCACGCGGTCGACTTGTTCGGCTTGCGCGGAAGGCGGCAAATTCTTGTGGATGATGCCGATGCCGCCTTGGCGAGCCAGGGCGATCGCCGAGCGGGCCTCGGTGACCGAGTCCATCGCGGCACTCACGATCGGGACGTTGAGTTCGATCGTACGGGTTAGGCGCGTGCGAACGTCTACCTCAGTGGGTAGAACCTCGCTGTACGCGGGTACGAGCATGACATCGTCGAACGTCAGGCACTCGCGCAAGTTCTTGTCAAACATGGCCAAGCCTACTCAGGCGCGTTTCGGGCGCAAGTCACTTCCGTAACTCGGCAAAATGCCGTTGAATCCTGCAGAGTTTGCGGTTGTCTTTCCCGGGCGGGGGTTCGATGCTTTGCTTCCGAGGTGAGCGGCTCGCACGACCACGATTCCCAGCCCGGAGGCCATGGCCACGGGCACGGGCACGGGCACGGAACGAGCGGCAGCCCGAAGCGTGCGCTCGCGACTGCGCTCGGAATCACCGCGTCCTTCATGGTCGTGGAGGTGGGGGTCGGCTTTTGGAGCGGCAGCTTGGCGCTGCTCGCGGACGCGGGCCACATGCTGGCCGATGCAGGCGCACTGGTGCTGGCCTTGGTCGCCCAGCATTTTGCCGATCAGCCGCGCACCGACAAGAGCACCTTTGGTCTCCGCCGAGCGGAAGTCTTGGCCGCGTTCGTCAATGGCATCACGCTCGCGTTCGTCGCCTTGTTGATCGTCAAAGAAGCGATCGAACGCTGGATGTCCCCGGTGCCGATTCACGGTCAGCCGATGCTGGCGACGGCCGTGACCGGCCTGTTCGTCAATTTGCTGGTCGCGTTCTTGCTCATGCGCGGCCAGAGCAACCTCAACGTACGCGCCGCGCTGGCCCACGTGCTCACCGACGCGCTCGGATCGGTGGGCGCGATCTTGGCCGCTTTGGCCGTGCTGTTCTGGGATATGACGCGCGCCGACCCGCTCTTGTCCGCATTGATCGCGCTCTTGGTCGCGTTCAGCGGCTTTCGCGTACTCCGTGAAACGACCGCCATTTTGCTGGAGGGCGCGCCGCCGCACCTCGATGTGACGGCGATTCAAAGCGCGATCGCCGCTTGTCCGGGCGTTGCCTCCGTTCACGATCTGCACGTGTGGCGCATCTCCGAGCGCTTCGACGCGCTGACGGCGCACGTGACCCTCGCCCGTGGCCACCACGGCACCGACGTGTGCCGTGAAGTCGCCGAGTGTTTGAAGAGCCAATACGGCCTCGAGCACGTCACCATCCAGCCCGAGGCGCCGCCGCCCGATGATTTGGTTCTGGTGCGCACCAGCAAAGACGGCGCGCCGATTCGTGGTACGCTGAAAGCGACATGATCCAGAGCAACGAGGATCTCGAGGGCTACCTGCACCGTCTCGAGCGCCGCTTCGAACGCGCGGAAGATGGCACGTATTTCGTCTTCATCGGCGCGGATCGGCCGCTGGTCGCTTTGCGCATCGCGGCGCCCGTGCTGGTCGCGCAGGTCGACATCGGCTTGGCCCCCCTGGATGACGCCTCCGCGGCGCCTTTGTTCCGTAAGCTGTTGGTGCTCAACGCCACCGCCTTGGTGCACGCCGCCTACGGCATCGAGGGCAGCAGCATCGTGCTCAGCGCGGCGCTCGCGCTCCAGAATCTCGACCTGAATGAACTCGAAGCCGTGCTCGCGGATCTGGACATGGCGCTCGCCACTCAGGTGCCCACACTCCGCGAATTCGGCTCCAAGAAGGCGTCGGCCTAAACCGACAAGGCGATACTCATGGGAATTTTTGCGCGCCTCGCTGCTCTCCTCAAAAGCAATCTGAACGACCTGATCAGCAGCTCCGAAGATCCGGAGAAAATGCTGAACCAGATCGTACTGGACATGAGCAACCAGTTGCTCGAGGCCAAGCGCCAGGTGGCAGGGTCGATCGCCGACGAAAAGCGGCTGGCCAAGCAAGTCGAACAAGAGACGGCCAACGCCGCGGAGTGGGAGCGGCGCGCCATGCTGGCCGTGCGCGCCGGTGACGATGCCTTGGCCAAAGAGGCGCTCGCTCGCAAGAAAGAGCATCAAACGCTGGCCGAGCAATTCCAAGAGCAGTGGTCGAAGCAGAAGCAAGCCGTCGATCAGCTGAAGCTTGCGCTTCGCGCGCTGAACAGCAAGATCGAGGAAGCCAAGCGCAAGAAGAACCTGCTGATCGCCCGCAAGAAGCGCGCGGAGGCGCAAAAGGCGATTCAGGAAACGATGACCGGTCTGAAGAACGCCAGCGCGTTCGAGACCTTCGATCGCATGGCGGGCCGCATCGAACAGATGGAGGCGGAAGCCGAAGCTCACGCCGAGCTGAACGAAGAGGCCACGGGCGACACCCTGGCGCACAAGTTCCGCGAGCTGGAAGTGACCAAGGGCGCCGACGAAGATCTCACTTCGTTGAAGCGTAAAATGGGCCTCCTGCCGCCGGAGCCCGAGCCGCAAAAGGCGACCCCGGTGCGCGTCGAACCCATCGCCGCCGATTCGATTCCGCTCAATGCCGCCGAGCAAGACGAGCTGGCACGCGCGCTCGCCGATCTCGAAGCGGAAGAGCAACAGCAACTGCGGCTGAAGAAATAGCTCGCCCTCAGCGCGTTGCGAGCGCTGACGGAATTCGTGTGACTGCGCTTGGAAGGGATTTCTCCCATCCAAAACTGAGCGGGCGCAGCGCCGCGAGCCGAGCCATCGGCTGCCGCCAAAAACATACAACGTGACTGTCGTGACGTGCATCGGGGTCGCGGTGCAACGGGCGGGGCGGGAGGGATGACAAATTCGTCGCTCTTGATGGGTGCCCAGGTTGAGTCATTTGCCTGACACACGGACTCAAACGTTGACCTCCCGCCCCCAGCCAAAAGCCATGAAACGATTCGCTGCTCCGATGAAAGTGCTTCGCAGTGTCTGCGCACTCAGTGCGCTCGCGCTCGTCTTCGGTTGTTCGAGTTCCGATACGAACGATGGTGCGGGGGGCGCGGCTCCCGTTGTCGGTGGCGCTGGCGCGCACAGCGCGGGTGCCGCGGGTGCCGCGGTTGCTGGTGCGGGAGCAGGCGGAGCCGGGCCGTCAGTGGCCGGCGCGCCGAGTGTCGTCGCGGGTGCTTCCAGTGGTGGCGCGTCCGCGGGCTCAGCGGGAACGAGCGCGGGTGCACCCAATGTCGCTGGGAGCGGCGGTGCGGCTGGTACCGTGAGCGCAGGCGGCGCCGCGGGCGCAGCGGCGGGCGCGGCCGGCGCAGGCGGTGGTACGCCGGGTAGCGGCGGTGCGGGTAGCTTCTCCCCGTGCCCGGCGACTGACCCGTGCAAGATCTTGCCCCTGGGTGACTCGATTACCTGGGGAATCAACTATGGGGGAGGCTATCGGATCAAGCTTTTTACCCACACCTCGGCCGACAACAAGAAAATCACTTTCGTCGGTTACGACAGCGCCAATCCGCCCAGCGCGTCCGTGCTCTCGGCGCTTGGAAGCGCGGGCTCGATGTGGGTGGCCAAGCACGAAGGCCACAGCGGTTGGACGATCCAACAAGACGATGATCTCGTCACCGGCAAGTCGACTGCGAGCAATGACAGCGTGAACTACACGGGCAAGAAGGTAGTCGCCGATTTTAGCCCGCACATCGTCTTGGTTCATCTCGGCACGAACGACATGTACCAAACGCCGACGGGCGCGCCGGACCGCCTCGGCACGCTGATCGACCACGTAGTGGCCGACGCGCCCAATGCCTTGGTGGTGGTGGCGAGCATCATTCCGTTCCCCTCCGGCGCCGCAGCCGTCACTACGTTCAACACGGCCGTCCCGGGCGTGGTCGACAAACGCGCCAAGGCCGGCAAACACGTGATCTACGTCGACATGTTCGCCGCGCTGAAGACTTCCGATCTGGGCAGCGACCAAGTTCACCCCAACGAGGGTGGCTACGAGAAGATGGCCGTCGTCTGGTACAACGCGATCAAGCCGTATCTGCACTGAAGTGCGAATGGCCAGCGCGCGGGGTGCTCAGATCTCCGCGCGCTCCAGCCACTTCGGATTCTTCGCCGTGCCGTCGTATTTGTTCGCGGTCTTGAAGAGTTCGTGCGCGCCGTCCTTGGCCGCGGCGGCCGTGCGGGCTAGCAGCTCGGCCCGTTCTTCGGGGGCGAGCGGCTTGAACTCACGCGCAATTTTCAAGTCTTGAGCGAGGACCGTCGGGCTATCGATGCCGGTGATCACGACCGACGTTGGTAAGCTGAGCGCGTAGCGCAGGCACTCCTGCGGATTGACGATGTTGGCTTTCAAGATGTCGCCCGAGCCCATGGATTTCATGCCCAGCACCCCCAGGCCGCGCTCCACGGCGACGGGCAGCACGTGCTGTTCGAAGCTCTTGAAGTGCGCGTCCATCACGTTGAGCGGCATCTGCACCGTATCGAATTTGAAGCCTGCCTTCTGGGCGGTCTTCAGCATGTGCAGGTGAATCGCCGGATCTTTGTGGCCGGTGAAACCGATAAAGCGGATCTTGCCCGCTTGCTTCGCTTTTTGGAGCGCGCCGATCACGCCGTCGGGAGCGAAGGCGCGATCCGGGTCCGTCATGCGGATCACCTCGTGGACTTGCACCAGGTCGATCACGTCCGTTTGCAATCGTTTGAGCGATTGTTCGAGCTGATCGTTGGCCGCTTTGGCCGTGCGCCCGTCGAGCTTCGTCATCAAAAAGACGCGACTTCGAAAGCCGTCACGGAGCGCTTTGCCCATGCGCTCTTCGCTGAGGCCGTCGTTGTAGTCCCAACAATTGTCGAAGAAGGTGATGCCGCCCTCGATCGCATCGCGCATCAGGCGAATGCTGTCGTCGTCGCTCAGCTTCTGCTTGTTACCGATATGCGCACCGCCGAGCCCGATCATGGACACCAGCTCGCCCGTGGTGCCAAGCTTGCGCTTGGGTACGCCCGAGCTTTCGTTGCTCGCCACCGCGGAGGCTGCGGGCGCCGTGGCGCTACTCGTCGCGACGGGCTGTGCTGGGGCGGCTGAGCTGGAAGTGGCGTTCTGCCCCGGGGCTGGCGGAGCGCTCTCTGCCCGGTGGCAGGCCGCAGCGACCAAACCGAGCAAAGACAAGCGACCGAACTCGGCGCGGCTGAGCGGATTTTTCATCGCGCAGCATGATGCAATGCACGTGCCCCGGGCCGGCGAGACGACGATTCTCGCCGCCGCCCGCTCTGCACAATCGCCCCAATCGATCGTCACGGGCGGGGTGATATCGTTCGACCAATGCGCGCTTTCGACTTGCTCCTGCTCGTCGTCCTCAGTGGTTGTGCCCACCAGCACGAGCCCAGCATTCGCTATCTGGCTCGCTCCGAATTGAAGCCCAGCGGCACGGCGGTGGGCGCGCAGCACCGCTTGCTCGCCACACGCGCGGACGGGTCGAAGGAGTACGCTCTCGTGCTCGCGAAAGGCGATGAGGTGATGACCGCACTCAATGATTTTGCTTCGCGCGAGCAGCTCGGCGCGGCGAGCTTCACGGCAATCGGCGCGGTGCGCAGCGCGGAAGTCGGCTGGTTCGACTTCGGAAAGAGAAAATACAAGGCCATGCGCCGTGACGAACAGCTCGAGGTCCTGTCGCTCGTCGGCGACATCGGCATGGGCAGCGACGACAAACCGGTCGTGCATGCCCACGTCACTCTCGGGCGCGAGAGCGGGCGAACCTTTGGCGGCCATCTCATCGCGGCGACCGTCTCGCCCACGCTGGAGGTGTTCGTCACCGGCTACCCGCAAGCCATGAAAAAGCGGCTCGATGTGACGGACGACGTCGAGCTATTTCAGCTCGCCACGCCGTAAGAGTGTGGGCTACTCGCTATTCGAGCCCGGAAGAGCGTACAGCCAAGCGAGCGCCGCCTGCATGCTGGCCTCCGGGTCATCGCCCATCGCTCCGTGACGAGCGTTCGGCAGGGGCAGGTAGCGAGCGCGGCGGCCAGCAGCGAGGAAGGCTTTGCTGCTAGCTTGCATGACGTCTTGGCGATCGAGCGTGCCTGCCATCATCAGCGTGGAGCGGACCTTCAACCCATAGGGTGAAACCTCGGTCGGTCCGGCAATCAGCACCAAACGCGTGTAGCGGGCTGGCCACTTGCGCGCCAGGGCTTCGGCGCGACTGGCTCCTTGCGAGTAGCCGATCACGGTGATGTCCTCGATGGGGTCGCGAAAGCCGAGGGCCAGAAAGGTCGCGCGGATTCGAGCGTCGAGCCCTTCGGTATCCGGCGACCACTTGGCGAGGGGGGTGCCGTCGCACTGGCGATCGCCCTGAGGCGCGATCAACGTGCCGTGCTTGGCCGCGCTGCGCACGAACGATTGCGCGTAGCCGAGCGCGTGGCCGCAAATGCCATGAATGAACACGAGCTTGCCCGGGCCACGTGGTTCGCCTCGCATCACGAACATGGTTGGCGCGCGCTCATCGAGGGGTTCGACACGCAGGAAATTGGGCGGCGGCGTGCCCAATGGCCCGCGGGGCGCGCGGGACTCGCTCGGCGGGTGATCGGGGCGCTGTCGCGGGACGAGCCATGACGGGGGCTCGCAATAGGTGGGCAACGTGAACGAAGCGGCGAGCAGGAAGCTTTTGGTGGTCGCGTGGCTCGGCATTTTTCTCCGTCAGGCCATATCTTCACTGAGACTCGAATTCACTCATCCATTGCGGTTCGTCGTTCCTTGATCCGTCTCACCGGGCATGCTCAACCATCATGATGTCTTGCATGCGTGCGCGCACTTGGTCAGTTGCGGCAATCACGGCTTGCCTCGCGGCAGGAGCCGTCGCCGGCTGCGTCAGCTCTGAGCCGGCTGACGGCGGCAGCGCGGGCACCGCCACCGGTGGGGCAATCGCAAACGGCGGCGGCGTGAGTGCCGGTGCAGGAGCTGGTGGCGTGCCAGGTGCAGGCAGCGCTTCAGGAGGATCGCCGGCTGGCGGCGCTTCGTTCGCCGCTGGCGCTCCCGGCAACAACGCCGGCAGTAACAACGCCGGCAGCAACAACGCCGGTAGCAACAGCGCCGGTAGCAACAACGCCGGCAGCAACAACGCCGGCAACAACAACGCCGGCGGTTCTGCGGGCGGTGGTGGCGCGGCTGGCGGCAGCGCCGGAGGCGGCGGTGGCGCGGCTGGCGCGGACAGCACGTGTCCGACCGCGAAGCCTCTGACCGGCGGCAAAAAGTACTGTTCGAACTCGACGGGCAACGCTGCGGGCAACTACACGTATGAACTTTGGGCCGAGGGAAATGGCTCGGGGTGCATGAACGTCTACGGAACCGACGCTGCCTTCAACGCCAACTGGAGCAACGTCGAAGACTTCCTCGCGCGCATCGGCCTGACCTTCGATCGCACCAAGACACCCGCGAAGATCGGCACCATTTCGGCAGAGTTCGCCGAGACCAAAACCGGCGGCACCGACGGCTTGGTCTACGTCGGGATCTACGGTTGGACGGTCGACCCGCTGCGTGAATATTACATCCTCGAAGACTGGGGCAGCACGAAGCCCGCCGGAGTGGCCTCTGACGGCACCCCGCGTGACAACATGGGGACGATCACGGTCGACGGCGCGGTGTACGATGTCTGGAAGAAGACGCGCACGAATAAACCTGCGATCACCGGCGACAATAAGACGTTCGATCAGTATTTCAGCATTCGGCGGAGCGCGCGGCAGTGCGGCCACGTTTCCATCTCCGAGCATTTCTCGAAATGGATCGGGCTCGGCTTGCAGCTCGGCAATCTGGTCGAAGCCAAGTGGTTGCTCGAAGCGCAGGATAGCAGCGGGACCATTGATTTCACGTCCGCTACGGTCGTGGTCAAATGAGGTGAGCTAAAAGCGGAGACCTGGTACCCTCGGTCGAGCGAACGGGCACGTTCGTGACTCTGGCCATGGCGAGCAACGACGCCGAACTCGACTGGGCATTCGTCGACCCCCACGCACAGTAACGCGGCTGATTCTCGAGCGCGCTGATCTCTGGTAGATCTGCGCGTCGATATGCGCACGCTGCACCGCCTGGCCCTAGGGCTCGCCATTCTCGGATTTTCGCTGCCCGCTCTCGCCGGCGCCGGCGCTGGGGGGCGCATGATCGTCGCCGAACCGATGCAAGACGAAAAGGTGCGCATCGACGGCGATCTGCGCGAGTGGCCCAACAAGATGACGGAGCTGGGGGACACGCTCTCCGGCACCGGGGGTAGCGATCCACGGGCGGCCGTGACCGTCGGCTACGACGACGCGAACCTGTACGTCGTGCTCAAGATTTTCGACAAGCGCATCGTGCGCAGTGCCGCCGCGGGCGCGAACGAAGACCATGCCACGCTCAGCCTCGCGTTCCCGCGCGGTCGCGAGTTCAATACCTACGAGCTCGAGCTGTATCCCGGCAATCCGGGCAAAGTGGCGGGCGTGGTCAAGCTCAAGGGGGCCGCGCTCACGAGCGCCAAGATCGTGGAAGCCCCCAGTGAAGGCGGCCTGCACGTCGAGGCCCAGATCCCCTGGTCGGCGTTCCCGGACGCGGCCAAGGTGCGCGTGGGCTTGCGCGCCGCCGTGACCTATACGGACGCTGATAGTTCGGGCTCGATTTCGGGCGTGATCAGTACGGCCAGCGGGCGCAGCGGTAAGGCCTTGCCGCCGCTGCTACTGGAGGCCGAAGAGGGGCTCGAATACCAACTACTGAAGCCCAAAGGCCTGATCAATCCGTCGCGTGAAGCGTACGGAAACGTGTGGGGCGATGCCATGTACGAGCGAATCGCAGTCTTCGGCTCGGCCCTCGCAATCGTGGGTCCGCACTACCGGGACGGCAAAGAGTTCTACTTCGCCGATCTCGGGGTCAAAGACGGCAGCATGGTCACTCGTCTTTCGCTGGTCGACTTCGACGGGGATGGCCACGACGAGGTCGTGGTTCAAAAGCGCATCGGTGTGCCCGATAAGTATCGCGAAATCGTGACCGTGACCAAAGTCGGCACCGACGGCACTCCGTTCCAGGCCTTCGCCCAAGAAGTGGGCATCAAAACCGCGGACGGCAAGATCGAAAACCGCGTTTCGATTCAGAACAACCTGCTCGAAATCGCGCAAGGCGAGTCCGAGGGCTTCGATCCCGCAACGTATGCGGAAGTCACTCCGAGTGACATGGGATCGGCACTCATGCCGTGGGAAAGTGTCGGCAGCCGCACGTTCAAATGGGTCGGCAAAGGCTTCGAGCAGGCCGAACAAACGCCATTTTCGCCCAAGGGCGGAAGCGCGCCAAAATCGGTGAAATCGGCCAAAAAATCCGGCAAAGCGGGGCTGGTGAAGTCGGACGCGCCACCCGCGCCGCCCGCGCCGCGTGCCCCCACCTCGGATGAACTTTTGGACCGCGTGTACGCTCTATATCGCAAAGATCGCGGCGTGGGCGGGGGCAAGCCGAGCTTCGATTTCGTGACCGACGTAGCGGGCGATCGCGGCCCGGAGCGCGTGCTCGTGCACGGCAAAGATCTGGTCGTGTTCGGCAAGGGCTTTCGGCAGGGTTTGAGCTACGCCTTCATCACCATCGGCGCGACCGACCCGAAAGACATCCTCGATGTCACCGCGCGCGATCTGACGGGTGACGGCAAAGCCGAGATCATCGTGCGTGCCGTCTTGCACGCTAAAGCCAGCAAAGCGCTGGGGGGGGGCATGGTCGAGCGCCGCGCGTTGATGATCTACGGCATCAAGGACGACGCCGTGGCGCGCGTCTTCGCCGCCGAGACCAGCCGCGCTGTGGGGGACAACGAAATTCTAGGCGCTGTGGCCTTCGAACCCGGCAAGCGCGGTATGGATATCGAGCTGCGCCCGGCTCGTGCGCTGGGCTGGACCGAGAAGAGCTATCCCTTTCCCGCCGACACGACGACCGCGGGTGGGTTAGAGCCGCTCTTGCTGCCTTGGGGGGACGCCGGTAAGCGTCGCTATCATTGGGATGGCAGTGCCTACGTTCTGAATTGACGCGCTTGGGTCCGGCGCATAACCGCGTCCGACAGATTTGTCGTTCAGCGCGGGCGTGCCAGCGGTCGTTGCGTTTCGGTTCCGTACACCGCCTTTAAAAAAGCTCGAAAAGCTTCGCGAATTGCCGAGCTCCGACAGGTTTGTCGGTGCTCACCCCACCTTCCGACAATTTTGTCGGACGCCGGCACCGAGTAGGATTTCGGGCTGGTTTCGCGCACTTGAATGAGCTGGTTTTCGCCGCCCTGAGTCTCCCTGGCACAGAGGTTGCTGAAGGGCGCCCTCGATGCCGCAGCAGCTCTTCGAATCGACGACAGACTTCGGCGGGCGCGCGGTGGTCGCGTTGCTCGAGGCGAAGCCGAGTGAGTTGGATGCGCTGCTTCACGCGCACGACGCGATTCCCATCGCGGTGCCCGCGGTCTCCGAAGCGCTCTACCTCGAGCTCGAAGAAGTTCGCTGTCTGATCGACGAGCTGGCGACGGGAAAGTACGAAGTCGCGCTGTTCATGTCGGGCAGCGCGGTGTCGGCGCTCTTCGAGTGCGCGCAAGAAGTCGGTCGACGCGCGGACCTGGTGAACGCCTTGCGGGCCCTCACCATTACTTGTCGAGGCCCGAAAGCAACCGCCGGTCTTCGTCGCTTCGGCCTGCACGCAAAGCCCGAGGCAGGTGCGCCGCTCACCACAGTTAGCCTGATCCGCTCGCTCCAGCAGCTCGAGCTGGCGGGCAAAGGGGTGCTCCGCTTCAACGGTGAGCCGGACGACGTCTTGGCCACCAGCTTGCGCGCGCAGGGCGCCAATTTACGCGAAATTTCCCTGCAACAGCGGCGCTCCGCCCAGGACACGGCGGAGTCCGTGGCGCTGGTTCGCATGATCGTCGGCGGCGCGGTCCACGCGCTCGTGATCAGCTGCGAAATCCAATTTTTGCACTTGTATCAAGTGGCTCGAACGCTCGAGCTCAGCCGTGAGCTGGTGTACGCCTTGCGTAAGCAAGTCGTGGTGGCGGCGGTGGGCACGTCCGTCCGCGACGTCGCGGAGGCACACGGGGTGCGGCCACACCTGCTGCCGGCTCAGCCTCAGATGCTGATCATGGCGCTGATGCATTTCTTGGAAGTACGCGCGGGCGTGGCGCGTGGGGCCGTGAGCCCCAGCCAACTGCCCAGCTGATCACCGACGCCAACAAAACAAAATATCGAAAGCCGAACCATGACCTCCGGAGCCAACAAGGCGACACGCCTGCAAATATTTTCCTTCGCCACACCCGCCATGCGCGCCTTCCACATGAGCTGGCTCGCGTTCTTCGTCTGCTTTTTTGCTTGGTTTTCGTTGGCCCCGCTCATGCCGGTGATCAAGACCGAATTCAAGCTGACCAAAGATCAGATCGCGAACATCAACATCGCAGCCGTCGGCATCACGATCTTGGTGCGGCTCGCCGTGGGGCCTTTGTGCGACAAATACGGCCCCCGCAAGACGTACACCGCGCTGCTCGCCCTCGGCGCTCTGCCCGTGCTCGGCATCGCGTTCGCCAAAAGCTACGCCGTGTTCCTGTTCTTCCGCTTGTTGATCGGCGCGATCGGCGCAAGCTTTGTGATCACGCAGTATCACACCTCGGTGATGTTCGCGCCCAACGTAGTCGGCACGGCCAACGCGGCCAGCGCGGGCTGGGGGAACTCGGGCGGGGGTGTGACGCAGTCGGTCATGCCCTGGGTGCTCGCGGCGCTGCTCAGCCTCGGGGTCGAGCGAGGCCTCGGCTGGCGCATGTCGATGATCGTGCCGGCTGCCCTGATGCTGATCGTGGCCGTGATGTACTTCAAGTTCACTCAAGATTGCCCACAGGGAAACTACAAGCAGCTACGCGAGGCCGGCGTCGAAATCGAAAGCGGCAAAAAGGGCGGCTGGCAGGTGTTCAAGGCCGCTGCGGCCAACTACCGCGTGTGGATGCTGTTCGTGACCTACGGAGCCTGCTTCGGCATCGAGCTGTTCGTGCACAACGTGGCCGCCAGCTACTACGTGGATCACTATAAGCTCGATCTACAGTCTGCCGGTCTGGCCGCCGGCTCGTTCGGCTTGCTGGCGCTGTTCGCGCGCGCCTTGGGCGGTATTTTCTCCGATCGCGCCGCTCGGGCGCGGGGCTTGGATGCGCGCACATCGCTACTGTTCGGGCTGATGGTCGGTGAGGGCGCCGGCCTGCTCTGGTTCTCGAGCACCAGTACGGCGACGATGGCGATCGTGGCCATGATCACCTTCGGCCTGTTCACGCACATGGCGTGCGGCGCAACCTACGCACTCGTCCCGTTCATCGATCGCAAGTCTCTAGGCGGCGTGGCCGGCATCATCGGCGCGGGCGGTAACGTGGGCGCGGTCGCGGCCGGCTTCTTGTTGAAGTCCGTCGGCAGCGTGCAAAGTTGCTTCTCCACGCTCGGTGTTTGCGTGCTCGCCGCATCGGCCTGCGCGATCGCGGTTCGCTTCAGTGCCAGCCACAAAGCGAAGGAGCAGTCGCTGTACGAGCAAGCCATCGCCGAGCGGCAGTCGCTTCCTCCGGAGCGCGAGCTCGTCGCACAAGCGAGCTGACCGCGAGAGAGCGCCCTTTCCGAAAGTGATGGGGCGCTCGCAGCTTCCCGACGCACCTCGCGAACGCGCATTGGTCGCGTCAAATGCGGTCGCCGCTAGTCGTGCAAGCAACGCATGCAGGCCTCGAGGCCCATGATCACCGGCTTCGTCGTCAGACCGGATACGCTGATTGTTGCTGCCGCTGGTCGGTGGTCATGCCGTTCGCGGTCCAGAACAGGGCTTCGTCCTCGAGCGTTCCGCTCTGACCCTTGTCGACGGCGAAGCCGCCCGGCAAGGCGTTGAAGCCGAAGCTCGGCGGATCCGCCGGGCCACCCTGTACGCGACGGCGCTCGTGACCATCAAAACCCATCTTTCAGCGACGCAAAATCCAGTTCGAGTTCGCACTCTGGTTTCAGCGTGCCTCCTCAGCGGGCGAAGGCGGAAGTGAGGAGGTCGAGCGGGAGCAGGAAAGCGGTCGACAGATTCAGTGTCGCGGGGCTTCGCGGAACGCCTGTCTTTGGCTTGTTTTGGCTCGAACAAGATTTCTTCACAGATGACGCGCTCGTTTTCGGATAATTGATTGAGAAACCTGGCCCCGGTGTTCTGGGGCATTCCGGACACGAGTACGAGCATGAGTGACGAAAAGCCGAAGCCGCGCGGCAAGTCGCGGCGCAATCTGTTGCTGGGCGGCGCGCTGCTGGCTCTGGTTTACGGCGGGTACCGCGTGTACCTCGAACGTAAGCCGTACGAGTGGAGCGGGACCGTCGAGGCACGCACGATCTCGGTTGGGTCGCGCGCGGGTGGCCGCGTCAAGGAGGTCTTGGCGCGTGAGGGGGAGCCGGTGCAAGCGGGCCAAGCGCTGTTGACGCTGGAGCCGGCGGACTACCCGGCGCAATTGCTGCAAGCCAAGGCGCAGTTGGCGCAGTGGCAGGCGAACTTGGAAAAGCTGCAGCGGGGGGCGCGTCCCGAAGAGCTCGCGGAGTCTCGTGCTCGCGCGCTGACGGCCAAAGCGGCGCTGGCCCAGGCCGTGGCGGGTTCGAGGCCAGAAGAGGTAGCAGCCGCAGAAGCGCGTTTGGCGGTGCAAGAAGTGGCCGTCGAAAAGGCCAAGCTCGCCGCTGGGCGTGTGCACGCGTTGGACAAGTCGGGCGCCACTGCGCAGGTGGACGTGGACAACGCGGACATGGATCTCAAAGGCGCGATCGCACTGCGCGATGCACTGAAGCACCAGCTCGATGAGTTGAAGAACGGCACGCGGCGCACCGAGGTCGCGCAGGCGCAGGCGCGCGAGATGGAGCAATCGGCGTCGGCTCGGCTGGTCGCCGCGGGCTCACGCACCGAAGATCTCAAGGTCGCTCAAGCGCTGGTCGATGGCGCGCAAGGTCACGTCGATCAAATCATGGTCATGCTCGACGAGCTGACGGTCAAAGCGCCGCTGCCCGCACGGGTCGAGGCGCTCGATCTGCGGCCGGGCGACATCCTGGCGCCGAACGCGACGGCCGCCGTTTTGCTCGAAGAAAAGCAGCTCTTCGTGCGCATTTACGTGCCCGAGACGCTGCTCGGTCACGTCAAGCTCGGGCAAGCCGTGCCGGTATCGGTGGATTCGTTTCCGGACCAGCACTTCCAAGGCGTGGTCGAGCACATCAACGGTGTGGGTGAGTATTCGCCGCGCAACCTGCAAACCGCCGACGAGCGCGCGGATCAGGTGTTTGCGACGCGCGTCGGGTTGCGCAGCGGCTTCGAGCAGCTGCGCGCCGGGATGGCGGCGTTCATTCAGGTTCCCAAGTGAAGAGCGAGGTTGCCATCGCCGTCGAGGGCGTGTCGCGCAGCTTCGGTGACGTGCGCGCGCTCGACGACGTGAACCTGACGGTGACGACCGGCATGGTTTACGGGCTGCTCGGCCCCAACGGCTCCGGCAAGTCGACGTTGATTCGCATCTTGTGTGGCTTGCTCGCGCCCTCGGCCGGTAAAGCCAGCGTGCTGGGCATGGATTGCGTGGCCCAAGGCGAAGCGATCCGGCGCCAAATTGGCTACATGAGCCAAAAATTCTCGCTCTATCCGGACCTCACGGTACTCGAGAATCTGGACTTTTACGCGGAAATTTACGGCCTGCCCAAGGCACGGCGCAAGCTTCGACGCGAGGCGGCGGTGGAGCTCACCCACATCGGTCCGTACGTGGACCGCCTGGCGGGCAACCTCTCCGGCGGTTGGAAGCAAAGGCTCGCGCTCGGCGCTGCGTTGATGCATGAGCCGCGCGTGGTTTTCTTGGACGAGCCGACCGCGGGCATCGATCCGGTCGCGCGCCGTGAGCTCTGGGATCTACTGTTTCAGCTGGCGGCCGAGGGCATCACGCTGCTCGTGACGACCCACTACATGGACGAGGCCGAACGCTGTGGTGAGGTGGGCTACATCTACCTGTCCAAGCTCTTGGTAACGGGCACTCCGGATCAATTGAAGGCGCTGCCGGCCGTGAATCCGCCCGACGCACGCCGCCTCGAGATCGAGACGGCGCAGACTGCGCGTGCCCTCGCCTGGCTGACGGCGCAGCCTTTCTGCAAGGGGGCGACCATCTTCGGGCAAGCCGTGCACGCCCTGATCGAGCGTGGGCAAACCGACGAAGAGCTGCTCGATCGCCTAGCCAAAGCCGGCTTTGCGCAGGCCGAGCTGCGTGAAATCGCTCCGTCGCTGGAGGACGTTTTCGTGACGCTCACCGAACAAGCCGCCCAAGCGCGGCGCGCGGAGAACGGCCGATGATGAGCTCGTTCTTGGCGATTTTTCGCAAAGAGCTACTGCACATTCGGCGCAACAAGGCGGTGCTATTTCTGGCCGTGATGCTGCCGTTGATGCAGCTCACGATGTACGGGTTCATCGACCAAACGGTGCACGACGTGCCTACCGTCGTCGTCGATCAAGATCGCTCTGTCGCTTCGCGCGAGTTGATGGACCGCCTGCGGGCGACCAAGACCTTCGCGATCAAGATCGTGACCAGTGATCCGCGGCGCGCGCGCACCGAGATCATCGCCGGCCGCGCGGGCGTCGGCATCGTGATTCCGCCCGATTATCACGGTAAGCGCGCCCGCGGCGACTCGGCCAAAATCTTGGTCTTGATCGACGGCTCGGACTCGATCGTGAGCTCGGGCGCGCTGGCGGCCGTGAACGGCGTGATCTCCAGCCAAAACCTGGAGTTGATTGCCCAGGACCCGCGTGCTCGCATGCCGCTCGCTGCGCAACCGATCGTGCTCTTCAATCCCGAAGGTCGCACGGCAAATTTTCTGATCCCAGGACTCGTGGCCGTCATCTTGCAGATGATCGCGGTGATGTTGGCGGCCGGCTCGATTGTCCGCGAGCGTGAGCAAGGCACGATGGAACAGCTGCTGGTGACGCCGGTTCACCCGCTGGGTTTGATGTTGGGCAAGGTCACGCCCTACCTATTCGTGGCCCTCGCGGACACGGCGATGATCCTCGCGCTGATGCGGTTTGCCTTTGGCGTCCCAATCCGCGGCAGCCTCGTGCTGCTATTTGCGATCATGGTGCTGTACTTGGCGGCGCTGCTCGCGCTCGGCCTGTACATCTCGACCACCGCCGCCACCCAGCAGGAAGCGCAGCAGAAGGTGCAGATGCTTTTTCTGCCGTCGATCTTCCTATCGGGTTACCTGTTTCCCCTAAATGGCATGCCCATCGTGTTACAGGTGATCGGCCAGCTGCTACCCACCACGCACATGGTGGCGATCATGCGCGGTATCGTGCTGCGCGACGCGGGGGCGGTCGAGCTGCTCCCGCACTTATTGGCGCTGATCGCCTTCGCCGTATTGATGATTTGGCTCAGCATCCGCAAGGTGAGCAAAGTCAGCCTCTGACGCTGACTCGCGCGCGAGCGGGTGACCGTGCGCTGCGCCAGAGCCTGACTCACTATCTGGTATCGAGCGCGAGGTCGTGCTCCTATCCAGGCGATGAGCGTGTCGTTGGGCAGTCGAGGTCATCGTTGCGGGCGAGGTCTCGGAGCCGCCATTCTCTCAGCGAGTGCATTGCTCGGCGCGCCGGTCCAGGCTCAAGAACCGCCCGTAGCTGCGCCCGTGCCGACGCCAGCATCCGAGCCCGCTCCCGCTTCCCCGGCCGTCTCCGCGCCCAGTTCCGCTGCCGAAGCCGCACGGAGCCCGGTCGCCGAATTCACTCCCCGTCCCGTTGCTGCACCGAGTCCCGTCTCGGAAATCGCAGCGACTCCCACCAACGCTTCGACGCAGTCTGCCAAGGAATCGATCGAAGAGTTCGTCGAGACTCAATACCAGAACGACACGGAGACGCGCTCGCGCGCGGTGTCGCAGCAACACCGCATGCTGGCCGATCGCTTCGAACAAGTGCTCGGGAACTTCGTCGACATCGGCGGTTATTTTCGCGCCGGCTATGGTCGTGATGGCCGAGGCGGCGTTCTTTCGGCATTCGCCGCTCCGGGTGCCGGGGCCAAATACCGCCTCGGCAACGAGGCCGAGAACTACGGCGAGCTGATCTTCGGCAAGAGCGTGTACTTGCCGGGCGCGTTTCGCGTGCGCGAGGATTTACGCCCCGACGGCACGCCTTCCGGTCCGATCGCGCGCGTGCAGCTGCGACTCAGCATGCTGAACCCGTACACGAGCTCGAGCACGACGTTCAGTCTGGCCGAGGCCTGGGCGTCGATCGGAAACGTCATCCCCAGTCAACCCGCGGCGAAATTCTGGGCGGGAAGGCGCTTCTACCGTCGCCATGACGTCCATATCGTCGACTTCTACTTCTGGGATATGACCGGCGGCGGTGGCGGCGTGGAGGACGTCCAGGTCGGTCCGGCGAAGTTGGCTCTGGCCTTCATCGGCTCCGGCTCGACCAGCGGTCTCGGAAGCGTTCCGGCACCAGATCCTGCTAATTCTGCCGGCTTCACGAAATCGAATTTCGACCTGCGCGCCTATGACATCCCGCTTCTCGCGGGGCACGCCGAATTCGGCGTCACCGTTGCTGCGCTGCGCAGCGGCTATGACCAATCCGGACGCAAGGCGCCATCGGCGACCGGCGTCGCGGCGAACCTCGTCCATACCGTGCCCGACTTCATCCAAAAAGGCGGGACCAACAAATTCTCGATTCAGTTCGGTACGGGTCCCGCGAAAACATTTACAGGAGGCTTCGAAACCGTTGACCTACCGCAGGGCACGTTCATCCGTTCGGACCCGAAGGGCGCGTGGCGCTTGCGCGTCACCGAGCATTTCTTTACCAACTTGGGCGAGCACTTTTCGCTCGCTCCGGTTTTGATTTTCCAGGCAACCAATCAAGCGGATGGCACGGGCCGCCAGTATTGGTATTCGGCAGGAGTTCGTCCGACGGCGCATTTCAACCGCTATTTCAGCTTGGCGGCAGAGGGCGGTCTGGATTGGGTGCGCGATACGGGCGCAGGGACCAGCGCGGGCCTCGGCAAGCTGACCTTGGCTCCGCAGGTCGCAGTCGCGAATCATTTCGATAGCCGTCCCGTGATTCGAGCCTTTGGTACCTTCGCTTGGTGGGGCGATGAGTTCCGCGGCAAAGTGGGCGGCACGGACTACGCCACGGACTCGTACGGTTTCAACGCCGGCATGCAAATGGAAGCCTGGTGGTGAGGGAGCTCAGGCGCGCAGCGCACGTGCCAGGCGCTGCGCGGCGGTTTCGAGCTCGCGCTCGTCGTAGCGGGCGAAGCCGAGCCGCAAGAATTGCTGATAGTGGCGTGCTTTGCGCCAAGCCAGATCGGGCGCGATGTAGCTCGAACCGAGGCTGAATGCGACCCCGTGCTTCGGCGCGCGCGCGAGCCAACCGCGGGTGTCGATTTCGGGGCCGGCCTGGGCCCAGAGCGCCATGCCGCCCGCGGGAATGTCGAAGGCGAGCGCGCTGCCCAAGTGCCGTGTCAACGAGCTGACCAGCGCGTCGCGACGCGCGTGATAGATGCGACGCATCCGCCGCGCATGGCGAGCGACTTCCCCGTCTTCGAGCAACTCGGCCACGGCGCGCTCGGTAATCGTGTCGCCCTGCCGATCGACGTGGAAACGGACGGCGCCCAAGGTCTCGATCAGGGCGCTGGGCGCGGCCACGAAACCGAGCCGTAAGCCAGGCGCCAAAATCTTGGCCAGCGTGCCGATGTACACCACCACGCCCGCGCGGTCGGCGCTTGCCAGCGAGGCGAGGGGACGACCGTCGTAGTGAAACTCGTGATCGTAGTCGTCCTCGATGATTGCGAAGCGTTGCTTCGCTGCCAGCTCGAGCAAGCGCAAACGACGCCCGATCGAGAGCGCGACCGTGGTGGGGTATTGATGGTGCGGAGTCAGGCACACGGCTCGCAAGGGGCCCTCCGCCAGAGCGCGCTCCAAGGCATCGATTTCGACCCCCTGCTTGTCTACAGGCAAGTATACGAGCCGTGCGCCCGCACGTTGCAGTGCGACCCACGCCGGCTGATAGCCGATCTGCTCCACCGCCACGCGGTCTCCCGGGCCCACGAGCGTGCGCGCCACTAGATCGAGCGCCATCTGGCTACCGTGACTGACGAGCAGCTGATCCGGGCTGACCGACAAGCCGCGCGTGGCCGAGACCACCTGCGCGAGCGCTGCGCGCAAGCGCGGATCTCCAAAGGGCGAGCTGTAGTCCAGATTGGCGCGCCCCGCACCGCGCAATGCGCGTCGGTAAGCGCGGGCGAGGAGCGCGGTCGGAAATTTTCTCAGATCCGGCACGCCCGCGAACAGCGCCAGCGTCTTCGGGTCGGCTTGCGTCGGGCGCTCCAAAGCCCGTGCTTCGAAGTCGAAACCGGGCCGTGCTGCGGTCGCTGTGTCCGGCGCGCGCTTCGCGTAGCGACGTGCGTGCTGTTCCGGCACTTCGTTCGATACGAAGCTGCCACCCGCAGCGCGCGTCACGATCCAGCCCTCGGCGGCGAGCTCCGCATAGGCGGCGACCACCGTGTTACGCCCCACCCCGAGCTGCTCCGCGAGGGGACGGGTGCCCGGGAGACGATCACCGGGGCGCAGCCGACCGCGCCGAATCTCGGCGCTCAAGAGCTCGGCGATGCGAGCAAAAGCCGGCAATTTGCCGGATCCGACCAGGCCGCACTCGGGCTCCGTCAGCGAAATGGGGAACATCTGGACCTACTATATTCCGAGAACTGGACCTTTTCAGCAACCAGTGGGCGGCGCAGATTGCAGGCCATGAACACGAGCCATTCGACTGCAGTCAGTGAGCGCACCCGGGTGCGCCGGGCGCCTCGACGCGGATTTTATGATCGGGAGACGATCGACGCCATTTTGGACGAAGCGCTGGTTTGCCACGTGGGGCTGGTGCACGACGCTCAGCCTTTCGTCATTCCCACCATTCACTTTCGCATTGGCGACGAGCTGTACATTCATGGCTCGGCCGCCAGCCGCATGATCGAACACGGTGGCAGCGCAGCAGCCCTGTGCATCACGGTCACGTTGGTGGACGGCGTGGTCTTGGCACGTTCCGCGTTTCATCACTCGATGAACTACCGCTCGGTGGTGATACTCGGCCAAGCTCGGGTCGTCACTTCGCGGGACGAGAAGCTGGCGGCCTTGGCGGTGCTCGTGAATCGTTTCTCGCCCGGCCGCGCCGAGCGGGTGCGTCCGCCGAACGAACAAGAGCTCAAGGCCACCACCTTGCTCGCGCTGCCGATCCTCGAAGCATCGGCAAAAGTGCGCAGCGGCGGGCCGATCGACGACGAAGCTGACCTCGGCCTGCCGGTGTGGGCGGGCGTGATTCCGATTCGGCTCGAAGCACTACCCGCGCTCGTCGCCGAGCCTCGAGTGGCTGGCGAGCAAGCACCGAGCCTCGGTTTTCCATTCGGCGCGCGGGCGGAGTAACGCGCCGCGGAATGTCAGCGTCCAAACTAGCACGACCTTCAATGCGGCATCCGACGCGGACGTGTTCGGCAATCTGCCGACCGTGAAAATCGTCCCCGGGACGAACGCCGTATCGTTCAGCGAGCTCGTCGATCGCTGCTTCCGGCTCAGCGATGACCCACCGAATCGGAGCGCAGAAACCGTGCAATCGAAGCTGACGCGCGTCGTGTGGCGAGTGCGCACCAACGACAGCTCTGCGGTACCGTTCGACTTTTGTATCTCGAGTGTCCGCGCGCTGCTGAAGTAGCCGTGCTCTTTTTTGCTAGTTGAGGGCGGTCAAGCAAACGACTGCCCAGCCGCCGGCCGGCACGTTCACGGTCTGCTTCTTGTTCCCGCCCGGCGCGCCGAGCGCGATCGTGTGCGAGCCAGCCTTGATGCGCACGCGGCCGAAGGCGATGCGCGCGGGCAGGGTAGACCAATTGCGCGTGTCGGGCGTGTCCGTGGCCGTCAGCGTGGCTTGAAGGCCGAGGCTCAAGAGCGTGCCCAGCGTGTCACCGCCAGCCGCGGCTTTCGTGGCTTGGCCGGCGACCACGCGCGTGATCGTGCGCGTGATGGCGGAAGCGACGATCGCACCGCGCGCTTTTTCCCAAGCGCGCTTGGCTTCGCGATCCACGGCGAGGATGCCCTCCAAGCGTTGCCACTGCCCATCGAGCATGAAGGTTGGTCGACCGTAGCTGCTGCGCGGCTCGCCGAGCTCCGGGTAGTTGACCCACGTCACCAAGCCTTGCAGCGCGAGCTGGTTGGCTTGCGCCGCACTCGCGGGACTCATGAAGGCGCTGGCGTAAGTGAGGGCCAAGCCGATCGGCACACGCTTGGCGATTTTGGCCGGTACGCGGCCGAAATTCACCATCACCAGCAGTTCTGCATCGTCGTCTCTGGGCGCGGCAGCGCCTGCATCCGGCGCGGGATTCTTGCTGACCAGCTCGCGCAAGCGCGGGCTCGAATAGCCCGCTTGTTGCGAGAGCCGACGGATCGGCTCGGCCAGCGACTGATACTGGCCGTAGGCCAGCGCTTCGTCATAGTAGCGCAGGGCGTCGTCTGGTTTACCGCTCTTCTCGAACACGAAGCCGGCCAAGTAGCTGCCGGGGCCGAGCAAGGACTCCGCGGCATCACCTTTGTCGTGCGTGAACTTTTGCATCACCGCGAGCCGACGCGCTTCGATGCGCGCGCCGTTCAGATCGGAGCGCGCCAAATAGTTCATCATGTTCACGGTGTTGATCATCAGCTTCTCGTAGGCCGGGGCTTTGTACGGGCCCACGTCGTCCGAGAACAGGTAGCGACCGATGTCGGCCCCTGCGTTGGCCGAAAAATCGAGCACTTCGATCTGCTTGTCCGAAACTTCCAGATCGCGGCTGGAGAGCGGGTATTGATCGAGCTCTTGCAGCACCATGGCCCGGTCGAGCAAGAGCAGTGAGTTATCGCCGCCGACCTTTTCCGGCAGCTCCTTCTCGCTCTTCACCTCGAGCACTTCATTCAAGGCCTTGAGCGCACCGCGCGGATCACCAGCGTCGAGCGCGGTGCGCGCGGCCAGCGTCTTGTCGGCGTGCCCGGCGCAGCCTGTGAGCGCTGGCCCGAGCGCGAACACCGAAGACATCACGCATGCAGCGTGCGCGCGCTTCATCGGCTTCAGATCAGCGCTTTGGTGACCGAGGTCTTGAACTGGAACAAGATCGCGCTGGTTTCGACGTCCAGCACTTGGATGAACATGAAATATTGGACGCGGCGTTCGTCTTTCTGGCGCTCGTCGGCGGCGAAGACTTTGCCCGTGACCACGTAGCGCACGCCGATCTGCTTGCCCCAACCGGCGATTTTGCTCTGATCGAAGCCGTCTTGGTATTGCTTGCGGACCTGCTCCATCAGCGCTGGTTGCGATTCGAGGCTGATCACCTGCACGTGACCGGCGTTCACCAGCGTGGTCTCGATGTCGCTGATGAGTGAATCGAGCTGGCTGTCGATGTGCTCCGTGGTTTCGTTGCGCAGCGGCAGGACGGAAACAGTAGGGCCGTTCTCCTTTTGCCAACGCGCGATCACCGGCGAGGATTGAAGGGCCTGCATGTTTTCGTGCAGCATCTTCTGCAAGTCGCGACGGTCGAGGCCGGTGCTCATGGCTTGGTCGTCCAAACCTGCGACCTCTTCGCCCCGGACAGCCTTCGGACCACAACCTATGGCGAGCAGCCCAGCGGTGCAGGCAACGGACAACACGAAGGAGCGACGAAGCCAAGTCATCTCACGGAACCTTTCTGTGCGCTGAAGCGGGCGAGACAGCCGTCGGGGCGAGACTTCCCGCCTTTCCCGTCCGACGTTCGAATCGCGCAGAGTATGTAATCCCGGTCGCCGAAGGTGCAAGACGCCGGCGGGGGCGTCCCGCGAGCGGGCAGCCAAACCCACCCGCGCCAGCCCCCGGGAAGGGGATCCCGCTCAGTTCGGCGTTGCGGCGCCGGCTGCGCCCGCGGTGCGTCGCACGGGGATGATTTGTACCCGGCGGTCGTCTCCTTCGCCGTCGCTGCGGGTGATCACGCCCTCGAACTTGGCGAGCGCCAAGTGCACGACGCGCCGGTCGCGCGGGTTCATGGGTTCGAAGGTGATGATCTTGCCTTCTTCGACGGCCTGGCGGCCGAGGCGTTGGGCCATGGTCGCGAGCGAGTTGTCGCGGCGGCTGCGGTAACCCTCGGCGTCGACCAAGATGTGACGGCGGTCGAGGCCCGGGCGATTGATGATGCGGTGGGTCAAAAACTGCAGTGCCTGCAGGACCTGCCCCTTCTTGCCGATGATGCGGCCTGCGTCGCGGCCCGCGATCTCGATGTTGATCTCGTCCTCCGCGTTGCCGGCTTGGGGCCGGCGCAGGTGCACGGTGCACTCCATCTCCATCTCGCGGATCACGTCGGTGACGAACTTGAGGGCCACGTTGGCACGCTCGTCGGTCGACACGTAGTCGTCCTGCTTCTTCCGCTTGCGCGGGCGATCCCCCTCGGCGAGCGGTTCGGTCCCAGCTGCGGCGTGGGAGACCTCACCGGTTTCTGATTCGCCTTCGGTTTCGTCTTCGTCTTCGTCCCAAGCCGCGTCGTTGAGATCGTCGTTGTCAGTCATGACTCTGCCTTTCCTTTGCCGAGGAGTGGGCTTTCACCGGCGAGCTTTGCCGACGACGTGTTGCCCTTGCCCTTCCCTTTGGAGGCCTCCCCAATCACTTTGACTTTGATGTCTCCGCTTCCCGATCCGGAGCCACCACTAGATTTCGTCGAGCGGCGCACGTGCCATTCCACTGCTTGTTGTTGGAGGATACCCAGCACACCGTTCGTGAACATATATACCCCGAGGCCGGCCGGCAAAAACAGCATGAAAACCGTAAACATGGCCGGCATCAGGTACTGCATCATCTTCTGCTGCGCTGCGTCGCCCTGTTGCGGCATGAGCCGCTGCTGAAAGAACGAAGTCGTGCCGATGATGAAGGGCAAAATGAAGAGCGGATCTGCCGACGACAGGTCGGGCAGCCACAAAAACGGGATGTGATACAGCTCGACCGCGGTCTGGAGGGTCGTGTACAGCGCGAACCACACGGGCATGGATGCCATCTGCGGCAAGCAACCCTTGATCGGGTTCACGTTGTGCTTTCGCCACAGCTCCATTTGCGCAAGGCCCTTGGCCTGAGCATCGTCCTTGAACTTCTCGTTCATGGCGTCGATCTCGGGTTTCAGCTCGCGCATCTTGATCATGCCCTTGATGCCGGGCACGGTCAGCGGGAAGAGCAGGGTGCGCGCAGTAATCGTCAGGATGATGATCGCCACGCCCCAATTGGGAATGACGCTGTGCACCTTCAAAAGGAAGCCGACCAGCACCTTGGCGATGATCGAGAAGAAGCCGAGGTCGATCAGCTCACTGAAGCTGTGATTGCCGCCACCCGCCTTGGCCAGCACGCTGCGCTCTTTCGGGCCCACGTAACCGAGCACCGAGTACGTGGAGCTCGTGCCAGGCGCCAAGTCCACACCCGGGTAGGCCAAGCGCGTGCGGTAAATGGCGCCGTCGTTCTCGGCGTCGCCCACTTTGTGCTCTTCGATCAAGAGCTGACACACGGGGCTGGTCGGCGCCGCCACGGGTGCCACGGCTTGCGCAAAATAAGCGCTAGAAACCGCGACGAACGCCGGCTTGTCGTTGGTTTGGTACCAATCCCCCGGGTTGACCGCGCTGGTCACGAAGTGCTCGGCGTCCGAGAATTTGCCGGCGTCGAAGTCGCCCTCGCCCAAGCGATGCGGTTTGCCATTCTCGGGGATACACTCGACACGCGTCACGTTCGGGCTCTGCCGGAACATGCTGCCCTTCACGTCCTTGGCGGTGTGCCAAGTGTCGTTGTGCACGGTGACCGAGTGATAGAGTGAGCGATCGCTCAGGTTTTTGATCGTCGCTTCGACGGCGAGCTCGTACGGGCGACCAGTGGCCGACACGGTCTTGGTCAGCTCGACCTTGGCGTCCTTGTACGTGAAGACACAGCTCTTGCCGGTTTTGCTCTCGACGCTCCAATCCACCAAGTTGCCGTCGACGTTCCACTCTTTGCCGGCGGGCAAGCCCGCGCTGTTGCGGAAATCGACACGCAGCTGGCGGTTGAAGTCCAGATCCGGCGTGGTCGACAGATCGATCGGCTTTTTGTCGATTTGGTACTTCGGCAGCAACAGCTGGTAGTGACGCACCGCCGCGCCGCGGCTGGTCAGCTGGGCACGAAACTCCGGCGTCGAAACGTCACAGGTTTGCTCGGGCGCGCGTGGGGTAGCGCTCAGCACCAAGCGGCTTTCGTTCTTGAGCGGTTGAACCGTGGGCTTCCCTCCGCCGAATAGCTTCGGCCCGAACTGAAAGAGGAGGAATGCCAGGGCCGCCATCAACACCAAGCGGCCAATACTGCTTCTGTCCATATCGCTTTCGACTCTGCTTTTTCAGGGGGGCCAAGCGGCCGCGGGAAGGGCTGGGATGCCCTCTAGCATGGCCAGGGGCGGGGGAAGCTCAGAAGCTGCCCTCCGCACCTCATAAATGAGTCGCTTTGGGCTTGGAGGGGGCCTGGGGCTTTTGTCTACGGAGGGCTCGTTCAGGACGTCGAAGTGGCTTCGAGCGAGTTCACAGCTTGGGCGGCTTGGGCGGCCTGGGCGGCGGGGGCGGGTCGATGCCACCGGGGTGGAACGGATGGCAGCGCGAGATGCGCCGAACCGCGAGCCAACTACCGCGCGCGGCGCCGTGCAAACGCAGGCATTCCGCGGCATAGCGCGAACACGAGGGTTCGAAACGACAGACCCTGCCGAACATCCTCGACAGGGTGAGCTGATAGATTCGAATCAGAAAAATCAGAGCCTGCGCGACCATCGAGCGGCCCAGCTTGCGACCGAAGCCAGAGGTTGGCGAGGGGATTGCCGTACTTCGTGCACGAAGTGATCGACCCGAACGGCGCACTCGGTGGCCAAAGCCCAACAATTCATGCACGAAGTACCCGCCGTAGGGGGTGGGGCATGGGTTGGCGGCCGCCGTCCGTCAACGTCTTCAAGGTCGACAACGACAAAAGCTCGAAAGTCCGATAGTTCGTGCACAAAGTATCCGGGCCGCGGCGCTGGGGCATGGTCTGCGGCCAAAGGCGAGTAGTTCGTGCACCAATGCCGATTGGTTAGCCGTTCAAGGGATCGAAATCGTTTGGGAAAGCAGGCCGCTCTTTTGTTGGCGCCGAGCATCACTCACACCCACATTTGGCGTGGTGGGGTGAATCGCGAAAAAATCGAGTTCGAATTCGAACTCGATTCTCTAGCCCTGAAGGTGCGCTCCGCGCAAAATTCGGCGCGAAAGCGCTTCACTAAACGGCATTGAAATTCGAACTCGATTTTCTAGCCGTGAAGGTGCACTCCGCGCAGAATTGGGCGCGAAAGCGCTTCATTAAACGGCATTGGTTCGTGCACGGAGCACCGCCGCCACGGGTCGGGCAGGGGTCGGTATTAGGGTGACGGCGCTGGTTTAGCGGGTTCCGATTGCGACGACGACGCACCGAGCAGCGTACGCACTCGCTTCTCGATTTGAGGCTTGGCCGCGACGAACTCGGCAATCACGCTGTCGAGCTTGCTCTCGCCGGTCGCTCGTTTGACGATCACCACCAGATCGATGCCCGCCGGCCAGAGCTCGCGAGTGGCCCGAAATGCTTCGCGAATCAGGCGCTTGGCCCGGCTTCGGACGACGGCGTTGCCGACGCGACGCGAAGCCGTAATACCCAAGCGCGGCTGGCTCGCGTGAGCCGCCGCACTGGCAGAGAGAATGAACACGAACCGCGACGTGGACACGCGTAAGCCGCCGTCCTGAATTTTCAGGAACTCGACGCGCTTACGGACACGTGAACGGGACGGGAAACGCCCGATCGGCGTTCCCGCTTGGCCACTCACTTTTCGTAGGCGGAAACCGCAAGCCGCCAACGGCCTTTACGGCGACGATTGGCGAGGACCTTGCGACCACCCTTGGTGCTGATGCGCTTGCGGAAGCCGTGCGTGCGGAGCCGGCTGGTGTTGTGGGGCTGGAAAGTGCGCTTCATGACAGGGGGTCTCGGAAAAGGGAGCGGGAGTTAGCCACCAGTGATGTTTTCAGTCAAGTCCATCACCGGGGCGCGCAATACAATCAGAAGAGATTCAGAAGAAAAGGGGCTCGCTCACTTGCTGTGAGGCGGCATCTTCGCTTCTTTGAACACGACGTGCTGGCGCACTACCGGGTCGAACTTCTTCAATTCGAGCTTGTTGGTCTGCGTGCGCTTGTTCTTCTGCGTGTAATAGGCGTAGCCAGTGCCAGCAGAGGAAACGAGGCGGATGTTTTCGCGCATGGGAGCGGCGTCCTATCACGTGATTTTTGCGGTCGCAACCTGAAGCTGCGCGATTTTAGGAGCGCAGGGGCCGCCAACCCGAGCTTTGCGCCGTCATTTGCCCGCCGCGCCCGCTGACCCCCACCTAAAAATCAAGAAAAGCGCTGTAATATCGCTGGTCGTAGGACCCCGGGCTGAGTCGTCTCGTCCCCAGGGGAAGTGGAGCGGGAGTATTCCGCGGAATACCGGTGAGATCGCCGGGTGCAGCCATCTCCTACAGGCGGATGGGGGCACAGGAGGATATGGGGTAACCGGGAGCGTGGGGTAAACCGGGGAGGAGGGTTACCCGGGAGGATGAGGGCCCAGGAGGCAGGGGTTCAGTCCGCGCCGCTCAGGATCTTGAATTCGACGCGCCGGTTCTTGGCGCGCCCGGCGTCCGTCGCGTTGTCGGCGATGGGCTTGGTTTGGCCGAAGCCTTGCGATTCGAGGCGGCTGGCCGCGATGCCGTGGCTGGTCAAGTAACCCATGACCGACGCGGCGCGGTCGCCGCTCAGCTTCATGTTTTGGGCGGCGATGCCGCGGCTGTCGGTGTGACCGTATACGCCCAGCTTCATCGAGCCGCGCGCTTTCATGAGCGTCACGACTTCGTCCAAGATCGGGTAGCTGGCGGGCTTGATCACCGCGCGACCGGTCTCGAACTCGATCGGCTGCAAGAGGTGCACTTCGCCGTCGTCGCCGACGCGGGTCAGGCTGGGGCAGCCATTCTTCTCGGCCACGCTGGAGCGCGGGCCCGGCTCGGTCGGGCATTTGTCTTGCGTGTCCGGCACACCGTCGTTGTCGACGTCGTCTTCGGGGCAGCCGTCGTCGTCTTGAATGCCGTCTTTGTCTTCGGCCTTGTCCGGGCACTGATCGGTCGCGTCGGGGATACCGTCGCCATCGCGATCGGAAGCGGCCGGGCAACCGTCGGTCGGCTCGGGCGGCTTGCCGTCTTCCTTCACGGTCGGGCACTTGTCGACGGCGTCGGGATAGCCATCGCCATCGCTGTCGCGATCGTAGTCGTCCGCGGTGGGCACGATCACTTTCACTTTGCGCGGCGGTGACTTGCTCTCGAAGTCGAGCAGCGTGAGATAATGACCGATGCCGACCAACATGCGAAAGTCGGGGCCGCCGTAGCCTGCAGCCAGGCGCGTACCGAAGCCGCCCTCCATGTACCAGCGCGAGCGCTCGTCGATCACGTAGCGAACCTGCGCGAGCCACTCGAGATCGGTGTTGCGCAAGGTCATGAACGTGTTGTGCCCGGCGGACTCGGTGAGGCCAGTGGTGCCCCAGAGCTCGCCGCCCAGGCGCACCTTGCCGCCGCGTAGGGGCATGTACAAGCCGCCAGAGTAACGGATTTCAGAGGCGATGAAGAGCGCGCCTTTGTCGCCGCCGATGCTGCGCTCGGGCCGAAATTGTGGGCCCAAGTTACCCGCGAGGAAGAACTTGCCGAAGTTGAACTCGGCCGAGCCATACAGGTAGCCCGTGGCCTGGTCGTCGCCGCCGAAAGAGTTGCTGTTGCCGGTCGGCACCCAAAAGGCACCACCACCGCCGATGCGCAGCAAGTGATCGTCGGTCTCGAACGTGCGCAAGCGCGCATCCAATCGAATGTCGTTCAGCATCGCTTTCGCATCGCCGATGCCACCGGTGCCCACGCCTTGACCGACCGGGTCGTTGCCCGTGAGCTGCAGCACCGTGACTGGCACCATCAAGTTCACCGACAAGCGGTTGGCGATCTCGGTACCCACCGATAGGTAGGTCGTGAATTGGCCTTGGACTGGGTTGTCGATCTGATCCTTCGCGACCGGGTCGGCGGTGACCGTGTCGTTTCGCAAGGGATTGTGCGAATAGCCGAGGATGGCGTTGGCGTAGAAGCGAGTCTTCTCCGACATATACGGGCGCCAAACCATGAAGCCGTCGTCCGGAGCGCCGGAGATTTGCGCGCGGTCGAGATAGAAATAACCGGACTGCGCCTGCGCGCTGCTGGTCAAAAGCCAGCTCGCGGCGACCGCGGCTAGCGTGAGCAGAAAACGCGAGGGGCGAACTCGCCCAGTCGAAGCCTGCAAAATTCTGCCTAACTCTCGAACAATCCGGCGAAACACGAGTTCGACGGTACCCCGCGAGCGGCCGCTTTGAATAGTGTCGATTGTCTGACCGATTCCAAGCACCCGCTGAATCTATCGGCCGATTAGCCGGTTCTCGGCTTTGAGCGCTCAGTGACTGCTGGCGAAGACCTGGCACACCCAAAGCGTGCCGTCCGCGTCCGGCGCAACTCCGATGCCGACCCGATCGAAGCCACGAAATAGCAGGTTTTCACGATGTGAGGGGCTCGCCCACAGCGCGCGCTGTGCGAGCGCGGCGCTGCCCGCGTGCGCCACGTTTTCGCCTGCAGAGAGCTCGAGGTCGGCGCGCTGCAGGCGTCGATTCAGATCGCCGTCACCGGTGTCGTGCGCCGTCTTACGCGCGCGGCGCATGGCTTCGGCATGCTCCTGCGCCAGTGTTTCCAGCTGGGCGTCGCGGCTCAGGGGTGCGGCGCGTTCGCTCGCGCGCGCGGCGTCGATCATCGCGTACAGCGCAGCGCGCGGGTCGTCGGTCGCGTCGAGCGCGTCCTCTCCGGGCGCCTTGCTGATCGCCGCGCTGCGAGGCGGGTCCGTGCCCGCGAAGACCAGCGCCTCGAGCAGCGGGCGTGGACCGCCTTCGACCGAACCCAAGAGCTGAACCAGCCACGTGCCCGGGACGTCGGCATTGAAGCGCGCGTGCACGCGGCCGTGGTCGAACGACGTGGGCACCGGGCGCGGCGCGCCGCGTGGGCCGAGCACCACCAGCTTGGCTTCGTTGCCCGGGACGCGCAGCGTGGCGCCGACTTCGATCCATTGCCCGATCCGCGCCCGCGTCGGCAAGGGGTCCAGATCGGCGAGCACGTCGACCGCTACTGCAGCGACGCTGATTCTCGAGTGGCCCTCGTGGCGCACGACGACGCCGCAGCGCCGCGCTCCGCCGTCCGAAAAACTGCCCAGCCAGCGCAGCATGCGCGCCTTGGCAGCGTCGATTTCGCCCTCGCTGCCGTTGAACAGCCAGGCCCGCGGCCAGACATAGGGTGCCCCCGCCGCGCGCAGGCGGTAACTGATGGCGTCGACGTCGAGCTCACCACCCGCCCCCGTCGGCTGTTCGGCGAGCTGAGTCGCCACACTGAGCAGCCCCGCGTCGGCGTCACCGCAGGCCTCGCTCAGTATGCGCTGATCGGCATCCGAGAGCGGCCCGGCGGGTTGGGGTGACTGGGTGAGCGCGGCAAAAGCGGCGTACGACGCCGGTTCCCCCGGTAGCGAGCGGCTGCGATTCGATGAGCTCGTGCTCGGCAGCGCCGAGGAGCCGGCGCACGCTGCCAAAGTGCCGCAGATCACGGCTGCACACGCCGCGTATGCCGAATACACCGCATACAGGCGAGTGACTGCACTCAAAAGCGCTCCTTTCCGGCGAGTCAAGTCTCAACCGAGTAGCGGCTCGCGCCCGGCATAGCGAGATAAAAGAGCTCGCGCGGGCTGCGCTTTTGCTGCTCTCCGGTTCAGGTTATGGTCAAGTGCCCCCATGGGCCGGTTCACCACAGCAGCGAAGGTCGGCGCTTTCGCCTTCGTCACGCTTCTGGCCGGCATCCTGATCTATCGCTTCGTCTCGAAGTCGCAGCGCCAAGGCAACGGCTATGTCGTCTACGCCTTGATGGCGGATGCGAGCGGCATCGCCAAGCTCTCGCAGGTGCGCATTGCCGGCATTGGCGTCGGCAGCGTGAAGGGCGTCAAGCTCGATCACAACCGCGCTCGCATCGACATCGGCATGAACGACGACGTGAAGTTGTATCAAGACGCGAGCGTGGCCAAGGTCGCGTCGAGCTTGCTCGGCGAGTACTACTTGGCGCTCACGCCCGGCACCGAGGGCCGTCCCGAACTCAAAGACGGCGACCGCATCAACAACGTGGTCGAAGCGCAGACCACCGACGACATCATGCGTCAGGTGTCGGACATCTCGAAGGACGTGAAGCAGGTCACGCAAGCGCTGGCCGCGTCGATCGGCACCGATCAAGGTCGCGAAGACATCAAAACGACTTTGAAAAACCTGGCGGAAGTGACCGAAGCGCTCAACCAAACGGTGCGCGAGAACCGCGAGAGCATCAAAAACATCCTGAACAACGTCGAGCGCATCACCAACAACGGCGCGCCCGAGGTCGAGAAAATCCTCGAGAACGTGCGGGTGACGACCAACGAGGTGCGCCAAATGATGGCCGCCGGTCAAGCTGGTCAGCCCAAGACCGAGGGTGAAATCCGTCAGATCATCGACAAGGTGAACCGCGCCAGCGACAACCTAGAAAAGACGATGAAGAACCTGGACGGCGTGACCGGCCGTCTCGATCGCGGTGAAGGCACGCTCGGCCGCTTGAGCAAAGACGACCACCTGATCAACCAGGTCGAAGGCGTCGCGGACGACATCGGTGAATTCGTGGGCGGCCTGTCGCGCATTCAGACGATCGTCACGATGCGCACCGACTACCAGTTCCTGTCCAGCACGGTGAAGAGCTACGTCGAGCTTCGCATCCAACCGCGGGAAGACAAATACTACCTGATTGAAGTGGTGAACGACCCGCGCGGTCTGACGCACTTCGAGCAGGTCGATGTCGACACCACCAACACCAACGAACCGCCGCACTACCGTGAAGTGCGCACCGTCACCCAGAACTCGCTGCGCTTCTCGCTGCAGTTCGCGCAAAGCTTCGGTCCCTTCACCGGCCGCTTCGGCATCAAAGAGTCGACTGGTGGCGTCGGCCTCGACACGCTGCTGCTCGATAATCGCTTCGAAATCCGGCAAGATTTGTTCGGCTTCGGTGAAGTCGTGCTGCCGCGCTGGCGCATCTCGCTCGGTTACAATTTCGTCAATCGCATCTGGCTCTTGGGCGGGGTCGACGACATCTTGAGCAGCGCGCGCCGCGACTACTTCGTCGGCGCGCAGCTACGCTTCAACGACGAAGACCTGAAGAGCATCCTGCCCTTCGTGCCCAAGGTCTCGAACTAGCACTACTCAGTCACTTTATGGCGGAATGAACAGCCTCACCGCGAGGCCGCAACGTGGGCAAGGCGTAGCGAGATGGAGCAGGAGCTGCCGACGAATCGCCGGTAGCGTTGCTGGGCGGTGACC
>Ga0247778_1000316_pt1 | contig 75146 bp, 81 predicted proteins | sample UWRJL049202B5_FD_179939 | JGI IMG/M metagenome (GOLD analysis project Ga0247778, IMG submission 179939) | Plant litter microbial communities from Arlington Agricultural Research Station in Wisconsin, United States - UWRJ-L049-202B-5 | ecosystem: Environmental > Terrestrial > Plant litter >... | reverse complement strand
CCCCGGCGACCGAGACGCAGCTATCAGAGTAATGTCTAAAGACCAACACACGATTTGGGAGTCGCTTATAATTGTGAGCGACCGTTTTGAGCGTCTCCTCCGTTACGCCGAGAACATATTATACAGCGACAGCAATCTTCGACCAGCCAGCTTTCACAAGAGTCAGAGTAGAGGCTTGTCCCATTCCCCTGGATGCTCCGGGAACGAGGACCGAATATGCCCTCACATCGGAAGTGACGAGTGAAATCAGCGCTGATGCTCAGATTCCAAATGGCCGTATCGATTTTAATACCAACTGAAAACTTTCAGCATATAAAGGTGTTAGCTCTTTGCTGCTGTAAGAAATTAGCAGCGTCAGCGGGGCTCTTAAAATCTTACAAAATATGTTTTGGGACATATGAAGCGCCGCTAAAAATCAATATCTTGGCCGCAACCTTTCCGCAAATTCTGCAGGCTTGCAGTAGTCACCAGAGTTGGAATTTGAGTCGTATTGCACTTTGAAGTCGTATTCCACCTGGGGAGATGTTTTCCAAATTGGGTATAGATCTCCATTACTACCAAGAAGCCGGTGTCAGCAAGATATTCAGAGCAGGGTTGTGGCAGGGGGTCGCGGACCTACCAGAGAAGAGTGCTTACATGTGCAGCTGCTGACCAAAGCACAACTCACACCCATTAATTATTGTATATAGCCAGTCGGCGCACAAAAAAAAAATATAAGCATAATCTCTCGCAGCCCTCAACCAGGCATTGAGCTTTGTCCAAGATCCATTGCTGCTCTCCCACTTTGACACCATGCCTAAGAAAGTAGAATATCGCCTCCATCCCCTGGGTTATGAAGATGATCCAGAGGAAGAAAGGCTCAGACTATCCACCCTGGACTACTTATCGGCTTGCGCTTGGAATAACTATGCTCTGTTTTTCAAACTGAACGAAGAAGACAAGAGCACAACTGCTGCGGTGCTGAAAGAAGGCCTTGAGCGGACCCTCAGCCAATGCCGGCATCTTGTCGGGACAATCGAGAAAAACGAGGATGGAGACCATTCCTTCGTCAAGAAAAGAGACAGCACCGTGGGGTTTACTGTCCAGTGGCTTGACTCCGTAGAAGATACTTTCCCCTCTTTCTCGGATATCGAAAAATCCAATTTCGTCTCGTCGGGCTTAGGAGATCCCATCGTCTTGAGTGTGTCTCCGATGACTTACGGAGAGAAACCCGAATGCTCCGCAAATGCAAGCCCAGTCATTGCTGCATTCCAGGCCAACTTCATTCCAGGTGGACTAATCTTCAACATGCATAGTCACCAGTAAACACCCCTTTCCCCCACCAATTCATCTTCAATTTTACAGCTTTATGCTTCCTAAGCCATTTTTCTATTTGTCTGATTGTCAGGTTTTGGACGAATCAGTGCTAACCAGTCAAAGCTATTCCAACGACGTGATGGGCTGGGCCAGTTTTACACATCAGCTTGCTGAGAACTGTTACGCCATCATCAACAAGACCCCCTTCCCTAGCTGGGACCCTGCGTGTCTTGACAACAGTCGCTTCATCTCCAAATATATCCCAGATGAGGCCAAAGTTGATGGTCCTTCACCGCCTGAACGCCATGAGGGACATCTGCCAGCATCCTCGCTCCTCTTCCACTTGCCCACGAGCAAAGCCAAAGAGCTGAAAGATTTGGCTACGCCTGCTTATGGTTCCTGGATCTCGACGTTCGATGCTTTCTCGGCTCTCCTTTGGCGTGTTATCACCAAGCACCGCGCCACTCTCTTCAAGCCAGACCTGAAAGCGCCAATTCTATGGGCAGAAGCTGTCAATATGAGAAAACGAATGCAACCACCGCTGCCAGAAAGAGCCCAATGCAACATTTTCTTTGCGGCCTTGTCTACCATGCACCAAAATCAACTGACAGCCGGTGAGATCATCTCAGAGCTGCCATTGTCTCGTCTCGCGGCTTATATCCGTATGCTCACCAACAATACGACACAAGAAGGTCTAGAGAAAGCACTGGAGATGGTTGCCCCTATCCGCGACAAGGCCTCTCTTTTTATACGTATCAACTCGTTCCCGCCAATGTCTCTAGCTACGACTGATTGGCGTGAGACGCGGATCTGTGAAGCCGACTTCGGATTTGGGCGACCAAAGGCGTATCGTCACTTCTTCGACACAGGAAACGAGGGGCTCATTATAGTGTACCCACCGCGAAACACTTCCAATCCTGACGAAGGATGCGAGTTTGTGATATCAGTCGAGAAAGAGATAGTTGGACGAGTGATTGAAGATCCGGAATTGAAGCAGTACTTTGAATTCAGGGGCATTGAGGCAGAATAAGGAGTGGTCCTTTCTGTTTGATCTGAGGGCAAGCTCCCGCAAAACTTTCTTATGCCGCCGAATAGCGCTTGTATGCGACTCCATAGAGGTACGAGAATATTATTGAATACGTTGCAAGAAACTCGCAGAATCTCCCCGACCGATTGACAGACGCCATGCCAAGGAGATGTGACATGTCCAATAAAACACAATTCGTCGTCCAGCCACCACTGGGAGAAGATAAAGGCGCTACTGTGATTAGACGACGAACGATGACAAGTCTTGGCCCTCCTGACTGTATATCGGCATTGATGCCGATACGAGAGGCTACCAGATTGGTATGACGTGCAGCAAATTAATGACTCCGAACTGCCGAGCCTGTGGAACGCCTGCACCTCGCGATATCGCAGATGCACTCGTTCGCTACAGTACTTGCTCGCATATCTGCGGGGTTTGGCCAGGCTACATTGTAAAGACAGGCGCTTGCCAAGGCCACTTAGCCCCAAGTTTAACCGTTGACTTAACGATTGTCTAGCTCCGGCGTCAACCTCATGGCCGTTAAAGTGGAGAATCTATCAAGAGAGACATCTAAGCGATATGACAATATGTGAGGCACTAGTGCAGCTGCAAGGGATTCGGTGCCTGTAAGAGCGATGTAGACGAAGCTCGAATTGGTTTCGACAGATGGCTCAGGAAAGGGAGCAGAGCAGAAATAGCACCTGAAGAAGTGACAAAAGAGTAGAAACTTTTACGATGAAGGAGGAGTCGTAGACATATATTTGACAAGTCGCGGGTGTTCCCTCACATGTTTGTTCCAATGACGATGCCTTGATAGTGCTCGATTCTTCGCATTCTTCGTAACGAAAGCTGCATTCCAACGTGGCTCGCCCAACAAGTCTAAGGCTGAGCGCTCGATTCAGAGTTCTCCTGACCTTGACACATCATATTTGTTGTCTCGACGGTTGATGGGTCGACCAACTGAGCTTGGCTAGTTTTAGGTAGGACCGCAAACCAAATTTCGTCCTTCAGCACCATCATCGGGATTCCATGCCTTTGGATACTCCGTAGAGCTTGGCTACTTGTTTGATGTTTGTCCTTCATATGCTTCTGCCAATGGTCCTTCCTTCGAAACCCCCAGAGCATAGCGCCGTCCAGCGCAGGCTTGATATAATCTCTACACCATTCGTAAGGGCAGTGATATATGACTGTGAGGTTGTGAACCGTGTTTTCGTGTCGTTCGAGATCTTTTGTAAATGCGAAGGCTTTTTGGCATTGATTGCATTTTGCAGAGCGGGTGTGGTTTTTCTCGTGGCGCCTGAGAGATAAGGTCAGTATGAGGAACTCAGAAAATTCGTAGTTGCGATACTGACCTAAGATCACACTGCCGCGAGAACCGCTTATTACAGACACCAGATTCCTTCCTGTGCGTGCATACGAAAGGAAAAACTGGCGATGTAACGACTGTGGGAAAGCTTCTCGCCCAGCGAGTTTCCGTGTACTGAATTACCGTCATAATGTACAGAAGAGCACATATAGCTGCGGGAAACGCAATGCTCAAACACAAATCGAAGTGTGCCTTAGATATTTAACTGCTCCCCCAGAGACGCCAAGAGAGGGAAAAGATTTCAGCCTCGTCTTGCCAGGGTTGACTGGGCATGATCCAGGGTAGCGCCAGGAGTGAGTACAAAGGAATGGTCTTCCCCCTCAGAAAAATCGTCGCAACTCCGCGAACTCGACGGTCGTCCTTTACAGTATTCTCACACCCTTGCTCTTCACCTCACATTCTGATTGGGCTCTACAATACACCATGCACACGCCCTCGCCCCCGCCCTCGCCCTCGCCCGCCTCACTTTTACGACCGGGCTCAGCCAACGAATACACAGATCACGTGGCAGACCATCCTGCAGGGTGAGTTTGCCGCCCCAAAAAAAAACTAATCACTGTGAAGGCCTTTTATTAAACATGATGAGTGTGCCACACCACCTGACCAAGCACCAAAGAAGCCTGTTCAAGACGACTGCAATCCTTGGGGCCCAGCTGGTAGCCGTGTGAAGGGGCTCGACATTTTGGAAGTGGCCAGCAACAGTTCTGAAGCCATAATTCATTGCGGCATCGACTATCCTCAGGTTGAGCAGCAGCTTACCACGTCGGAATGGAATCCCGTTTTTGGTCTTGGACCCGAGGCTAATGTATTCTCTGGTGGAGGTGCCGTTGATGTCGGTTTACCTGCAGATCTTTCTCTGTGCACCACGGAAGCTCTGGGGCAGGACCAATACACCGTCCCTCAGCCTCCATTTCCCAGCGATGCTGTCGGTCACAATTGTTTCAATGGGCCAGCAAATAATCCGCCATCAATGGGTATCCAAGATGGACACTTGAATACTCCGTTTGGATATACCGACGTCCAGGCCGCGAATCTGCCAATTGGGTACCAGGCTTATGCTGTCCAGAACGAGATGAATTGGGGTGCCAGCTTTGAAGATTTCGGACAGACCACCAGCATGCAGCCGTTCCCAGCTTTCCCAAGCAACTTCTCCAATACCGGCATCCCATTCGGCTACCCAATTCCCCAGCGCACACCATGCGCCTGGCCAATGTGCAGCGAATCCTTTGCCCGCCAAAGTGACCTCCAGCGCCACATGGATTCCGTCCATCTCGGCATCAAACACCACTGTTTCTGGCCTGGCTGTTCTAACAACCGTGGGAATGGGTATTGCCGCCTTGAGAAGTTGAGGACTCATCAGAAGCAGAAGCATGGATATGCTTTTGCTTGATCCTGAGAGCTCGAAAAGGCTGCAACCGTGGTAAGCTATGAGCTGGCTCAGGTTCTTAGCTCATTGATACCAAGTATCGTTGCACGAGAATGACAAGGAGGATGTGTTGGAGGGCGAATGCTTAATTCTAGCAAGCTCGGGACCGATTTTTGTTATTTCTTCTCTATTTCCTTCTCAAATTGCGTTGCTTGAAAGTGGGCAAATGGAATGGTCTTTGAGATGGAATGATATATTGGCAGGAGTGTTTACACACCCTGAGGACATTGCCTAAGCAGATGGTGTTTTCATTACGCTTCTTCTTTTCGTAGCAGGCCGAACGAGACTCTTCGCTTTCAATAGTCATTCCATAACGACATCTAGTTGTACCCAAAATAATATGATTTCCATCTAGCCTCAGCATCAATCAATTCATCTCTTGTCCTTGGAGACGTGATGATCTTCGTATCGAATCGCGGCATTGGACCAAACTTCCCGCCGTCTTCTACAAGCGCGATCGCCTTCTGGAAACTCGATATCGAACCCCTTTGAGGCATAGAAATTCCTTTCCGGGTGTGGCATATCTTGCATAAACTTGTGTGCATTACCGCGGTTCATCGTGGCGAGATATGCTATTAGATCAATCGTAATGGGGTCTTTCAAAACTAGATCACCCGTCTCCGCTGCCGAGTGGATAGGAGCGAAGCGGCTGAGAACAACAGTCTCGATATGTGGAAGTTAACTAAGATCTCTGCGAGACGTTCCTTACAGCAGTCATATCCAGATCTGGCAATGAATCCTATCGAGTCGAAGAGGACTATATAGCGGATTCGTTGCAAATATTCGTTGCAGATGTCTTCTATATCGTACCGCCATCCACTGACTTCGTTACCCCAATCCAAATATATAAAATTGGATTCGAAATTGGCCCAAACCTCTAGAAATACGCCTAGGTTTCCGAACGCGCGAATATAGACACGCGACGCAACAGCAAAAGATTCATAACAGGCTAGCAGCATAAACGAAATTGGGCATAGAGTTCTGAAGGCGGAGAGAGATCTCTCAGGCCTAACAGCATCTATGACTACTAGTCGGTCGAATTGGTCGTCGTCGATCTCGCACTGATTATCGAAAAAGGCGGGTAACATGCCATCTTCACCGAAGTCGTCAATTGCCCTATCCGACCGAACACGCCAGCAAGAGTAGTAAGCTAGCTGTGGATGGTCAAGATGTACAATCTGGGGTATAGAGGCTGCTATTCCCCATATCATGGACCAAATCTCTACGGGCAAGTCGTTGAAGCGCGGGAACTTAGCGTCCTGGGTTGAATCCCCTTCGTTGCCCCTGGGCTGACCATGGTCCTCGCCGCGGTTTGAGGATTTCGTTTCATGATTTTCTTCGTCTTGATCTTCGTAGAAGTGTTTGCTGTCTTTAATTCGGCTTGCTATCACTGCAATTGAGAGGAAGTAAGAAATAGTACTAAAGTCGCGACGCGTACGCGACATGTCTAGCGTGTCGCTAAGGGAAGGGCCCCTAGCTCGCGCCTTCCCCGCGGCCCCCTTTTTTAAGCGACGCCACTTAGCTGCTATTGTAGATGTGGAGGATATCCGAGGCCGAAATTACAGCGTAGCAACCATCTAAAATTGAGGAATGAGCCTCTACGAGTAAATTTTGACTAACTGCTGGGGAGCCTTACAGCATTCGGTGAAACCCTGTATCCTGCTCGTTTCGTGGGAGCCTGTTAGACGAGCGCTGTATAGAGCCCAACGCGATCGTCTGACATTTTAGTAGCACTGAATACGAGAGCAGAGGGGAAAAGGTTTGAGCATACACCGTATTCATCAAGATTTTTCAATCTTACCTTTAGGCTGAAATTGCGTCGATCATAAAATTCTCTGGGATCTTGACGTCAGTCCGCCAAGGCGAATGGATTCACGCGGGACAGGCAGTGCAGATGGAAGGAACGTTCTAATTATAGCGTATCCTAGCCAGTACACTTCTTGCACAACACGCTCTCAGAGTCTCTAAACGGATCATGATAAATATATGGACTTGAAACTGTTGAAGTAGCCAATATAGACGGTCAACAGGAGCAACTCCCCCGCGCTTCTCAATATGAAGATTTGGTTATTTTCCTTATTGTGCTTTTCAGTTTCCGTTTTGGGGGATGTTGTTAGCTACCCACGGCCTTCCATCTACAATAAATCCGGGAATTATACTCTCAAAGTCAACGGCGTTTACCAAAACACGACCAGCTATGTAGGCTACGATTATGTCCATATATCCATGAGCGAAGGCGAAACAACTGAATTCAGAATCTCGGCTCCTACAGAATCAAGCATCACATCGCACAACATTTCTCCAGAGAAAGTGCCTATCAAAGCTACAACTTCAGGCAACGAGCTGATCTTCTCAGTGACGAACGCTTACTACCTCATCATCAAAATCAACAACCTCAAGGAATTCGTCGTTTGCGTGGATCCTTTGGAAACTGATGTCCCGCCCTCATCTGGAGCCGGCATTTTCAACGTCCTTCAGTATGGCGCTGATGATACTGGAGCGGGGATCACCAAGGGTATCCAGAGTGCCCTAGATGCTGCCGGTAAAATTCCAGGCGGTACAGTATATGTACCACCGGGGTTATATTACGTCGGAAATCTGAAAGTACCATCTCAAACCTCGCTTTATCTCGCTGGGGGCGCCGTATTGCGCTTCACTGGCAACCCCTCTGACTACACCACGCTCTACAACAAGACCGGACTTCTTCCAGGAACGTGGTGGATCCAAACCGAGTTTGGCAGCAAAGACATCAAAATATACGGGCGTGGGACCATCGATGGCAATGGACACACCTCTCGTATCGGCAACAAATTTATAGCGGACATGGTCGTCCCCGTCGATACCACGAATTTCATCTTCGACGGGCCACTCATCCGCGATTCCTCATTCTGGGCCCTGACTCCAATTCAGAGCACGAATGTCGCATTGAAGAATGTCAAGAGTTTAATCGTTTCGATATAGGATATGAAGACGATGGAATCGATGTCATGGAGTCCGAGGATGTACGCACATACAGGGCGATTGCGATCTCGAAAGATGACTGCTTTTCAACAAAGACATGGCCTGCCGATACGGGCACTACGAAGCCGTATCCGCATCCACCACGACCTCTCAAAAATGTGGTGTTCAGTGATTGCCTGGCATGGACCCAGTGTTATGGCTACAAAATCGGTCAGGGCGTGTATGAGGACCAAAGTGATGTGGTGTTTAAGGACAGCTCCGTTTACAAGGGTGCAGTAGGTTTGGGCATAGATCACAAGTTCGGCTCGGCCACCGTCAATAATGTGACGTTCTATAACATGGACCTTGAACATATTGAGGGTTTAGCGGCAGATAAATGCACTTGGTTGGCTCTTTTCGTGGAACACTCCGGGACTGCAGGGGTCGGGCCGGTTAGTGATGTGAAAATCAACAAGATTAATGTTAGGTCCAAGGGGACGAGGAACGCGTATATCGAGGGGTATAATTCTTCGTCGATAATTAGCGACGTTACACTTCAGGAGATTTACATGCCGAAACAGACAACGCCGGCCACGTCGCTGAAAGAGATGAACATCTTGAGTGTAAATAACACGGCTAATATCGTTGTGAAATGAGGAGATATGCAAAATTGATGAAGGGCAGCAGACCGGTATGTAATCAAACAGTCCACTTTGAATACATGCTTCTCGAATCTTCTACCCATCTGCATTTGTACTTATCTTATGCCATGCGACCTTGACGGTACGTGTTTGTCCTGGCAATCTCACTGGTATAACTTTCAAAGGCTGTTTCTCCGTCGTCGTAATTTTTGGATGCCTCAAAAATACAGCTTTCCAATCCCTCATCCAAGTCTCATATCTGTCATGTCGAATGTTATAATAAAAGCTAAGAAAAACCTCGGTGGGGCCTTCCCACACGTCTTCCAACCCTTTTCTCAGAAGCCAGATTTCATGAGAACTCGGCCGCGGAATAAGCAAGTAGGATTTTGCCCACTCCTCTGACATATTCCCCGTTGAAGTGTAGGCCTGTTCAACGAAATCGCTCCACAGTCGTACTGACTGAAGTGCCACCTGTTCGGGTACTTTAAACCACCGTTCATGCTCCTCTGCCTCCGGGCCGTCGGCTCCGTGCTGACACGTCGTTTGCACTTTGAAATTCGCCAATTCAAGATAAACAAGAGACAAGACACGCACAGGGAAGTTTTTGACTTTTACGACATCAACTTCAACCAGATTTAAGGCATCCAAACTGCAGCTGCGAGACTGTGCCAGGGATTTCGGGAGCTGCATGTTCTTTGCTGTGCCGATTCTGATCAGTCTTCCATTGAGTGACTTGGAAATGTACACATTTTCCCCCCTTTGCCAGTTTGGTATACGTATCATTGAGAGCATGTCGTCGTGGATGTCATTCAGAGACCGAAGTGGAGATGGCGGCAAGGTAAACTCTTCGACCGAGGGGGTCCTGGTGGTCCCTCCCGTACTTGTTCCCGGTGGCAGATCCTGGACCCGTGTCTCGTTTTCGAGTACAGTCCTATCGTTGATGACTGTTTTGACTTGTCTGCCCAGCTTGACATCTGACTTTGAATCATTGTTCGTCATTCGTAAGTCGGGGAATGCGTTTGGTGTAGAAGGTGCATTATCTTCGGGTTTAAAATCGGGGGCTTTTTCTGGTCGTCTTGAGGAACTATTATCGGAAGTCGGTGTATCAAAAGAGGGGTCTTCTTTGCTTGAGAATTGCAGAGGAATCCCAGGTGCCTGAAACTCAAAAATCTTGCTGTCCACATGCTTCATTGAGTCAGTCTCTAGACGGATGTTAGTGGCTTGGGAGACCTTAGATTTTTCGAAGCCTACCGAACAAGAACTTGTTCTCAAAGGGCTTACTATCAGTCGCGTTTTTTGCCAAGCTAGGCTCTGCTTCTTTGGCGGGTAGCGAATATTCGGGTGTATCGCCCCTAAAGACAAATGGTATCTTCGAAATTGCGGGTAAGAAGTTAATTCCAGTATTTCCATCACTTTCAATGATACCCGCCCTATTTTGACTTGGATGGATGTGTGAAGCGGATATGGACCTTCTTATAGTTTTTGAGATTGCAGCATCGCTCACTTCGTTTCCAAAAAACTCGACCGACATCCAAAATTCGGCATCAAATTTTGCCATTGCTTCTTCCTTTGGCAGGCGCTTTTCGGCAAATGCAGACCACTTGCCCGAGTATATACAGGATAAGTCTCCACCCGCATGCCCGGGACAGAGAACAAGGAAAGAGAAGAGGTCCAAATCTAGCTCGGTGTCTGAGACGACTGACTTATTCAAAAGTCGCCGAGCATGGAGCAATCGGTCTTGGTGGATAATTTCCTGACAGCGCCAGCCGTCCGAAGTCATCGCAATGCATTTAAGATCGTCTTGGTAGATGATCTCGAGTTTCGCGGCTCCAAGCTCAATAGACGCGTACGACTCCATGCTCATGACAACAGAGCTTTCGGGAACTGCATTGTCTGTATGATGCGGGGTAGTCTCAATCGGATTGAGATTGGTATAATTTCTAATACCTGGAGACACGGGAGACAGACGTGGGCTTTCCCTACGGAGTTCCTCTGCAAACTCGTTAGATCCATAATAATAGAAGTCGGCCTCTCCCCAAAGCTTTAGCGAATAAGCGGAAAGTGAGTTATGGCTCCAATTACCTTTTACTGGGCTGCTCGGAGCTGAAACAGGTCTGCTTTGAGTTCCCGCCGCGGACTGGCCTGAAGTTTGAGTGTTTCCAATTGACAAAGAGGAAGTTTCATCGTCGATGGCAATCGCTGATTGATAGTCGACAACAATGTTTTCGAAATGCTGGTTATCCTTCTGAGAGCCGTACATCGACAACCAATCGAGGAACAAGGCGTTGTTGTAAATTGTCTTTCCCCAGTGAGTTGAACAGAGCATCAAAGGCATCAGTTTGATAGGGGTCTGGACATCTGCCATATTAAGCTGATCCAAATTTGTAAGAAGATCTATCCCCCCCAAAGGAATATCTTTCCGGCATCTTCCGAAGCGATGAAAAGCGGCGCAAGGGGCAGACCTAGTCTTTGCAGACTTCAGGTTACTAAGCGCTTCATCAAACGATATGACTCGTCGGCCCAGCCGCGGATTATTAACATCGTGCGGATTCTTGAGGGCTGAGAGCAGGCTGCTCTTCAAAATCGAGAGAGTGGGCATTATGGAAACTTCTTTTTGTGAGATATTCAGTACAATAGCAGCTGCTGGAAGAGGTACGGCTCACATAAGCTGAACGATGTTGGGGAGGGGTTGAGGCGTAGAAATGACAATCTAAACATATTTAAGCCGTGAAGAGACGTAGGATTGTAGGAGCTACTGGAAGGGTCGCAACAGGAGACCCGTTGTTGGTTTCGGGTTTCAGAAACCGAACACTCCATCCAATTAGGGCACAGCTTGTTTGCCAAGCCGACGACCGGCCACTACAATGGAGTGCTTTAGCGAGCGACTACACTACTAGTGGTATTGCAAGAACCCCTCGCGGTTTAAGAAAAACTGAAACCCCAACTGCCTGGACCGCCTGGTCAGTTTCCTACAACATACCTTCTCCAACGGAATCGATGACCTCGACATTTTCGAAACATATGCTTGCAAGTTCCAAGATGTAGCCTGCTAATATTTGTGTCGGAAACTCAGCAGCACCTTTGGATCACGTGGGCACTACTGGAGGAAGCCTTTTACTAGGGGGGCGGGGAACGAATGGGGTCGGGATTAATAGCGGCTCTGTATGTGATTCTTCCTATACGGCCTTAATACACTTCGTATTTTGCTCAGAGGCCACGTAATGAGCCTTCACCACAAAGCCAGCCTTATTTCTGCTCTACGCTCTAGGTCCTGCTGTCATTGTTTCATCGAAGAACAATCCCATTGCACATATGCTGAAAAAGGTGATTATGGTAGCATTTCTTTGGACAAAGAAGACAATACCGGAATGACGATGAGCTGAAAAGGAGGAAATGTATTCTAAGTCTTTGCTACCGTACCAAGAAGAAGAAAATAGAGGCCAACAAAGAAGCTTGGTATCCTACGAAAAACAATGACTCCAAACTAACTCTTAGACTGTTAGGGAGTAAGACGATCGGTGAATAATATTTTGTTAATTTAAAACAGTGTCATTAAGTCGCAGATAAATAGATGCCTTCCATCCCTCTAACATGCTCTTCACCCAACTCACAAACACACACACACAGCACACTACAATCAATTTACATCCAACTCCCCGTACAACCACCAAAAAATCTCAAGCCAGGAACTTCAAGTCAACAACATGTTGTCAACACTCTTCACTCTCAGCGGATTGTTAGTAGCTACATCGGCGCTCGCAATCCCTGATAAGACTCACAACTCGCTTTCTATTCGCCATGAGGGCCTCGACGATACTGTCACCAGTACTAGCAACAGCACCCTTAGAGGTGGCGCTGTCTGGGATCACGGCCCCTCAGCGATCGGCGGGCAGTTCATCGTTCCGGAAGCAAAAGTCCCGGGCTCTGCAATGCATCCCGGTAATTATAGCGCTGGAATTCTCCTCGGTATTGACAATTTTCATACAAATGGCTCCGCAGGTCTGAAAGCAGGAGTTTACATCAGCGCCGAGAAGCCCGCGGACAACAGCACAACCAGCGCCAACAGCACCCGTACCTCCTACAACGCGTTCTATGAATGGCCCCCATCAATCCCTGAGACAATAATTCCTTCCGAGGAACTTGCTGTCAAGGCCGGAGATGTGGTATTCATAACCATCGGTAGCAAAGGACATGTTCACTTCTCAATCAACAACCACGCTGGTAACCGTACCGATACCATCTTCGACAAAACACTCAATGCTACAACTCCCCTCACGGGTAATAGCACATCGTTTCTGATTGAAAATTGCGCTATCAGTGGTTGCCGTGGGGGGAATGACATGGGCCTGGCAAATTTCGGCTCGGTCGTACTCAATAACACAGCCGGTCCCGATATTCTTCATCCAAGCTATCTAACGCTGTTAGAAGGTGGATTTACGTTGGCAGATGGGGTCAAGCCCCGCACCAACGCTTCGGTAGTCAATGATCCTCATACTACCATTGGAATCGAGATCAAGTACATGGACCAAGCCATGGACTAAGTCATAAGCAGAAAGGGCAGAAGGCAGGACACAATCATCGGTATTGCTATTGGTTGTACTTTTATTAGGGGGTAAGTATTTCTTTTCTTAGAGAAACATAAAAGGTAAAGAAAACTGTCTCATAAAGAGTTGGGACGCTGTGGAGTTTTGGTCATCTCAATAACCAAATTCAACACTTGCAACTAGCGAAATAAAATATCATTCAACTTGGAACTAAACGTTCTCATACATGCGCTATAAATTGATTGTAAAGTTAGAAAACCCCAACAATGAACAGTGAACTATCAATTGTATCAACACCATACAAAGGGAGAGTGCTTACTCGCAAGAACAGACTATATCTAGATCGAAAGCCCTTCTTGAGATACAAAGACCAAGAAAAGTCTGTACCCGAAGACAAATCAGTAATGACCTGTCTAAATAACTAAAACAATAATCAGACCCACCTCCAGCAAGGCATAATTCGAACCTTACTCATACCCTCCCATCCCCAGCGGCGATCCCCATCCGACATAAATACGAGTCCCAACGTCCAAGCAACAAGAATCAATGGGCCACAATTCTTTGCCCCAAAGACTGAAGTAGTAAAGGACCTATATAGGCGGTCTGTTAATAGAGTCGGCTGTCATTTCTGCTGCGTGTGAGAAGTCCCCTGATTTTGACGTTGGTCTGACATGCGTAGCGAGGCTAAGTCGTAATTGCTGGCTGTGTAGGTGTAGCTTGGATCAGTTCTTCTCTTGTCATTTGTGGCATTAATCGTTCAACCTCACGATTCGAGCGCCAATGAACCGTTCCGTATCGATACATCTCCCCGAACGTGCCAGGCCGGTGGTCCAAGTCTCGAAATCCTTCTTTCTTGACGAGGTCCCCGAGCGCCGGGGCACCTCCTGCTGAGTTGTGGTAAACCTTGTACATGTGGCACTTCTCTAACATTTCTACGATGAAAGCTTCTGCAGCTTCTCTCTTTTCCTTATCCTGCTCATCAAGCTGTGTGGTGAAAATCTCCGCCTGCTTGTACCCGTCGAAGTCCGTCCTAATGGCGCCAAGAATACCGTTTTCGATGCCCTCTACCATGAAAACCTTCTTTTCGAAGAAATCTCTTCCATTCCAGCCAGTAGATACATCTAGAAGATTCCTCGTGCGATCGCCAATGAGCATTTGAGCGACATAATCACTCATCTCGTGAATCTTATCCTTCATGTCCCAATCAGCCATACCCTCGGCAAGTCCAATATCCTGGATAAGAGGCAAATTGTGGAATCCATCGGCGTTAGTACGACCTTTCCACAGCTCCTTATAACAATCGTGCCAATTCTTGATGAACGTGCATTCCCTTCTCGCCGCCAGCATATAATTTCCAAAGCTACCCCAGGGCTTCCTGATCTGGCCGGAAATAATCCATACAGCCATCTCGAACGGAGAATTTGGAGTCGTGAGAGCGTCCCAGAATAATTTGTCCAAATGCGTGTGTAGCATATTCCCAACATCCATCCAAACACCGCCATGCTGGAAAAGCAAGGGCAAGCGCACGAGATCAGCTGCATGTTGTGCTGCATGTGAGCCGTTCATGGTCCTATCAATAAAGCAATTGGGAAACCATTCTTTGCCGACGAAGCTGTATATATTGTTCGGTGAGCCCTCGACGAGGTCCACAATTCGGACCGTCCATGACCGACCGAGCTTGCGCACCCAGTTCAACACCGTGCATCGGTAGCTAGGGTACAGTGCATCAATTCCTTTGTCCCAAAAGGCCCATACGTTCTTCTCGGAGATGACAGGCAGAAAAGAGTTGAGCTCAGCGAGAATTTGTGATTCTGGTCTCAAATCCAGTTGTTGCTCAGGGACGGCGTGAAGGCCCGTAGCCGATTTGGGAATTGTGAAGGTCGCCATACCTTTGGTGTATGTTGCGAGGAACGAGCAAATATCTATGTATCTTCTGCTTATTTTGTAAAGGGGAAATTAAGATTCTTAAGCTCATGCAGTCGAGGTTTGATTCAGTGGCCGGTCCGTGCGTCGACTGTTAGCTTGGCATTTGGGATGAGTCGAAATGATATCAAATGAGGCATCAAATGTCGGAAAAAGATGGTCAAGGGAGAAAAGCCAATAATCTGTTTTCGACCAAGGACCCAGTAGATCTATACTTAGTTACATGTAGCATGGCATCGCAATATAAATCATTCACAACTGTGCCTTTGCACTGTACCACCCGTCCGTACGAAGCAAAGTACCGCTTACTACGCAGTCCTCGCTAAAGCCCCTGAACCGTCGCTGGGGGCCGAGATACTACGGGGGCCGACGTGCGTCAACGCAGAGGCTTTAGGCATAGCTGGACGACGGCTCACATTAAATGCGACAAGCCAGCTTCAACTCTTTTATATGCCGAGAGCGCAGATGCATGAACAGACTAGAGCCCGACAAGAGAGCTTCGATTTTGAAGAGATTTAATTTTCCATCGGATTTCAAATAACTGGTTTCCTTTCATCTCTCCGAAACGCAGGTCACCCTATAACTATTCGCAACTCGTTGCAAATTCGCTCTTAGCGCGAATCTTGCAACCATATCTCCAAAACAAAAATGGGACAGGCACCAACATTAAGCTCAAACAACCCATCAAGGTCAACGTCCAATGAACCCCTATCCCTTTATACATCGGCATATCAGCAATTACCATACCTCCGGCGACCATATATCTCAAAAAGGTAATACTACTTAACGCGCTCGCAGAGTACGTCTCATAACTGTCCATGACGTATTGATAGCTAGAAGCAAAAATACCCATCAAAGAAAATCCAAACAAGCAAGCAGCAATTAAATCCGACCAAGGCGTAATGCTTGCGTAGTTAGTCCAGCCAAGCCAGAACAGGGAGATAGGGAACAAAGGTGCTGAGATCAGAGCAGGCAGAAGCCTAATTTCGGGCTCGATGGTTCTACCCGTTTCGGACTCATCCCCGTCGAGGGCTTCTTGGGCTTTCTCAAGGCGCTTGAGATAATTCCTGCGAAAAAGAGGTGCCGTCATCGTGTTAAGAATGGCGCCCAGCGCAATAGCCAAGAAAGCAGTCCCTCTCAAGCCCGGTGAGAAACCATATGTGTCGACAAATATATAGGTAAACCCATCAAGAAAGGTAAATACCAGGACGTATATGAGAGTTAGATAGAGTCCTATGAAAATGACGATAGGTTCGCGGGTGAAGAATGCGACCGGACGTGTGATATTTGTTTTCAGGCGCGCGAGAAAAGGATCTTGGAGTTCGTGAGAAGATCGGAAGCGGGTGTCGCCAGTGAAGTGTCTTAGAGATGTTGCTTTCCATTGCAAGATCATGGGCGAAAAGGTTTCGGGTAAAAATATTAATGCGACGAGGAAGACGACTCCGGAGAGTATGAGTGTTAGCCAGTCAACCCAACGCCAAGATATGTTGTACGATTGAACAAGCCATCCTCCTGCAACAGGGGCAAGAACGGGCCCTTTATCTGGTTAGTCATCGTCTCGTCGCCGGCAAAACAATCATTACTTACCCAAGATAGGACTCAGAGCAAAGAATGGCCAAACCAAGCTCCTCTCAACATTATCGTACATGTCTGCCAGACTTCCCCCATATATTGTCAGGGGTGGACTGGCAAAAAGTCCAGCGAGAAATCGGAAGACCAGTTGAACTGCGGCATTAGGTACAAGCGCGGTGATCAATACCATGACCATATAGAGAAACATAAAAATTAAATAGCTTGGATTTCGTCCAGCTGTTTCCGAAATCGGGCCTGATGCGAGGGCACCGATTCCAATGCCGAACAGGAAAATTGCTGTGGCCAGGCTTTCGGTTTCCGTGCTAATATGGAGCGCCGCCGCTGCTCTTTTGTTGGATGAAGAGTTGGCCGAGGATGCCCAGCCACAGACCAGAACAATGCAAAATACTATTATGGTTGCTGGAATTCGTCGACTATTGGGCCAATTCCGAGGCTTCGACCGATCGTCGGACGCAGATTCAACCAAGAAAGAAGTCGATTTAGTCTCTTCATTTTCGTTGATGACCACGATGCCGGGGATGTGTTGTGCAAGGTGTTGGGAGAAGTTTGCCCCGTTTACATTTCCATTGGAAGGTATGGCCGTTATCGCTGATTCGTGCTGGAGGATTCTTTCAGAGGATTCGGGGTCTTGCGGTTCTTGAATTTCTGCCACTTGGGTAATCGAGCCGGGGGTATTTGGGCTTGAAGAGTTGATGGATGTAGATTGGTGGAAAGAGAAAATCTTCTTCTCCGTTTGCACTTGCTCACGCACACGCCGATTAAGATGTCTCCACTGGGTAAGTGATTGCATGGTGTTTTGGTGCTGAATTTAGATTACTACCCAGTTATAGAAAGGTAGGTAACTTGCCGTGGGATTGGGAGACTCTCCCGTCTTAAATACTAAAATACTAAAGAATGCTAGCTGATTTGATTGATTGAGATCTCTGTACAATAATAATCGTCATGTGGATCTGCTCACTTGGGAAAATAAACCGCGCTAGAACTGAATGACGCGGGGCTCGCATAGCTACTATACGAGGAAACTGCACACACGACACGTATGACAATAGTAGTCCCTGGAGAATATGTTTGCACTACGAAAGCCAAGATACACGATTGTTAATTGGAACTCTCCGATTGGTGAGATTCGTCTCCGAATAGCGTCCTAACTGGTAGCGCGATGTCACTGCTGGTGATCCGAGCTACTCCGGAGTAGAGCCTCAAGAAACTAATAAATGCCGGTTACACACTAGAAAGATTACCCCACTCCAGAACGCCGAGTGACATAGCGCTTATTGATTAGTCTAGTCTGGATTGCCTTCGATGGTTGAGTGCTCAAATTTGAGTTTGAACTTGCGCAAGCAGAAGTATTTCTCCCCTCGATCGGCACTTCAGAAGAATGATTTCGTCCGGAGTCCTCTATATTGAATTATCCGGCTCGTCATTCAGTGGTCTCGGAATTGGGTCTGCAAAAGTTCTCAAGTTGACCTCGGGATCCTGGTTCTGTATGCCGCGGATTCTCTCCAGCTTCTTCTGCACCCAGGTACATAACTTGTACCACGTTCGCTGTAGTTTTTGGAAGTGTCCGTATGCCCCCCTGGAGACTTTCATTCGCATTTGGCCTATCCTTTCCCACTTCTTGTGCACCCATTCAGAGGTTTTGATCCATTCCAGCAGGGAGATGCCATAGCTGATCATGCATAAAACCAGCAGAGCCCCTATCGTGGCCCACATCCCAACCCAATTAATATTAGTGGAGTCGGCATCGATGAATAGGATCTTGTTGCAAAGGGAATAAAGTGAGTAATCGTATCCTCGATCATAAAGTGTATCATTTTTCCGGTCGATGTTGTTTCGAACGATTCCGAGAATGCTCAATTTCTGCCAGTATCTCGCTTTATGGAATAGAGCATTCAGCTCAGAGATCCACTGGTGTCTGGGATCGATATCCTTGATGTAAAAGGAGGGATATGGGTCGATAATAAATCTTTTGACGAGCAATGAGTCTGAAAAAAAGAGGTATCTCCGGAGAAAGAATTGCAAGCCTTGTTCCCCAAAATTGCCTTCAAGATATTTCCAGAAAACGGTCATGTATTCCATCACTGTATCGACGTCGTTAAATTGGATAAGTTCTTTGAGCATCGTTCTCGGGATCTCTTCGGGGTCTTTCAAGGCACTTGTCCAAGGATAGCACTTGTGACCTGAGGGTAACTCAATACAAGTCTGGGTTTGCTCTGCACAACCTATTCCAGTCGCTTCTCTGGTGGGCACATATATACCCGAGTATGGGGCGATTTCGGCTGCCTCAAATAGCGGATCCGTAATCGGAGAGGAATACCACGAGCCCCCTGCTTTGAGCACAAGTACGAAAGTCTGAGCATCAGAAACTCTCAGTAGATGATGAATGTGGTTTGAGGCATTGGAAGTAATATTAGACCCCAGTCGAGGAAGAATTTTCGCAGAAAATGCGGATCTCCTTTCGTACATCTTCCGTCCCGAATCAGGGCCGTTGTCAGTCCACATGTTGAGGTCAAGCTTGAGCTGATATTCCGACGCATTCTTCGATCCTGGGTCCCGGATTGACATCGTGTAAGGGCTAGCATCCCCTGGGCGCTTTGTCATGGTAATAAAGGGACTCAAAGATATTGGACTGCATCGAATGCGATGGCTAACGGTCATTTTTAATTTCGAGTTTGTGCCAAGATCGCGAGCAGTCATGTTTGCCACTGTGAAGGTGACTGTAGGATGGCCTTCCAGGCAAACCTGTGATGGAAATATGCAGCCTGATTCGAAAGACGTGTCATATGTTCTCATAGAAGCAAAACTGGGATCACAATAGGAATCGACATTTTTCTCGTCCTGGCATTGTTCCCACATGCTACTCGCCAACAAAATGTTTGAATTGGTGAACTCGGCGGGGGTGCCTCCAGCCCAGATGGATGTGCACTGATTTGTCTGCTGGGATCGCACTTCGGGGGCGCCAAAGGCACCGTCGGTAAGAAACCAAGGGAGCGATATTCCGGCCACAATGAAGCCAAGAGCGTTCAGCGTTGCCCAAATTCCGATAAATAGCGGGAGTCGATACTCCCAGGGCTGCGCCCGTGGGCGCTGTGAATGGCACCTCGAAGGCAAGAGATGTTTGCACAGAAACTTTTTGGTGATTTTCAAAGCTGCTAACTGCGAAAGATTCTCTAAGCCATCTGCAAGACGGTTTGGTTGAGTGACGCGCAGGAACAAATATCGAATGATGACCCAAGTACGACTTTGTGCAACGGTAAGAAGGATCGTGATAATACCCATGATGATCACGGCATTGAAGTTAGGGGCAGTCCATATCTTAGTCCATGGATCGCCGCTCCATTTCATCCATACGCCTTGGTAGACATATGTAGCTGTCATCTTGTCGTGCTGAATGGGGTCCAGGATAGAATGGGAATGGCAGTTACACTAGGGAGAGACGGAAAGGAGATGGAATGATGGAAGTATTTTTTAAAAAAAAACCTGATGCGCCTGAAAAACTGCTCGCTCGCCCGGCTGCGCATGGTGTCTTGGACAAGTGTCAATGTGATCAAATTGTGGCTGTATTTTGAGACAGATCACGAGAACGCGGTGGCTGAGCTTCAGTGGTGGCTCATTGAAACCGCAAAAGCAAATATCGAGACTGCTTTTGATCTCATAGAATGTATTGAAATATTTCCAACAACATTTTAAGGCGGTAAAGTTGGCCCCCGACTAAGAATTTCTCTGGTATTCGTCCAAACCCCTGCTCCTACCGATATATTTTGCTCTCTCCTATGAGGGGTTTTTGATCTATTTAGAACTTACATTACTCAGAAGTCCGGCTGGATTTCGTTGAGATTATTGAATTCAGTAGTAGACCTTTTCAGTCATTAGAGCAAGCAACAAACTGGACCGGGAGAAGACAAATTAGCAGTAATAAATCAACTGCAGGGCATTGGGCCATTGCCGCCTCCAACGTATTTGCATCCGCTACGTCGCGATTAGTTAATAGCATTACGAAAATACTCGGAGCAGCCTTTTATTCTAGAAATAATACTCCGTATTGCAGTTGAATATTCCACCAAGAATTGCTAGCCAGAAAGGGTATTTGGCTCAATTTTACTTATCCCCCTTGCCGCAGAATGATACTCGACTAAATTCTTTCAAAATTCCTGGTGACGGCATTAAAAGGACCAAAAATAGCCTGATGTCTTTTTTCATGAAAAGCTTACTGTCCACAAACGACTATTTCCTTTCAGAGGCAACCTCCGGCTTACTTTTAATGCTCTATAAATATTGGCAGTTTCCCATTTCCCTACCTTACACCCTTCTCACGGTAGCATAATTTATATACACGTCATTCATTTCTACAAACCAACAAACTCCACAAAAATTCGAAGGAATACCAACTATGTCTTCAGATCAGCAACAATCAGATAGCAGCAAAGTGACTGAGGACCTTGCAATCTCCAACCTGGTGATCTCGGAACCAGTCCTCAAGTCAGATGCCCAAGAACAAGTCAAGGCAGGAGATATTCAGGAAGCCTTGAAGAAATCCTACCCAAGCTTCCGTTCTTATCCTTTGGCTATCCCCGTTGCTAGTGAGACCGACTTGGTTGATGCAATTGAAAATGAGAGTAAGTTTCCTTCTTCCACTTTTCTCCTAAACCTCTTCGGACGTTAAGAATTGAGAAATTTATCATTATTGAAATGTCATTGCCCCTAATAACATCAAATGATTAGTTAAAAGCAAGTTTGAAACATATTTCAATGATCTCGACGCTAATCCCGAATATTTGAATCACAAACATTTGGTGAAAATTGAACTTCTTTACGCTGGAGGTCAAAGTATATTGACACTATTGATCTGGAATATCATGGTGTAGAGAATTTCTTCCGAAGCAGTAAGTTTGATTATATTACCACCCAAATATTCCTTTTGAAGCTAACACATTGTATCTAGTCAAATTATACAGTATAGTTTACGATTCAACACCACGTAAAATCGCAAAAGAAATTGCGTCGGACCCATCAAAATACTCAGAGCCGTCTCTGACCTGCCAAAGCGAGGGCGTCTGCCCAAAGTGTGGTAAATGGTATACCGCCGATGGGGAAGATATCTGGCCAGACGAGCAAATGGATTGGGAATGTGGCAACTATGATGTTTTCTGTTTCGGTAGCTGGCAAAGCTGCGAAGGCAAGTTGAATCCAGCGACCGCTAGTGAAAGCATTTTCCATGATTTGACTCAAGGTAAGTGAAAGCTCCATCACACATTTTGAGAACACCGCTTAAAGAAACTAAAGTCCTCCACCCGCTCGGAGAGTTCTACAGAGAGCGCGAGCGCACGCATCCCGCACCTCTCACTAGAGCTCTCCATAGAGACTGTTTCAAATTGTCAGTCCATTTGAAAGCCGATAGAGTCAAGGTCGGCACCTTTTTGTGGGAGGATAGATATGAATTTTATAATTACGGACGAATAGCAATCTATTGTAAGAACCTACGAACACCTCTGGCTCCAATGTTGAAAAAGTCACTAATGAAGAGACAGCCTTACATGAGTTGCTACCATATATCGACAGTCTCGGTATTCATCGTTCGAAGATTATTGTAGACAGTATTGAAGCCGGGGACGAATGCGAACATTGCAAAAGTGGCATTCCCGGGGAAAACGGTTCTGTGCATGCAGAAGGTAGGTCCCGCTCCTCTCGGCCTTTTGTTTCAAAGTAGCAATTAACGCATTGACTAGAATCCGAAGAGGATTAGAGGTGCTAATGCCCGGCTCCTGGTTATCATTGAGCGGATCTTTAAAGGTTAAGGGTGGCACTGGAGGAAGGAACTTCCTACCGTGCGTAAAGACCATTATCCTTTATGTTTTAAAAACCACTCACGTGGCATTGCAAACAAGATGAAGGTGATTTATTGGGAGCTGAAAATCAAAAGACTTATCTACAGCGACTTTCATAGAACAAGAAACCGTGCACAAAAGTCCTGTAAATATCCATTTATGAAACCATGCTCGGACTGGCGTTCGCCCACTTCATTGAACATGGTACTTACCCAAATCAAACACAGAAGAAACAAAGAATCGTGTCAAAGGATTCTCAACGTATGATTTTCTCTCAGGACTGAAATTGTGTATCAAGAGACCTTGCTCGTACCCATGATTATCTCGGGCCTTTGAGGGCCGTTCTAGGCGTAGCGTAAGTCTTTATGATCCCATCATCCCAAGAATCAAATCAATGTACGAAGTATTGGTTCACTTCCTCCTAATATCCGGGCGGCTCATTAGTATCAATGAACACCTTATCGGCAGTGAATCCGCAAATAATGCTCCATTTTTCTAACGCAACGCTCTCAAATACACATCTGTAGCTATATTCCCCACTAAACCGCATCTCATCCCCCCTCCCACCTCAAAATTCACACCTCAGTCGTCTCCAGACCCCGACACTCCTCACACTCCTCACTCCCAGTAATACTACCAACCGTAATCCCCCTAAACACCTCATACTCGTCATCCCTCCACTTCTTAAGATGATTCCGAACATGAGAAAGAACTGCATATTATACGAAGTATCTTAATTAGCTCCCGCCCACTCAAAACATATTCAAGAAATGGAAGAACCTACCACAAGCTGGCACATCACCAACCTCAACCAGTGGATGCGCAGGTTGAATCTCCGTCGATGTAAAGCCCGCTACTTCGCCTTTGTCAAAAGAAATAGTAAGCACGAAGCAGTTCGCGTGCTGATCTTCCACTTCCCGTTTGCGGTAGAAGGAAGTGAGTGTTTCGAGGACTAAGACTTATCAGCACCGTATAATCATACCCCTTCTAATACCCCCCTGTCATGTTCGTAGACATAGTACAGTACATACCAGCATCAGGAACCCCCCAAACCCTCTCCACCCTCCCCATATTCGCCACCTTCCTCGCCTCCGCAGACCGACTATTCACACCCCCCTCACACCCATGACAATGATCAACCCACCATCCACGCTCCGGATCGATCTCCATAGCATCTTCGCATCTACTACACTCCTCAATTTCATCGTCAACGAAAGATAATCCGCAGCTTTGGCAGAGTTCTTCGGCGTAGATGCGTAGATAGAGCGGCTCTTTGAGAAGTTGGGAGGAAGTCGTTGCTAATGAGAATGTTTAACCCTTGAGCAAGTCCCGGATGGTGGGACGAGTGCTCCTTTATAGACTAACAGGAGTGATCAACTTCTGAATGGGCTGAGCACGCTGTGAATCATGCCAAAGGACGAGTCATTAATGGTATGTAGGTGAATGAAGCCGTAAGTGATTCCCGTGGCTCTATGTTTCACATTGCCACAGATTCTGTGAAGGATATCCACGAACCCTTCGTGGCATGGTGAATGCTGTGGAAAACTCTCAAACGCCGAAGTTGGTGACCTCTCACTTCTGATTTCATTCAAGTCTTTGCTTGTCTATGTCATAGATCCATGGATGAAGCTGTGTTTTCCAAGGAGCATCACTTGCAGACCGAATCTGATGCAATCACACTTACACTTGGAACAAGAGATAGGACAAGAGAAGTAATGTTAAGCTTTTCATTATGCATCCTCGTCTCTCATACAAACAGTAAAAGAGCAAGCAAGACACACCCAACCAAACCAACCCAGGGACACAAAAAACAATAATTACGCCCTACACCCCTATAAAACACAACATCAGCCAACACCCTTCTCCCCCCTTTCTCCATCATCTTCAATCCTCCACAACTCAAAACAAAGAAGATCCCCCATCTTCCGACAATAGTGTATGTATGTAAATAGACCGCCACCGGGGCCGAAGAGCAGTTAGAACGAGCCATCTAGGACGAAGTATCAAGAATGAATCGAAGGGTATGAATGTCGTGTGTCATCATCCATGAGAGTTGCATAATCCGTCGTCAAAATCATTCAAGCAATGGAGCTCTTCGTCCTTTGGTGATGTCGTCCACCCCTCAGTGTCCCGGTCTCGGCTTTCCGGCGCAGACTCTCTTCGCGTCTGAGAACCATGTCGCACCACCCGCTCTTGCCATCACCTTCTTTGCCCACGCAAGCGTCGAGGACTTTCATCCAGCCTTCCTTGTCTGCGGCTGTATCGGCGTAGAAGTCGATGACCTCTCCGTTGTTGAAGCGGATTCGGAAGCCCTCTTCGACGAACATGTAGCCTTCCTCTTCTTCTGCGAAGCCGGACTTGCGGCGCTTGCCTCCCTTGCCGCTGGTTTCCTTTTGGGTGAGAGCCCGGCGGTCGTCGATCAGCTTGCAGGCGTTGGCGAGGTTGATGGTTGCGCGGGGCTGGCGGGTTGATTCGTGGTAGGCTGTGAGCTTGCTGCCAACGAGCTTGAAGTAGCGACGACGCCAGTACTGTGAACGGGCTTGTTAGTTTGGCTCGTTAATGCGGAAGCAAGAAACATACCGGACAGTCACCACCTTGTTGACTCAGATGACCTTCCCAATTTCGCGCAAGAGCTTGTTCAGCCTCTTTCATTTCCCGAATGCAGGAGTTCATGCTCTTTGGAATATCATCATCGGTAGCACCCTTTGGTTTGGGCACGAATAGAAGCTGAAGCTCAAGTTTACCAACCTTGTATGGAGCCCTTCGTTGAACAGTCGTGTTGCCACGCTTGCCTCTGCCGCTCGATGAAAGGCTGACATCTTCAGTGGCCCATTCATTGAAGGCCGCGACGTCAACAACGTATGGTCGTCCATAACATTTGGCTTCGTGGTCCTTCAGACAGACATATGATCGGCCGAAGCTTCCATCCTCAGCCGCGAGAGGCGAGAGAAGTTCCCAAGCCGTAGGTTGAATGGAATTCTTCCTGGCTTGTTCTTTTCGCTGTTGTTCTGCAAGACGCTGCTCTTCTTCCTTGTGACGCATCTCAAGCTCTTTCCGCTTCTTAGGCGATGCAAAAACTCGGCTGAAAGTTGAAGGCTTTTGAGCTTTGTGACCTTTGGTCGGCGATTCGGGCACCCGCTTGGGGGCTGGTTTGACCAATTTCGCATTAAGAGTCAATTGAAACTCGAGCTCATTTGGCACAACCAATTCGAACTCTTGGCCAATTGGTGCATTTCTTCCCAGCTCCAGCCATGCTGTAGTGACACAGTGAACACCATTATCGAGAGTCAGGCTGAACCAGGTTTGTTCGTCTACTCAAAATATTAGCTGTGCCAAATTACAATTTGTGAAGAGCTTACTCTTAGGTAATGGGAGATCCAAATCCTTGACACCAACGACTTTTACGAACAGTCTCCCTCGCTCTCCAGGTTCTTCCGATTCAGGTTGGGCGGCGGGTTGCTCCTCAGTCACTATACCCAAGCCCACTGCATTGCTGTCTTGACCTGGCATGGGAGGTATGGCACCTGGCGGTGGCTTTTTGCGAGCGTTTGACCTATCACGAACACTGCTCTTTCGCATCTGACCGTTCCAAGGCTCGACAGTCCATGACTGTGGTCGATCCTTCTTTACGGGTGAGTTGCCTGCAGATCGGGTCCCGTCACCCTTGTCATCGCTGCTAGCAACAATGATCTTGGTGTTTTGTCTCATGAGGTAACCGCGCTGTTTACGGGGAGTTAGGTTAGCATAATAATTATATAATGAGTTTGTACGAGAAATAGACGCTTGTCCAGAAGTATCCGAATCAGCAAATTGCAAGGATGGGTCAAACGCCACCTTTTGGGCTTCGATCACCCGGTCAAAGTCTTGATCCAAGCTCAGACCAAGGTCATTGCCAATGTCGAGAGTCAAAGATCTCTTCTTGAAGCTTGGGTGCCTTTCTACCGCGTTCTCAGATTCCTCCTCGGCGATTTCACGGTCTACACTGAGGGATGGGCGGTTGCGATGCCGTTCCGGAATAGGGGGGATATTTGGCCTTTCGCCGCTGACCTGGCGCCTCATTTCTCTCATGGCCATGAGATCGGAAGGTGTTGCAGACGGCCGTGTCTTTAACTTAGAACCGGATGACTTGATAGTTGCAACTTGCTCTGGAATGCAAGGCGAATCGCGGGGAGAGGATGGCTCTCGGGTAAGAGGATGTCGAATGACAGAATCGGGGGTCCCAGTATCAAACTCTTCCTCTTCTTCAGACCCCCAGCCAGTGCCATCATATTCCGGTTTCGAGGTTGGCATTTGACGTTGCGGAGGTGTCTCAGGTCGCTGCAGGTATTCATGAGCGGTCGCCACACTTGGAGCTCGGGTTAGCTGTTCATCTTTTGGTGGTGGCGGAGGTGGGGAGGGAGTCATATAAGACTGGAGGCTCAGACCGAAGTCATTGTTGCCCAGGAGTCCTCTAAACTCTGGGAGTGAGTCCTTTCGGTCTGACTTGACTGGATCTGGAGCTGTCGATGTTGCCGGCTGTGGGGTAGGAAGATCATCCTCAGTAGCGCTGTTGTTCATTTGGACAGGTGGGTTGATGTTAGAAGGCGTAGGATCCGAGTACTCGCTCTCGGCATCGTCTTCAGCAGGGTTGAGATTTACATTGTCGTAGTCGTCCATCCTGGACTCTGTCCGATGGTACATCTCCGGGATCGAGTACACATCAACATCAGAATCTTCCTCGGGCTCTGGCTTAATGACAACCTCGTCTTCTGCATTATCATTTTCTAGAACTGATACATCTTCAGTCGAAGGAATTGGCGTGTCTGGGTCGAGCGGAGTCGGGCGCTCTGGACTTGAGCTGGGCATAGGGGAAGAGAAATTGTAGTCCGACTCGCGCGAAAATGCTTCTTGTCCATTGACCTTACGCATTATAGATTCTCGTGAGATGCGAGGAGGCAATTGATATGTACCCAGACCAGGCAGGTCGTCAAGGGTATCCTCATCTTCATGAATAGGAATAGATTGCTCCCGCTCTGGCGTTTGACTTTGTGCACGAGGGCCAGCACGCCTCATGCGACGCTCTCGTTGTTGTTCCGCCAAAGATTTTGGCTTCTCCTCATCCTGGATCATCATCAATTGTAATCGTTCCTCTAAAGTCATTTTTCCACCGGTCATCCCAGTTATCTCAGACTTGCTGACAGGAGACGCAGCAGGCGGTGAGGGGAGGTTTCTCTGCGTAGCACGCTCAGCGGCTGCAGACAGTCCGTTTGATGAGGCAGAACCTGTGCGCGCATGGCCCATCCCAGGAAGTGGTGGCAAAGGTCTGTGGTCTCCATTAGAGTTCAACGAATCATTTCGAGTTGCAGCCGGACGACCAGCAGTCGATGGCCGAGCATCAGGCATGGGACTCCCTTCTGGGCCTTCAAAAGGATCCTCGAAATTCCCCGAAACTATTCCATGACGAGGAGCATTGGGGCTAGCATGTCTCCAGTCATCTGGACCAACCACTGGAGTCTTATCCGTATCCTCAAGTGAAGCATCGAAACTATCGTCTGGCTCCATAGAATCGCCGTGCATGTTGTAGCTGTCTTCGTCTTCCTCTTCGCCAGAGTCGTAGCTGTTCTCGCGTGATCCAGTACCAATTGATGAGAGATCTGGGGTGGCCATCTCATATTCATTGACTTGCGGAGGAGCTTTATCGAACGTCACGCTCTTAGCATGTCTATGAAGCGCGCGTCCCGGAGGAAGACTTCTCTCATCGCCTGAGTTGTCCTCTGACCATTGTCCATTTTCCGAATCAAAGCTAGACTTCCCATTGAAGCGACTTGTAGACAATGCTGATTTTGTAGGCGAAATTTGGTCCTTGCTGGGGGACCGGAGGCCGTTCGCACCACTTCCCAGCGGAGTCTTGGTAGGGCTGTATAATGGGATGCTCGTTTTGCTGTCATTTCTTTGGAGACCGAATGGTCGCTGACGTTCAGCTGATCGTAGGCCCTCAAGACCTGCTCCACCATATGCATTCCCTTGTAGTTGCTTTGCCAAAGGGCGCTCAATCACCGGGATCGAAGTTGGATCGTATTCTTGTTTTTGTTCGCGCGCGAACATGTTGCTGTTCTTGACACGCGATGCGCGCTGGAGCCGTTCGATCGAGGATCGTCGAGTAGGTGAAGGAGAGGTCTCTCGTCCGGCAAATATACCATTGTTCTCGGAGTTGAAGCGGCTTGTTGTCGCAGGGTCGCGGCCTTGCCAGAAGAGTCGCGGTGACGAATTACCCTCGGAGGCGTTGAAGGGAGACGACTGGAATGGAGACGAGTCCACATTGGGCAACATCTTCTACGGAGTCTAGGTTAGCATTTTATTCTCCGAAATGCGCAGTGAAGCTGCAGTGATCGACGAGATCCTTACCTTGGAGCTGGAGGTTTGAATGAAGCTGGGAGAGTTTCTTCTTTTCTCAGTAGGAGCCAGTTCAGAGAGAGGTCGAGGAAGCTTGGTCGGCGAAGGAGTTCCCTTCTGTATCCGCAATGGATGTACCTATTCACTGTCAGCATGTTCAGCCTCTGGGAGCAGCAACCCTTATAGTTGCGCTCCGTAAACAAGCAAGCTATTGCGAGCGCTTACCGGCTGTGAAGGCGACGCCATGCTATCTGTTGCCTGGATCGACCCAGTAGAGGGTAGAGGCTTCAGAGACACTGCTCAGGTATTCTTAGAACAGACAATGGCTCGATATGGTGATGGCATGGAAGAAGGGCCAATGTTGACGGCAGGTTTGCGACGCGAGGAATGGCGCGTTGGAACGAGTGTGCGAGAAAAGGCTTCAGATAGAACTTCAACTGCAACTTCAAGTATCCCTCAAATACCACCACAAGCAACAGCTGTCAGCAAGAGAAGAAGTTGCGCAGGACAAGTGACGATGCGATGCGATGAGCAGATTGATATGTGGGATGTTAAGACCTTTCAGGCGTAGCAGCAAGTTCACAGCCGTTGTTTGTCAATTGGGGCCCGTTGCTGCGATGGCAACGGAGCTTGGCTTTGGACCTTGGTCTGTGCCCCGCATGAAAATGCCGATCCCGATCTTCTCCTCCACAAGCAATAGCAAGCGATAAATTTCTATTTCAAGGTCATCCCATCTTTCATCATCGTGGAGGAAAAGTCCAACATGATTATTTTGTATGGCTTCTTTAAGTCGATACCTTCTTCGCATGGCTTCTGCATGTGAATCTTGAAGCCGACCACGAAACATGTCAAAACAACCCCAACCAATTTCCTCAAGGACCATCAACGCGTTGTTTACGTCCCCGATTTAGGTTTTGCGCACAAGGGGTTCCTTCCATGGCACGCTGTTACCGCTGAAACTTCGTGCATGGGCTGAACTCTAATCAAGTTGAGGGTGTGAAGAGATGTGCAACGCCCAGCTCCCGATTCTGTTGTACACATCCCGGATCCTTGCCTGCGCAAAATACTATATCCTCGTGCAGGTGACCATGAAATATGTTTCATTGCGACAGTACTTTTCTCTTGTCCTCACTCACTGCAAGTTTCATGCATGCTTTCTACAAGCTCATAGCTATAACTACTTCGTATGCTGCATCACCTTCGGCGGAATATCCAGTCTCGAGTTCATGTGATGACTCCTCGACGATATCAAAATGCGGGAACCAACAAAAGCTCGTCCCTTATCATTTCGCAAAAGTAACGCTTCTTGTTTTCTGTGCTCGAAAGGCGTTCACAATGCGGATCTCTGTATTCATGCCCTGCTCTCCAGCGAGCTGCATTAGGTCCGAGGTTGGAGATTCATCCACTTGATTGGGATGATTGGGAGCAGGCCTAATTTCGTAGCCATTGCCGGTCAAGTTAGTATCCACAAATTGCCATTTGTTCTTTTTACCGGAATCTTTGATGTCCTTGAGGCTTATTTGTAATCGTTGATAATCTCAATTATGGACCTTTCTCTACGGGCTGATAGCTGCTCTTTCCAAATTGGCGTCAATAACGTGACGGCTCTTGATCAGGAAGTCTCAATGTGCCCGTCCTTTCCGCAGTATTCTGTTGCCAGACCATCTGCAGCAACTCAGGAAGGTCCTATTGTCAATATTTCCCCGTCTGTCCCATTTGTATGCAACCCGTCGAACTCCTACTCTGACAACCTTCATCAACTCCATCTCTCGAACCACCAACATCAACAACTTCTCTTGTATGTTGAAAGACTCAATTCTCTATCGCAGAATACTTCTCAAACCAACTCTTGCATCTGTACAACCGCATTCATATATCGTAACCACCAAACACGCAGGATGTCCGGAAATCCTCTCCTGTCGCTCCAGGGCAAGGTGATTCTCATAGTCGGCGCTGGCTCTTTAATTGGTAACGGGCCCTCCATTTTCTCTGCTTCACTTCCCATCGCTTCCTCAATTTCGCGGCAATGCTGCTCTGTTCCAACTTTCCGAGATTTAGAACTTGACCGAACCTAAAGCTAATTCGTAACAGGGTTCGTTTGATTTTCTCCTTACACCCCACATTAATAGGAGCCAAGATCTTGCATTCAGGTTGTCAGAGCTGTCTCAAGATTCCAGCTCCTCAATCGCCCAAATCTTGCTTTGAACCCATGCTAAGTCAAGGACAGAACAGCCGCAAGTATAAATCTTTCGAATTCGGGCGCCAGGCTAGCTCTCTGTGACACGGATCCCGAATCGCTCAGGGTAACAAGTATGTTAATCGTTCAACGCAAGAACATGCCTCATATCACGCGCACCGTCAACATCTGCTCCCCTACCGAATGCAAGTCTTTCGTTCAGGATGTGGTCCGGTTGGCAGGCGCCATAGACCATATCTTCAACTGCCCAAGCATCTGCCCCGGCATTATTACCCCCTCGTTATTCTTTATCCCTTGGGATACTTGGGGAGACCTTGTCGCGTATCTTAAAGGCGTGTTCGGTATCACGCACGCATGCATTCCATACCTCAAACCCGGTGCTTCATTCGTAAATACATTACAGGGGAAGACCTTTGATCCGGCCTTCCCATTTTATTGCACCAGCATCACCGGCTTTAGCTCAACCATGGCGTCGCTACTTCGCCCAAAAGGTATAAGGACGAATGTCGTGCGGTTCCAGGACATTGAAGCGAACCCACCCACCGAACAATTCATAGAGAGGCCGAGGTCTGTGAGCGCGTTTGACGTGGCTAAGATAGTGTACGACTTGATGGAGGGGGAAAAACAGAAGCTCAATGGAAAAGTGGTCTCTGTTTGAGGAGGAGCTTGCTTTTGTTTGGGTGTATGATTAAGTATTTGGTTGGGGAACATTTACTAAGTTTGAAGTCACCCTGACATTGGCAATGCCAGTCAATGGACTTTCCGAATCTCGAGCTGGAGTATGCAGGCCTTGTTTCTGCGTGTGTCGGATAGGCACCATACTCTCTCCATGAATGATATCAATATCAGCCCAATGCGCATAAACTCCCAGAAATGCAGAGACAACATAAACGCCACCCACATGCATTCCTCCCATCCATTCACCACCCCAACCGGCCCAACAAAAGAAAATTTATTTCCTCCAAATTAATCCCACCTGTTTATCCAAACCTCGCCCTAACCGGACTCGTTACCTTCACAAAAGCCGGACTCGGCGGCCCATCCTCAAACCAACTCCTCCCCACCCTCCCATTCCCACCCTCCTCATACTCCGGCGGCGGCCCCTTGCTCCTACTCGACTTGACACTCCACACGCTCCTCCTCGCCCACTCCTTAACACTCTTCCGCGACGTATCAGCTAACTCCACAATCCCCTCCATCTTCATCGCCCACTCATTCTTACTCGGTCCGATTTCCACGAGCTTTGCGGAGTGCGAAGAGCGGAGGGAGTGGGCTGATGCGGAGTAGATTGGTGCTGGGGGTTGGATGTCGGGGACGTGTTCTGGATCGTCTGGAATTTTGGTGTGGTTGTGGTTGTAGATGGGGGTGGAGGGTTTGGAAGTGGGGTTGTGGACAGGGATGAGATGGGCTTGTGATTCTGTGTGGGTGGATTGTTTATATACTGGTATTAAATGTGCTTGTGAGCTAGAATGAGAGGGAGATGTCCATGTTGTTGAAGGGGAGGTGAAATACGTTGGTGCTGGTGAGGAGAGATCGTGTCGTACCCTTGGGCGAAGTTTCCGACGGCGGTACCGGTAGAAGAGGTAGATGAATAGGAGGAGGGAAATAAATGCTAGGGGGATGACGATCCCGATGGCGGTTTTTGCGCTCGTGGACATGGGGGTTCCTTCCGAGTCCGCGGGGGGTGCGGCGGTTGGTGAGGAGGGGATGGAGATGCTGTTTGAGGAGGGAGTGAAGAGGGGTGTGCCGGTGGCTATTAGGAGGCCTGTTGGAGATGGTTCTCGAGGGGAGAGATCGCGGGCGTTTTGTCTCATGGCGATGGGGTCGCTGATGATGGACATTTCTTTTGGTGATGGGTTTGGTACCAAGGGATGTTGATATGGGATATCCAGAGGGACGCCGGAGATGGCCGTGGGCGAGGACCAGATTTTGGTTACGGTTTGGCCTCTTGTGAAGGCTGTTCCCGCGCAGTTGTAGTTTCTGGTTTATGTTAGTTGATTGAAGCAAAGTTGAGGTTTGATCTGGGATTGTTACTCTGGGCAGCATAGTATAGCTGTTTGGTCGTCGTAGACGGCTGTTGAAAATCCCAAGGCACTGGCATTTTGCGTGCATGATGATGTCCAACCGCTAGGACAGACTTCTGGTGCTGGTTCAATATCAGCTTTCTATTTCAAATCTGATGCGGAAAGATAAACGTACAGTACTCATTCCGATTTCGCCTTCTCGTTCCAACAGGTAGTGGATAACAGTCCTGATTTCCCTGACTTTCATGATTGAAAATCTCAGTCGAGGTATACGTCGAAGCCGGCCCTGAACTGGTCTCCGTCCCACTCCCACTCGATGTTGTGGTGTGCCTGACAAGGGGGGTCTCCGAAGCCGACCGGGTGAGTACCGAAGTCGACACCCCCCTATTAGCAGGCGCAAACACAGAGCTCACGCTCACATTATTGACAACCATTTTGCATTTTGATTCGCACGAAAGGAAAGAAAAAAATCGAAGGGAAAGTGAAAGAAGAGGAAATTTTCAAATGATAGAACGTCAGAAATCAGCAACAATTTGCCCAACTTTCCCGAGGCCAGCCACAAACAATAAGAATCTCACATTATTCGCACCCAGGAAATTGACGTGAGTAGGGATCGCGAACACCCCGGCGGCGTAGTACATGAAGAACCCCCGAAGGAGCAGGTCAGCACCATAAACGCCAGATCACATCCCCACGTCCCAATTCCACTTGGAAACCTGGACCTTCACGTACCAGATTCAATTGGGGAGGTGCGCTGTTTCCTCGCCACTCAATGCTCAACGCGAGGCATCGCAAGGCATAGTTGCCACCCTTGGCACGATTGCGACGTGTACATAATTTCAGCGCATTACCCGCGGCGCTTGGAGTGTTGATGGCGAGAGGCGGCGAGGCCAATAGAGTGCGCATGTTGCAGCTGAAGAGAGATGTAAGATGCATGGTTAAAATGGTTGATGAGAAGAGGGTTAGCGCTGATGCGAAGGCCTTCGCTTACCCCCTATTTCTGAAGCTGCGAGGTGTCAACCTGTTACAGACAGATTCTGCCTTTAACAAGACGAAACTTGAAACCAAGCACTGTGGTGAGGAGAGCGCTTCGAATATATTAACGGCTTTCTCGAAACTTCAGAGAGGTCTCAGCACCCTAATTTTGGTACTTTTGTACTCTTTTCTAGGCGTAATTGCCGGATAGGTGGAAGGAATCTCGGGACTTTCACCAATAGGAGATTTGAGATCGTATCGATCGTTCGGGAGAACCGATCCGGTAGTAGGGCTGAAGGGAAGGTTCCATGGAACGAACTATATTCTCACGTGATTGTCATCAAGTTCTCAAGAACGCCGGCTGAGGAGCTTGAAACGCTAAATTCGGAAGACCATTGGATGTTTTGAAAGATAATAACCGGGACTAACCATACCAAATATGGCTCAGGAGTCTCGACAAAGAGATTGATAGCTGATCACGTGCTGTAAGCACGATCTCCTGTGCATGACATTCTGAACATCGGCAATGCCTTCATCGCTGGTACAATACAATGACTTGGTAAGCAACATCTACTAGCGAGGGAAATGGATAATAGTTCACCAGCATCAGCTAAGTTCACTCTGGACTCTCCTGTCACGTTCGGAGCTGATACCTTTCAATTTCACGGGGTGAGAGGGTCTCATGAAGTTACCACTGGCTCGCCTTAGTCTAAGATATCCCAATGTATTCTACTTCTTGTAGCCCTGGTATCTACAACAAATTTGCCCTAACGCCAATACTCCCCGCAAAATAATCCAAAATTTCCCAAATTTCCCAAACCCCGAGCCCCAGTTTAAGCATCCTCTCTCCAGAGCCACTTTTCGAATGCCTCCTTGTCCAGATCCTTTGGCACAGCCTTTACCTCTGTCTTCCAGTCCCGAGTCGAGCCAGAGCTGCTATGCTTAGAGGGGTCCCTCACAAATGGCATCATCTCCAACAAATCGATGCTATCCCGTCCCGCACTTCTCTTCTTCTCCTCGCAATATCTCCTGGCCCACACACTAGCTCTCGCTAGATCGCCATGCATGTTCACAATCTGAAAGACATCATAGTACAGCCTGCTAAGCCGATCATCCTTGATGCCCTCTTCCTCATAGATACCCAGCAACGTCTTACAATTCTTGAGCACCTTGGCAGGAGAATATCGTACACTCTCCGCGTTGCCAATAGTAGAATCGAGATTCTGCGCTCGAACAAGACGTCCATCACTGGCCTTCAGCTCTGCTTCTGGCAGTGAGCAAATCTCACATTTGCAATCGAATCCAAAGCCTGCTTTCAGCTCCTGTTGGCGCGTCTTGGAGGGGCCGCCGGCTGTGTAGCTCAGTGTAATTTCCTCTCCGCTCTTGACGGGACGAACAGCATACACAGTCTCAACATTCAGTAACGGATTCCACGAATGTACAGCATTTGGGCGACAGCTGTGGTTAATCCTAGAAATATTCGCGAAAATACCTCCTACTTCGGACCCAGGTCCGAGCGGGTAACCGTTTGAGCGAACGATATTGCTCAATGGATTCTTGCCGGGATAGTTGTTATGAAGCGATAGAAAGGCTCGTTGAGAATCTTTGGGCAGTGTGCGCAGGGCTTGTGCCAGATCCTTTTCCATGCCTTCGAGGGTACTCGAAGTCACGCAATCGGTGGTTAAAAGGGGGGCTTCGCTTATGAGAAGCTTGCCTGGTTTTATGTCCACTGAAGCGATTACCCCCTTCCCTTTTCCGGGGATGGCTTCGACTGTCCAGAGGCCTTTGCCGGGGATTTCGCTCTCGGATGAGGCGCCGTTTGGTGGTGATGTGCTGCTTGGAGCCATTTTGAAGTGATGAATTATATGTCCCTGGTTAAGAATATGTGATAGAAATGTTAAGAAAGAATGGTTGGAAGGAGGTTTTGTAGCTGCACCTCAGTCTAGATACCGATAAGATGATAGCGGCCGTTTTTTTCTGGTTGTGCAAAAAAATCTGATGCCTTTTCCTTTTTTGGTAAAAAAAGCGAGGGGGTGGTTTTCTGTGAGATCATAGCTTTCCACGTGACTGGCTTAAGGACCCTTTAGCTTGTCTTTAGTTCCCAGAAGAGCACAGAGATTTGGACGGTCCATTATTGCAATCAAGTATGGTTGGGTTGGGGTTTATGAAAATTTTAAGGAACTCATGGGGTTGGTTTCACAAGCACCCATTATTGTTCGCGACGAAATACACACCCAACTCACCCGAACCTCTACTAGAAGATTACATCTATAATATGAGGCAGGATAAAAAGGACCAAAAAACGGATTTAAACGAGTTTCAAGAATCTCGGGATGTTAGATGCGCCAGTCAATTTTCTACCACAATGTTCTAGATTTGGACTCTATTTCTGCTGCTGGCTATGCACCACGATCGAAATACCAAAAGCCCCAACTCAAGCCGCATTAAATCAACCTATTTTCGGGATTGATCTGTGGACATCATTTGCCGCCTTTCATCAAATATCGTGCTGTTAGGTAGCCAAATGATGTCAAAACTCTCAAGTGAAATCCTCACTTTTCGCCTGAGAATTTCTATTTCATTCCACCCTCATTCTTTAAAAAAATTGAACAAATATCGCAAACGGCAGTGATCGATCCAAATACAATAGTATTGAGCTAGGAATCCAAAGAAAGATGTTTACTAGCCTCCAATTCTGTGTCCGCCATCTCCTTTGCGGCTTCATCGATCGATACTTGGATACAGACATTTTCGCGTAGCTCGAGCAACCGCCTCTTCCAAAAACCCCATCTCTCAAGATTATGTCCTCGTGTCCCGGAATAAAGAGAACCTCCTCTATACGGGCTGCCATGAGTCGCGTCTTCCGGCTCGGCCGATAACGAGTTGCGCAATGACTCTCGCAGCAGCAGCCGCGCGCCTTGAATGATCCATTCACTAGCCACTTGAACCCGAGCTTCAGCAATTTTCTTCGGGCCCATCTCTTCATCGTTTTCTTCTAGGCCATTTCGAAGCTCCCAGATCGCAAATTCAAAAATCTTCCATTGAATGCCGTGAACAGCTTGGCAACGAAAGAATTGAGATTGAGCCATTCTTCCAACGTAAACTCTCTATCATCATCCGCATCCAGTTCAAATTTGGGACCTATATTTCTGTTAGCGCGAATCTGCTAAAGGTAGTTGTAATTCTTTCAGACCAGCCATATAACATACCATGATTCCAGCTGTCGCGCAGCGAGATTGCAAGTCCAGGCAAATCTTTCCATCCCCCACCGTAAGCCTTTAACTTAGCAACATTCTTGACAAGAATATCTTGACCGTAATTCCGGCAAGGAATACAGCTTGCAATATATGACAAGACTTGCCAGGCCTCCATAACAAAGACGTCCTCGTCCAATCCGGAAGTTTTCTTGGGAGCATATGCAAACAGTTCGGTGGCGAAGTAATTCGCTTTCCCTTCGGCACTAGTATTCTCTGAAAAGTTGATAGCTGATTCGAACAGGGTCAAGATGTGAAGGTCGGTATCGTTTAGTAGCCCGCGATTCTCATCTTTGAGGGGCTCGAAATTAGGGACTTCAGAAAACATGGTGAATAGGACAGAAAAGCTAGTAAATGGGCGGAAACAAGAACAAAATAGTCTTTCGTCGTTTTGCATGAATGAGGGAGGAAACTTCAAACATTTCTCGACTTTGTATGGGTCTGCCGTTAACATGTCAAGCAAAGGGTCGCGGCCACTAACACTCAGCCATTCCGTTTGAATGGGCCGGAAACTTCCTACAGATAGCAAGCGCTTAGAATCTTGAAACTCGAGGGGCGAGATAGTTCTCTACTTGTATGTCTAGGATTCTCTAGAACTCATCGCGCCAAGTAATTTTTGTCGCTCCATGCCCAAATTCTGACCCCGCAAATGGCCAACACCGCAATGATGTTAGGCATTCCAAAAGGACTGAACCTCGAAACGACCTTGAGGGTAGTGGAGAAGTCAAAAGCAGAACCAAATGTCTGATACCTACTGCCTCGCACTCGCACTCGCTTCCTGAAGCGGGTCATCTTTCCATCCGAGTTTAGGATCGGAACAGCTGTTGCCCACAGGTAAGACTTCAGCGATTCGTCGCCGGAGTTAGCGACAAGGTTGGTGGGGCATTTAGTTTCAATTCAGCCTATCAAACCCCTGCAATTAGTCGGACCGGAGCCACGATTATGCTCCTAATCCGACCGAGCCTCACTGTTTCTGCTTTCTAAATACGCAGTCATTACGGGACGGAACGGATATATAGCTTGTCCTCCCAGGTCCGTGGCTTTGGTAGGTATTGTACTTCACTATGAATGCGTATTACAACTGAACCTGTCGCTTTTTTCCTGTCTCTCCGATCATCTCAGACTCCGATCGGACAGAACAAGAGTCTGAGTCTCCAGCGTTCAGCGCATAGTCGGAACGAGATTGCTAGGCCGCCATGACAAACCCTTTTGATAGCAATTTCGATCCCAGGTCTGCAGCAACCTCTGGTAATAATGCAGGCTTGGAATCCGACAGACTTATGCAAGGTTCAAATATTAGCCGGGCTTGCACGAACTGTGTACGGGCCAAAGCGAAGTGCTCCTCCAATAGCGGTCTAGGGGGAAAGTGTGAGAGGTAACTATTTGCTCAAGATACTGTTCTTGTGATTTTCTGATAGGTAGCTTACAGATGCTCCCGCATGAACAAACTTTGTCAGCCCTCACCTCCAGTGCGTAAGCGTCGGACAACCAATAGAGCTTCCGAGAATAGGACTTTGAAGCTCGAAGAGAAATTGGATGGAATAGTCAAACTTTTGAGTTCCACAGGCCGTATACCTCTAGAGACAACCAACTCTTCACCAGAAAGCTCGCTAGCGGAGCCTCCTTTACATTCCAGCCATGAGATCCCCTCTGGTGTGACGGCGTCGAATATCCAAAGCTCTCAAGACAATGCATTTACCAGACCTTTCCCAATTGGAAGAAGCGTGTCAGAATCTAGCTATACCCCAGCGACATCCGCCTCGTCAGCAGCATCGCCGCCAGTACTCTTGCAGCCAGTACTTTACCAGAATTTGGAACCCAGCCTAGAAGAAGCAGAGTTGCACTTAAATAGATTCCGGGAAAAGTTTGTCAATACTTTCCCTTTCATCATAATACCACCTTCCGTTACTGCTCGCCAGTTGCGTCAAGATCGCCCTGTTCTTTGGGTGTGTATTATGACTGTGGCGTCAAACAACATTGCTCAACAGATCCGATATTCGAGGGAAGTAAGGGCAATCTTCGGACGAGAGGTATTCATTGAAGGGAATAGAAGCATGGATCTACTCTTAGCAATCTTGGTATATGCAGTCTGGTAAGGAAGCTCCTATTTTCACAGCCCCTTTAAGTCGGGTTTCCGAGTCATGCACTGGGAATACCAGAATTAATCTTGGTTCGTGACATCTAGGGACCGGTTTCACTGCCCCGAAAAACCGTTGTTGACCAGCCTTATACAAGTTGCGATTGCAATTATTTACGACCTTGGGTTAGACAAGCCCCCTCCAAGCGATCCAGCCATTCAACTTGCATATGATCTGAAAGGAATGGCCAAACCCTCAAGGTTGTCGAGGCGCCAGACTATGGAGGAGCGAAGAACATTGCTTGGCTGTTTTCTAGTCAGCTCAATGTAAGTAAGTTCAAGTCAGAAGTTTCCGGAGCTAATGTTGGCAGCACCTTCTCATTTTTACGGAAGGGTGAAGCACTGCGTTGGACATCGTACTCGGATGAATGTCTTCGAATATTAGAAAGCCAGAAGGAATACCCAACTGATGAGCTTCTTGTTCAGCTGGTAAAATTGCGGCTCATATCTGAGAAGATCGATGAAGCTCCCTGGACGTGTTCCATCGCGGAGGTGTTCAAGGATACGAGACCACCTGAAATGGTGTACTTCCATTCCCTAGAAATGCAATTGCAAAATTTTAAACGCAACATCCCTGGTCAATTGGAAAATGATGGTAAGTGGCTTCAAAAAAACTTTGCGCAGAGGATACGAAATATTCACTCCGTGTCATTATACCGGCTTGCTGATTGTGGGGATAGAAACCTTGCGGATGGAGATCCACATGAACGAACTCAAAATATACGGGATCGGACTTACCCAGGCTCCGGATGCTTTTCAGGGTCAATATAATCGGCGGGTTGAATGCCTTTGGGCATGTCTCACTGCCACGAAATCCTGGCTTGATCTTTTCTTCTGCATCCCGCCAGCTAGATATTTCGGCTTTTCCCTCTTGATGTACGCAAATTTGGGCATTTGTTTTGTAAATCTTTACCAACTATTGACTTTTGAGCACTCGGAATGGGACCGAGCCCTAGCAAGGGAGAGCGTAAACCTCCCGTTAATCTTAGAGCAGGGAGAGAAGAGCTTTTCAGAAGTGAAAGAGGCAGTTGGCCTTGAAAGTGATGGACACGAAGGCATTGATGCTTTTACTCTCATGGCGTCTAGAATACGTTTCGCTAGAACATCCATAGGCCCTGGCATCACCCAAGCCATGAGCTCACAGAGTACAGCCCAGTATGAAGGAATGGGTGATTTCCAGATGGATTTGTTTGACGAGGAGTGGCTGAGAGACTTCATGATTCCTGGCACAAACAATGGGTTTTCAATGATGCAATGAATAATGGGTTGGCATTGTTCGGACTTAAAGAAATTGATTTCCCAGAATCTGAGCCAGTAATTATAAACTAAAGCGTTTAATGCTGATTTCCGAAGCTCCGGTCCGTCGGAGCTTCAGGATTACACTCATCCGAGTCTGACCTCCCCGCTTCCTGGTGGACAGAAAAAGCGGCACTAATTTTAAATGTGCCACACCAAATGGAACTTCCAAAATCCGCAAACAGTAGTGCCGCTTTTTTGGCTGACCGCGAGCCAGCACCTGGAGCCCGGCATTGCATTCTCGGAGTACAGTTATTAAAAATTTGATGTTCTCAGCCGCATTTACAGAATATAAGAGACCGACGCCTACGCCAAAATTCATATATCATGCTTCATACTCTCAAAGCGAGGCACTTCTTGTCAATCCGCAACAACTCCACTACCACAAATATCATTATCCCTGCTGTTTTGAACCATGGAGAAAAACGAAGACGCAAGTTCCAGCACCACGCGACCTGGTCATTCCAGCGGCGAAGACAACAAAGACTCGAGATCATCATCATCGCCTGAGACTATAGAAGTACCGGGTGGCAACTACCCCGAGACCTCGAGTGACATCGTCTCCAAAGAGAAGGAGTACGAGTACTTGACCGGGTTCAAACTAGCTGCAGTCTTATTTTCCACAACTCTGGTTGCGTTCTTGATGCTGTTAGACACTTCTGTTGTCTCTACAGTGAGTTTTCACACTACTCCTGTCCGCTCAGCCTTCTCATGACTTTAACATTAGGCTATTCCAAGAATCACCAGCCAATTCCACTCTCTAGACGACGTTGGCTGGTATGGAACCGCGTACATGCTGGCGAAGTGAGTTTCACCCCTCCGATGAATATCAATCCTGTCAAGTTCACTGACATGTTGAAAAGTTGTGCACTGCAGCCACTCACTGGAAAGATCTACACCCATTTCAGTAACAAGGCGAGTTAAAAAACATCATTTGAAACGTTAGACCACTTCAGGCTAGAGACTGACTTCCATTCAAGTGGACATTCCTCAGCTTCTTCGCTCTCTTCGAACTCGGATCCTTGTTATGCGGCGCCGCCACATCGTCGAACATGCTTATCATAGGCAGGGCAATCGCGGGACTGGGGAGCTCTGGATTGCTCAACGGAGCGTATACCATTTTGAATGCGAGTCTGCCATTGCCTAAACAGCCCAGTAAGGACCATGGACCTCTTGGTGATGAGCTAAGTGTGATTCTAACACTTTCCAGAGTATCTTGGCGTTCTCATTGGTATCTCACAGCTTGGTGTCATAGGAGGACCACTGGTTGGAGGAGCGTTAACACAATACGCCTCATGGAGATGGTGTAAGGCTCCTGCCTGTGATAATGGGCAGGATTTAAGGCTGATTTTACCACAACAGGTTTTTACATCAACCTTCCCTGCGGTGCTGTCACATCTGTCGTTCTGTTTTGGGTTTCGATTCCTGATCGCAGTTTCGAAGAAGCAAAGAAGCAGACCGTGCGACACAGACTGGGCAAGCTAGATTTCCTGGGTTTCACACTTTTTGCACCGGCAATAATCCAGGTTCTTCTCGCTCTACAATGGGGCGGAACGAAGTACGCCTGGAACAGCGCAACGGTAATCGGGCTTTTGTGCGGTGCCTTTGGCACTTTGCTCGTATTCTTGGGATGGGAGTATCACATGGGGAACGATGCCATGATACCTTTCTCGATCATACGAAGACGAGTTATATGGAGCACTTGCATAAACTATGGCTGCTTCATGGGATGTATGTTGATATCAACGTACTACTTGCCCATCTATTTTCAGGCTGTAAGGGATGCCAGTCCAACTTTGAGCGGTGTGAATCTGTTGCCCCAAATCATCAGTACCATTCTCTTTGGGATTGTTGGCGGGACACTTGGTAAGTCGACCTTTCCATTGTCCAACGCAATTACTAAAACTTGGCAGTTGGACGTATTGGTTATTACCTACCTTTCGCGGTCATTAGCGGTATTCTCACTGCCATTGGCTCAGGACTTTTCACCACGTTTAGCCCTACCACTGGGGTGGGAGTTTGGATCGGGTATCAGATCATTGCAGGTGCAGGACGAGGACTAGGCTTTCAGATTCCGATAGTAGCAGCCCAGAACAATTCCGCGAAGGAAGAAGTCTCGATCGTTACCGCCCTGGTGGTTTTCTCTCAGAACTTTGGCGGCGTACTATTCTTGACTCTCGCACAAGTCATCTTCAGCGATCGGTTGCGACATGGTCTGGTAACTTACGCCCCAGAGCTCAATTCCGAAGAAGTCATCGTGGCAGGTGCAACGGCAGTTCGGAGGGTTGTTCCAGCTGCTTCGTTACCAGGCGTGCTGTTGGCATACAGCAAATCGGTTGATTCAGTGTTCTACCTCGCCACTGGCGCTGCTGGTGGGGCATTGCTTTTCAGCTTCGGAATGCGATGGATGAATATTAAAAAGGGACGCGATGAAAAGTCAGCGTCTGAACAGCAAGCATGAGTCTGAGGCTCTAACCTGTATATTAGTATTCATTGTTATCTGCCGATGATATTCTTATGGTATTCTTATCAAAAATCTGCCGAATTCGGGGGTGCCGTAATCGGTCTCTCCCCTCCCGAGGCACGGCAACCCCACAGCAAGATTCTAGAACAATTGAAAAATACCGTGTGTCAAGCCACACAAAGGGACCCAGTCACGGGTCTAATGGTCTGACGTATCAAAGTTTCTCAAGTAGGCCTTCCATGACTTCGAGCTCGAGCATCTGGGAAAGTATTTTACGATGGAAGGTACCCCTCATTTAGCGACCCTCGCCTACTGTACTGCTAGAACATAGGGGCCTATTTTGGGATTTGAGCAAAAGCCACAGATCGCTCCTGAATATCTGCATCAGTAAACCCGCATCAGTAAAACAACTTGGAAACAAAACAATAGAAATTGCCGAGATATAGAAAAGCCAACTCCGATCTGAATACCCGGCATATTTTCCTTGGGTTCCTAATTTTATCATTTTCTGGTTACTCCCCGCAATTAAGATTTTGCGTTCCGTCCGCGTGGAATCCTACGTAAGCCGCGGTGTGGCTTTCTCGAACTTGGCAAGGAAAGCCGCGAAAGTGGTCCGCTTTAGGCCAAGCTTGGGGCGAACTCGGAGGATTTCCGGAAATAGACACTTCAACTTCAGAGTAAACATCTAGACACCAGGAATTAGCCGTTTCAGAAGCCAACGTTCAGATGCGCCGAAAACCAATGGATCCAGCCAGCACTGAGTCTGCGATGGCTGGACTTACGAATACTTGCATTTCACACTTTTCAAGAGCCACCGATTCTTTGTGCCGAGGGTGCTACGAGTCCTGGTGGTCGCAGAACGTGACGTTGTTCTAGAGCAGTGTTCTGGCCATACGTCTGTGGATCGGCAATCAGATCCAAGAATAAGAGTGTAAATTTGGTGCCATCACGAAAGGGTGAGGTGAGAACTCTGAAGGAAGGATAGGAATATGATTACGACGACCGGATTGACCAATGAAAGACCCCTGCGTTGATCCTTCAAATTCCCCACGCCGCAGCGGAGAAGGATTCTGGTTGGCTCCGCCACCAACCCTCCCCCGAAACATGCTTAATTATATTAAACGCCCTCTTCCCTCTTCGTTTTGACTTGCTCTTACTCTTCATCTGGATCCAAGAACTTGAGGTTGTTGCTGTCTTTCATTTCTACCGAGGCATTCGCCGTCGTCACTTGAGCTATACATCGCTCTCACGCTCCTTAATTCACGACCACTAGGACTTACTCACTGATAATCCTACGACCCCTATTCAACGATCCTAAACAATCGAAGTCGATCACCAATTTATCACAATAATCAAGACAAAAAAGGACTTCAAACATATACCATTGTATCAAAGAGATATATAAAATGCGTTACTCGACTGCATCTGCGATGCTTATGGCGGCCTGCATCGGCCAGGCCGTGGCAGGGCCAACTCCTGGTCACGCCCATCTTCATCGCCATCTGGAAAAGAAGGAGTAAGACAATTGCGCATACATATGAGTTTCAAGATTCTGATTTTTTCAATAGTCCCGAACCAGTGGTACAAGATGCCGCATTTTGGGCGACCGCGGTCGACTGGAACACTGTCAACTACGGAGGAGACTCTAAGCCTACGGCGCCAGCTGCTTCGGAGCCAGCTGCTGCCACTACAACCGCAATTGTTTCCGCTGTCACTTCTCCCATCGTCGCAGCCGAAAAAGTTGCTAGCAAAGCGTCTTCCGCTGCTTCTTCCGTTGTATCATCCGCCAAGTCTGCTGCCACTTCTGCTGTAGCAGACGTAGCCTCGACCGCCGCTGGCCTCTTGAACGGCATCGTCGGTGCCGCCAACTCTCGCACCTCGTTCGGGTCTTCTACACCCAGCAAGGATTGCCCAGGTATCAGCTGCATCAACAACGTCGGAAGCCCATACGGATCCAACATCATCAAAGTCGGTTCGACTTCAGGTCAGACCTACACCAACACCTTCGTCAACACCCAGAAGAAATCCATCACCGTCAACATCTGGAATAAGGCTGGACCGGATGGGCAGGCAAACTCTGGGCAAGCTTTGGCTCCTAAGAAAACAACTTTGACATTTGTTCTCGCGCCTGGAGCCTCCCAGGTCGTCTCGTTCATGGAGAACTCGTCCGGTGGCTGGGTGGAAGCGACAAACCAAGTGGCTAGCTATGGCGCGTTCGCCACTACCTGGGGCGAGTTCACTTTCATTTCTGGCAAGAGCGCTTGGGATGTGTCTGCTATCCAAAACTCTGGTGGCAACAACTACAACATGACCATTTCCGGCGCAGGTTGCACCAGTAACATGGACATCAACATGTGGATCACGGATAAACTGAATAGAGACGCCAGTGGAAAGAATGTTTTCCCAGGTGACGCAAACTGCAACGCTGGGGGGTCATCTGTGCACTTGACCACGACTTTGGGAGGAACCGTTTAAAGCGGGGGAATGGGAGGTTTGGATTGCCGATGCTTGGGTCTTTGGCACATATTGTAATAGTACAAACTTTTGACCATTCAATGTAGTACCTTATTCAACGTATTGAGACGAGGTCCCGGTGTGCTTTTCAGGACAGCTTTCGCTTCCCAATCATGACTTTGTGGGTATACACTTGCTTCCTTGGAACTTTTTAGAGTGTCCACGGTGCGAAATTTGACACAATGTTCTCTTGTCTGTCTAAAATGGCAGTTGTGGAGTTGAAACTAAGGCATAAAGCATGGCAATAGATTGGGTGTCGAAAAATTACTTAAAATCCGTTTAGGTTACTACAGACCCACGAGTAACTTTGATAGAACCGGATAGTTTGGAGATCTATCAAATGTCAGCCAAAAGTACTAGAACAATTTGAGTATCGAATGTCGCTTACCCAAGTCCAGTAACGGGGTCCCATCCCTTGGCGGCGGGGAAACCAGGGGAGCCGCATCCAGGGTTGCTACCAACAGTGATATCGTTAAACACCTCGGGGTGTTGGTACTGCATTCCCGTGGTTAGCATTCCGTTTGGATTAAGATACTTCAAATTTATAAGCTTGAAAGGGTTCAAAACTTACAAGGACAGGATGGATGAATCCCAGCGAGCCCTTGCCGGCGGCAATACGCTCTTCGTTTACCAAAGTCAAGACGGCACCCCATACTGGAGAAGACAACGACGTCCCGCCAACCAACCACCACGAACCGTTCGAGTAGACAACCTGTCGATCTCCTACAGCCCCAACATCTGGGTATGCACGCCCGCCGTGGTGATACACACCGCCAGTAACACTGCTAAAGTTACCATTCTCCACGTAATGGTGATAACCGTCAAAGCCAAGGCTGGATTCCTTTTGATCAAAATAGGCAGACACTGCATCACGCTGGTAGCCCGGGATGCCGAAAACATTCGAGAAGCCACCGCCGCTAGGGAAGCGCTTGGTGGCAATTTCATTGAGCGGCTTGCCTGGGGTTGGGGTTGTGCCGCTGAAGGCATCCCATTCCGTGCTGCCTACCGAAAGCACGTAGGGGCAAGAGCTGGCGAAATCGACTGTGAATATTTTACCGGAATCACCGTTACAGACCGCCTCTCCGACACCGGAATCGCCAGAAGACATGACTATGGTCGTCCCTTGAAGCCCGAGCTTCATCCATTCATTACACTGTCGCTTCATGTAATAATCTGGGAACCCGGACTCGTCCCCACCATAAGAGATGGAGATGACATTCGTAGGCTTGTAGACACCGCACTGAAGCTGCCCTTTGTAACCCCCAGGATTAGGATCAGGATAAGCTGGGTCTCTGCATTCCGGCGCGGTACAGTCTCCGGTCTCACCGAAGGCGCTGTATGTGCAATAACTGCCGTCTATAGCATCAAGGAAGGCTGGGAAAATTAGCTCAGTCTGCTGTACGGGTCTCGGTCTGGAGTGGCTTACTGTTCCAGAAGCCGTTGAAGTCGCCAGTTGATTCATAGTACTCGTCATCCTCTTGGAAAAGGACGAGTTTCTGTGGGTAAATCAAAGGCCATGCGGAATCAAAATCTAAGGGGGCCTCCAAGTCGATGGGCACAAACTCCGTGGTATCTTCAATAGCTCCGATAGCACCATCAATCAAACGCTCTTCGGGATAAGTGCCATTTGGAATGTTGCTAGTAATAGTCAGAAAGGCATCAAATAGTTGTCAACAGGCCTTTCTTACGGATACAAAGAGCTGAAGTAGATATCAAGATCATGTCTGCTATAATGGACGTCAAGACTCTCAAATATGCCAAGCTCGTTTCCAGGCGCGGCTGTGGTAGCGTTTGGAAGGTTGTACTGGACTGAAATTTGTTAGATCGAGCATTTAAACAATCTTCAGGAAAAGCATACTTCTTGTGCACTCAGCTGTGACGTAAATATCACAGGTGCTGAGATTGGGGTGTGGGAAACCAGGCAATTGTGTGATGAGGGGTCGAACGCCTTTTGGCAATTGGGGGTTGGGAAGACGCTTCTCGATCCCGGTAGATCTGCCACCCTTCACATTTCTCTGTCGCATTCTGGTACCAGGAGTCACGTAGTCAATGTGCTCCTTGATATAGGTTGGGATGTGGTACGACTCAGTCGAAATATCGTGTGTCCCAGAGGAGTGCTCCCAGACAAAGAACTCAGCAAAGAGTAACTCTTCGACCTCAGCAACAGGGGCATCGAATTGAATCCACTGAAAAACTTTGCATCAGTATACATTTCTTTAATTTGATCACTTAAATAAGTTTATAGGAAACCAAGGAGGGCGTACCTGTCTGTTGACAGAGAGCGCGAAACGATCAGCGCTGATTCCAGAAGACACAAGCCATTCCGTGACTGCATCGGTTGTCGACTGATGCGGGGCAAAAAAGTCAACAATCTCTTCTGCAGTCATATGGTTGCCATAATTCTCGGAACCTGGAGTCGAGCTTGTATGGGTGTCAGCAACGAAATGTATCTCGAAGTTGGAACGTGAAGCTTAGCTTACATGTCCATAAGTTTGTCATGGCCAGCCTCGAGATTGGACTGCTTCAGGCCAATTCGCATGGGCAAGACCTGAGAGCCGGGCACCTTCGACCTCTTGAACCACTGCTTCGACCAGTGAGGTAGATGGCGCTCATGGAGACTGTGCGAGGCAGGGACTTCGCGTCTCGCCTTGGCTCCAGTGTGCAAGAGAGGGCCAGCTACGGCCTCGAGAGCGAGGCCACTGGCCAAAGCTACCACAAGAGAATTGAACAACATGATGGGTCTCCTCCGGGGGTGAGGAATCCGAGGAGAAGCGCGGGGCCATGTTGGTAGAAATACTTTCCCAACATCTCATTCTGCATGTCCAGGATCAGCACCGGCATGCGACCCGAGCCAAGTGCTTGACGATGCTTGAAAATGCTTGTCATTGCTTGATATTAATTTCGGCCGCTCATTAGCTGTCAGCTTCTCGACCCCGCAGGGCGGAAAGCTTGATAAGCTTGTTTAGGAAAGTGTGAAGGAGATACGATGCTAGCTCGAGCAAGGCAACGCGAAATCGAAGCGGTGCCCTGTGCAATGCGGGGCACTGACTTTTGAGATGCCTGCATGTGCCGCATGTGAGCCTCCACACCTGCCGAATTGGTCGTGTGAAAGTAAGCGCGTATTTTGCCGGACGTGTTCCTGCATGGACAGTGGTGGCATCCTTCTCTCACTGGCTCAATTCCAACAGTGTACCAGGTTCAATCCGGAAGAGGCAGGATGCATCGTCCCGAAAGAACGGCCTCTGGTGCAACAGCCAGCTCCCCAACATTCAAATCTTGGGGCTTTTCGTGTAATAACCTGGATTGCGCGATAGACTCTGCCTTTGATTGGCTCGTGCCTCTAATGCTGCATCAACAAGAGCGTCTCTTTCATCACAAGCCCTCGTTTCTGGGTTATAACGACTCGTGGAAAATCAGCGGTGACGTGAACGAAATCCGTTGGAAATTCCGGGTGGTTCCTCCGCAGAAGGCTTGCATGCATAGAAATCTATCGTCATAGACATGTCAATTGCATGTCCTGTAGCACTGTTGAGCAGATACGGCGGTAATGTGGATTTCAACTGAGCAGGTCCAGGTCTGCGCCCAAGAAATCAACGCGCGACTTTAGCTTGCCCGGGGATATATCAACACGTGGAACACCTTCATTGAACTTCAACAAATCCTAGATTTATGTTACCAAATTGACACATGCCAAAATTATTGAAATAATTCGATGCACTCACTTAGAGGGTTTTGGCTGGCCTGATCAATTGCTTAAGCGTTTGATCAAGCGTTTATGGAGGGGGAATTTAGCGAGGTCCGCCCTGTAACTTCAGGGGCTGGCGCTGGCCATGAAGAGTAGCACCGATGGCTTCTGGACTCAGCTGTGATCAGAGAACTCTATGAGAAGCTGGGGCTCGAGACGTTGTGATAGTATGAGGAGTATAAATGGGCTGAAAAGGACCCCACTACCGACTGAGCGGGACTGAACAGGTGCTAAAATGAGTATTTGCCATGCACAATGAGTGGGTCTCAATGTTGGTATATTTCTCTCTATTCAGTGCTTTCAGTCTATGTCTACTCTCTATTCAATCTTGGCTTGATCTCTCTCTCTCTCTCTCTAATTGGCCCCGCCATTGCCCCCAACCGTCTTTTGGGTATGTATTCAAGTCTTCAATCCTTCCAACTCTCTCTCTCTCTATCCAATTCTATCGTCTAAAGTTCAAATTCAAAGAAAGCATGAACGATTCATAAAAATTGTGGGGGCCACCCGGGCCAGCGCATCCTCCTCAAGATTCCATATTAAAAAAGGTCCCGTTAATCCGTGGGTTTCGAGGCAACCCACAGCTTTTGGTGGAAAATTGTGATGATGGGCGAGGTTATCCGATCTCACACCGTTGTCGTAGGTAGATCAATATTTCCGTCAAGTCGATTGGTTCACAGGGTCGTCGTTCAGGCTTCATCCAAATTGAAGCTGAAATCCTGATTTCTCACAAGCCTCTACAATGGCCCACGGCAGATCGTGTTCGTCATTAGCGACAACCAGCTGGCGTAAGCTCCGGGCCATAATCGACTTGTTTTCGATGGTGTATGCTAGAAGCTCGATAATCTCCTCATCTTTGCTGATCTCGCTCAGAAATGTCAAGACTTCAAGGACGGGCGGGAATCCGACTGAGTGGAGTCGCGGGGACGCCTGGCCGAATAATTGGTAGTCTCGGATCTTGAAGATCTTGAGTTCTTCGAAATCTCTCATTCGCAAGGCGTTCTTCCCATGAAGGGTAGGGAAATCGATGTTGATGCTCTCCAGAGAATGCTGAGGCAAGGCGTGGATGTAATCCTCCACGTTCTCAGGTGCTTCCTCAAGCGCCGGAAACGGTTTCGTTTGCTGGGTGATGGATATTTCCTTCAATGCTTCCGGGTGAAGAAGGATATCTGAAAGCGCATCGTCATTGATATCGCAATCGATTAGATGCAGCACCCTCAAATCGGTCTCGGAAGGTTTTTCAAGACTGTCGAAACCCCGTTCATCGAGCCTCGCTCTCCTGATAATCAGAGTCTCCAGTGTGGGGTGACTGAAGACTTGGATGTTATCCTGGAGATCCCAATAGCCACCATCCTCGCGCTGATAGAACAACTCACATGACTTGAGACAAGCCAAGTCAAATGGACCATTGAACAACGTTCCAATTCCCTTGCACAGCGATTCTGGAACCGAGACTTTAAGGTGTTCAAGATTGGACATGGTCGAAATGGTTCGCGAAAACGGATCAATGATTCGATTCGAAATCGGGCTGTGGTTCAGGTGCATGAAGTCAGACAGCTCCGAGCTGGGATAATCGACGTGAATGCTCTCGATCAAAGAGCCCCTTCTCGGCCTTCTGATGAGAGACTCGGAAAATGTCAAGTGATGCTGCGGCTCATCGAACGCGATTGACTTATAGAGGACCGGGTCGGCGACTTTGTTGATGCGCCGGCTAACAAGGCACATTGCATGCAGGTCTCTTTGCGTGGGAAGGTGGTCCAGAATTTGGGCCAGGAGTTCATCCGGCAAGCCGATGAGAGTCCGGGGGATGTCCGTGCTGCTCATGGCTGCCGATTTTGCGGGGCGCAGTGGGATATCTAGGTTCAGATGAGGAGACATTGTGGAGTTGTAGAATCCTGAAAGGACGAGCGCGCATGTGAATCGCCACGTTCCTTTTCCTGCCGCTTGCAGTCGTCGCGATAAATACTTCTTGCCTGAGGCAAGGGACCCCAAGACAAGCACGTGACTGTATGTATGCTCATTATCTGCATCAGAACTCCTCTAGCATAGTCCGAACTTATACCTGGTTGAGTTGTATAAATAAAGTAAATTTTCCCATATTGATGCTGTCAAAACTCGAGAAAAGGGGGGAGGAATACCCCACCTTCAGTGCGAGTCAGCTGCCAGGAAGTGTCGGACCGCTGCCGTTCAACTAGCCCGAACCCAAACTCTAATTTTTCGCATATCTTATCTTTGAAATTGAAAGACGCAAATACATTTGTATATGTTGTTATAGGAGCTTTGCAAGGCCGTACATCTTCTATCTGCCTATGTAAAACTCACAGGAACTGCTTTTTGGCGGGGTAATTGGGACAATACCCCACTTTCCTACAAGAGACGGACCAGGAAAGCGAAAGCGGAATACCTTTTAATCTGTAATTGGATATGGAATACGAATAGTTAACGAAACCGGCCGCAGATGCAGCAGTATTGCATTTCGAGGAACATACGCCCTTCTTTCAACACGGGCCCGCTTTTACGAGAACTGTATGCATAGAATTTTAATGTGAGTCACTACTCTATTGTACCACATCTTCATTCATAAAACCTAGACTCACACAATCAATTGACTTTATAAAAGGTTTTTTATCCAGTGATATTACTTCGCTATTGACATAGTTCTACACCAACCATGGCCTCAGCATATACACCACTTCAAATTCAGCAATATGAAGCTTATGTCGGATTGCCTGGGCGATTCCGCCAATCATCCAATCCACCTTTAGATGCAGCCTATCTCACTTCCCTACATGTTCATCAACTTGCAGCTATCCCCTACGAAAACCTCATACTTCATTACTCCACCCATGCCGTCTCCCTAGACCCACAAGTATTATTCAAGAAAATGATCACCGATGCAAGAGGACGAGGCGGCTACTGTATGGAGAATAGCATTTTATTCCATCATATTCTCAAAGGTCTTGGCTTCAAGGTATACATGGCAGGCGTTCGCATCCGACCAAGAGTTGGAGGCGTGCCGGGAGGCGAGTATATCGGCTGGTCTGTTCTCTTCACCACACATGCCCAGCCCAAGCTAAGAAATTCAGGGTTCACATCGTAAATATCGTCACTCTTCCCGATGGTACTAAGTGGCATCTAGATGTTGGCTTTGGAGGGGATGGAGCTACGAAACCGCTTCCATTGGTTTCTGGGCATGTTACGCAGAATTTGGGGCCGCAGGAGATACGGCTCTTGCATGCTCCGCTCCCGCATTCTGTTCAGCAGGATCAACTACATGTGGGGAACTAATTTTCTACGACTTCGGCTTTGAGACTGACAGTTTCAGTGGATTTACCAATATCGCAATTCGAAAGAACAGGAATGGAATTCTTTTTACGCATTCCCCGATCTCGAATTCTTCGCCCAAGACTTCGAGGTTATGAACCACTACACATCTACTAGTATTTCAGAAACAAATTTCCAGATTCGGAGAGTGCTTGTTGTTCGCTATTTGAAAGGGGAGGGTGAAGATGATGGTATTGTGGGGAAAGTTATGTTGGTGGATGGCGAAGTCAAGAGAAATGATGGTGGAAAGACGAGGGTTGTGCAGGTTTGTGGAACAGAAGCAGAGAGGATCAAGGCGTTGGATGAACATTTCAAGATAAGATTGACGAATGAAGAGGCGGAAGGAGTCAGAGGCAGAATTGTTGAGTTGTTAGGAGTGTAATGTGCGGGCTAGACTTTTTCTTTGTTTTGATTTGTTCTATAGATCTCAATGATAGATTTGCTCTGAAAGTTTCGGGAGTTATGAGAGAAGAAAAAATAGCGAATGATTTTGTTTCTCCCTTCTGTTACAATCTTCGAGTTTTCTATAAGGTGAATGGATGACCTGTTCGTTTTATATATAAGCATCCGCTCTTTTCTTCCAGAACAGGGAGTAGAGCCAAATAACTCGACAACATGTGTGTTTCAAGTTATATAATACAAGTTAAGAACAGAAGGGCTCCACTTCATGAACAGACTCCATTTTAATGTATATATAGCCCCCTAAGCTACGGCATTTCAACTTCCATCGACATAAACGTCTTCGAGATTATCAACCACCAGCTCACCTACCTTGAAAACTTCTAGAACTCTAAATAACTAATAACTCGACTATCAATATGGACAACAAATCCTGCCCCGTGTGCTTTGCACCCCTCGCAGATCCAGTTAGCGAAACCAAACATTTCCTTACAATCTGTGAAGCTCCTGTCGAAGACGAAGCTTTCGTGGCCAACAAATACTGCCCCACGTGCCTAGCACCCCTCGCAGACCCAGTCAGCGAAACCAAGCACTTGTTCGCGATGTGTGAAGAAGACAAGGCTCCCATCGAAAACCCAACTCCCGTTGAAGACCCAGATCCAGTTGAAGACAACGCCCCTGTCGAACATGAAGTTCACCGTTGCTTGAACTTCAACTGTACTCGCACATTCACCAACAGAAAAGCCATGATCAGACATTTTAATGGTATCCATGAACAAAGATGGAAGTGCGATGTTTGTGGCAAAGTATTGGCTTCTGGGGCGGGCCTGAGAGAGCATGAGCGCACTCATCAGTAAGTAGTTTTCTTGCACTGTACGAGTAAGACGATTTATCGATAAGTAGCTTTCTTTGACACAAAAAAAAACAAAAAACAAAAAAATGGGTACGGGATTTATGGGCAAGTAGGCAACTTTAGAGTAAAAAAGAAAAAAGCAAAATATAATTTATCCCCAAAACTTGATTGCAACAAAAACCACTGTGAATATTTGACATAAAACGTGCAGCTGCGCTTATGAAGTAGGGTCTGAGAATTACCCAGCAATTAACCCGCACTTTGGCCTCTGCCTTAGTTTAAGGGGGTTTGTAAATCACCTCTGGAAGTTCAAACGGGGTTTAAGATCAAGTGTTTGGTTTAAAGAGGCTGAGATTGAGCCAAAATGCTATCTCGCCGAAATACTACTCGCAAAATGAACCGTTCATGCTGCCCTCCGAAGAAGCAACCCTGAACCTCCCCCACGACACAAAAGATATATCCCATAAGTTCAATTCTTTCTCCCCTACCCCTCGTTAATTCTTCAAGAAATTCTTGAAGAATAGAATATTCCTTCTCGAGTGTTCTGATTAAATTCCCCTGTTTCCTGGTTATCTTCATCAACAGTCGCAGCGTGGTCGGTAGAATCATCTGCATCGACTTTGCAATAAGCGCCCACCTTCCTAATATGACCGTTAATTATTGCCACGGTCTTGACACGAGGCGTATTCCACTGTATCTGAGAGTTGTCCGCCTTCATCTTCTCGATCTTTTCCATAAGTATACCCGGAATCTGCTTCATCCTTTCACTGAACTGTGCGACGTATTCGTGCTCCGGGACATATTGATGTCGGTGCCAAATGAAATGACCATACTGAGAATCGCTCATGAAAGACGTCCGATTTGGGCGTAGTTTGATATTGCAACAATCATGTGGTTCCTTGTCATAATGGCCAATCTGATATGCGAGCTCCTTTAGCGAAGGAAATCCTAAAATGACTGGGACTCCGCCTGTTGAGCCATGAGGAATCTCGATGCAGTTCGATGCCATTATAAGCCGTTGAATCTTGTCTCTATTTGGCAGAGCGGATACAAATGAGATAATTTGGTTATCCCGAGCTATCTGCAAGCCGGAGGAACCTGGCCATTGAATCCTATCAAACTGCCGAATGTAAAGCGTATCAAGCTCATAATTGAAGTACATTCCATTGAGGGAGTGCTCTGTCTTGAGATCTGCGGTGTATATATTGAGGCCTTCCTTCCGTGACTCAACGGACACGTGCAAAATTGCTGGAATATCTGACAAGAAGTCGTGTTCGAGGCTGTTCCCGTCTTTGGCGAAACGGACTTCGACAGTGCGCGGTACAATGGCGAATTTCCAAATCATACGGCGGACCTGCGAAGTAACCAGGAGTTAGCTTTGATTCTCAGAGCCTTCTCAAGGAGTGTATGTCAATATTGATATGGAAGATTGGGTCGCTGTTGCCTCGTGGGACTTTTTGAACCTCGGTGGGGGGAATCAAAACTCCGAATTTCTTACCTCGAGAGGAAACTCCTGGAAGGCTGGGAACGTCTCCGTAGTGCTAGCGATGGCGGGCGCATAGGGAGGAAGAAGGCTGGGTTCGGTGTCGGCAGACATCTGATCCATGTTGCCGGTTGTGGTTGACATGATTGAAGGGATCAACTGAGCGACGAGGCGGTTGAGATGGTAAGTTCGTCGTGCAAGAGCGCGTCAGGAATTCATATGCCTTCGGCTACCGAATCACCTTAGCTCGCTTTTGACACAATTCAATATTTAATTGGAAGCTGTTGAGTACTCCACATGCAGGGACACAAATACGCATTCACTTCTGCTGTAATAATTTAGGTCCACGTCTCAGTTAGCGGTCAATAGCACAATCAAGCTCAATACAATCCCCAATTACTGACGGAACGAAGCCAGATGACCACCGATGAAATCTGACGCATTCTTCCTGAAATCATCAACAAGAAGATTGTCAGACAAAAGATTCAGCTGCAATAGCCGGGCACCATTATTATACTGTGGCCAGTTGACAGCATTTGTTTGCAAAGCATTCGGATCCAGAGTGTTGATGAACGAAATGTAATACCTTTCAAAATCAAGCTGAGGGAGGCTCCCGATTGTCAGACCAAAAGAGCCCACGATGTTCGAACCATGAGCGGTGCCTAGAACAGGAAACCCGTAATCGTAAGAAGCCAAATAGCTCCATGTAGGAACATCGGGAAAGACGGAGTTGGCTGTCTCGAGGAACACTCGGCGAGCGAGCGTGAAAACCACATCGCCCATGATAGCAGCGAGACGTTTGTATTGGGGGTATATATTGTTGAAGATCCCCGTTCGAAAAGGTGAACCAGCGCTCAGATCGTCGGGATAGAGGGCAACCAGCTCTTCTATAGTTGACCGCTCAGCCTGGGGAAAGAACACAGTACTGTAATAGTCAACCAGCTGATCCGTGTCGCTGATATTCGATTGGAGCAGAGAAAATACAGTCCCCTCGTCTTCTTGATCTCCAATGAGAAAAGGGACTGGAGTATACTTTCCAGCTTGAGCCAAGATTTCTGGCGACTCGGGTAGCGCTTTTCCGTCAGGTCTTGGGAGATAGGACAGTGCAATTGACTCATAGCTTACGGCTGATGGAACAGAGTTCACAGCGTTGTAGAATGTTGCATAATCCAACGATCTCAAGCAAGCCAGTCTATCTGCAGCACTTGTGCATCCAGCGGCCGCCACGACAACATTGTAGATGCGCTGTCCTTTCGGGCTGTCCATCGGGTCAGCTGGAATCACTGACCCGCTGTTCATGATGGCTCCACGGAACAAGGCCTTGCCCTTGTAGGTATTATCCCCACCATATAGCGCCATCTGGTCAAAGACTGAGATAGACCCAGCTGATTCTCCCTATTCGAAAAATTAGTATATTGAGTGAACAACTCAAAATCTGGAAGCACAACTCCTAAGAACTCGACGCTCAAGCGAGGACCAAACAAAGAAAAGGTTTCCCTACCTGGACGTGACTTTTGAAGGATCACCTCCAAAAGCTTCAATGTTGTCAGCAACCCATTCCAAACCCGCTCTCTGATCCAAAAGTCCAAGGTTTGAGGACCCTTCCTCAAGTAGATCTTTCCCACTCAAGAAGCCGAAGCCATTTAATCGATAGTTGACATTGACGACAATTATGGGATGCCCTTTATTTACTGAATGGGCAATGAACTCAGTCTGATCCATATTGTTGGTTCCAACCTCAAAGGCTCCTCCAAATATATAAAAGAGAACTGGGAGCTTCGCGGTAGCATTCACTCCTGACGGTCGCTGAATGTTCACCGTTAAGCAGTCTTCGGATTCCGTTGCAGTCATCTGGCGCTTTCTGAGACTTCCGCCGGGGGATTGCGCAATCTCCAAAGCCTTGGTGTACTGAGATATTAAATCTTGATTTATGGCCGATGGGGCGACAGGAGTGGCGCTTGCTCCGGGTGTCATTTGAGGGCATTCATTCGCCAGCCCTGTAGCTCGGATGGTCCCAAGACTGCTGGAGATGGGCTGTGGAGGTCTCAGGCGTAGCTGCCCTACGGGTGGTTGGGCGAACGGAACTCCATTGAAGCTATCGACCTTGTTCGAGCTGGGGCCTACAACCGTTGCATATGTAAGGGAAACAGTTGGAGTGAGCGGTGTGTCGCGCTTCTCTGATGGAAACGACAAGGCCAACGGAAGGAGGGCCAAAGTGAAGATCGGGGTAATGCGAACCATCGTGAGTGATGCTATATAAAAGAAAAATCGAAGGCAAGGTAGAGGCTACAATAAAAAGAAGATAATATATATATATATGCTCAACTGTTTTTCACATGCAGATGATATTTCTTGCATGTGAGCTGTGACCGAGGAGACGGAACAAGTCTATTGCCTGGCATTATCAGATTGTCGCGGGAGATAAATGTTGCCAAAATCTTAGTGACGAGAAAGAGCACCGTTGGGGGACCTTCCGGGCACATTCCGAGACACTAAGCAACTGGCGCCGGCCGAGAGAATATGAAAATAAGACCGAAACTTACTTTTTGGTGTAAACCCTTCAAGTGGCAACTTACCGCTAATAATTTTGGGGATCGTGCTGGGTTGAATAGCGTCGAGAATGCGGGGGGGCGCGGAGTTAAAAAGAGAGGAAGACGCCATCCCGTAGGAATAAGGTTCAAAATTCACACCAGATGAGAGAGATATCGTGCCGTTTGCTGACCGGCTAGATAGGGGTCCTGCTGCTTATGCGGAGAAATCCGACAAAGAATTACTCGAGCAGTGAAGATGGCTTTTGCTTCCCCCACAATTTGAAAACCAGTGCGAGTCAGCGAAGATTGATAGTTAAGTTGCCGGAATACTTCCGAAACTGCTGAGCAATAGCATCAGCCACTGTCACAGTTCCTCTTGTACAATGCCAGGAAGTTCTGTATCTGGAACCTCGAAGGTACTCGGGAACTCCTCATCCACTATCAATACAGGCTCATAACCATCAATCGCTTTCACATGCCTGCCGTAAGCCCCAACTTTGTTGAAGGATGAATACCATTGTTCTGTGGCCCCCGAGGTCCCCATAGCTGGATCAATAGCGCCAGCAAATTGGTAGTAGGTATTGTTCCAGTGATACACAGAATTGCCGGTCTGCCTAGTGGCAAGAAATTCTGGAGCTTGTGAGATAGAATGCGAAGTGAGATGGGACAATACTGGAACGGAACTGCTGAGCAGTGAGCGATCGAGTGCAGCAATGAGGGAGGAATTGGCAGTTGCGGCATCGGCAGGAGTAATGGAGGCCGTCCTAAAAGTAATCGGGTACGAGAAAGTACTCTTGATTGGGGAAGAATTGTTTGAGGACGAAGAAAAGGTCGAGGTACCGCTTGTAAGTGCTGATATCGTCTTATTGAAACCCTTGGCTGTATAATTGTTGATGCTTGAGTAGGAAAGAGATTGTGACCAGCTGAGGGTGTGGGACCCAGATGAAGTTGTGATAATGCTAGTATGAGAGAGGCGTCGCTGGCCTGACAGATGGATCTCTAGGCTTGAATTGACGTTCGATGAAGATGTGACATGGGGCGTGAGATGGAAGCTCGGTTCCTCAATGTTGGACTGGATGGCCTACAATCATGAATTAATCAAAGCAGCGCGGAGGAGGGGTTGGAGCGCTTACGTTGGCTGTAGTTTGATTTCCACCATGGTCTTTCCACACAAATACGGCCCCTGAAACCCACCAATTTGAACCGACAGTCCCAAAGAGGGTTTTTGAATCGTATCCCACAACATTGAGAGCAAATGAATGTGCCTTTCCATCACACAAGACACCAAGCCAGGGACTTAGATCCACCTCGAAGCTTGGAAGATCGTAGGTATGAATACCGACTACGGGTACCCAAAGCCCGGGGCTGATCCCCCCAGTGAAGATGATGGGGAAAGGCCACCCAACACCAGCCAACTCCCCATCAATGAGAACTTGCACTTCTCTGAATGGGCTGTATCCATAAAGATTGCTGTTGTTGAATGTATTTGTATACTCGATGGGGACGTTCCGAAACCAAAATTCCTCCGCTCCATTGCCTGAAGCAAGAACGCTAACCACGGCCCTCTCTGCATTTCTTGGGAGTGTCAAAGAGACCGTCGCATTCCCATCAGGAAGTGAAATCACCGAGGACGTATTTTGAGCTGATGACTGAGTTGAGATTGGAAGGACCAAATCTGCCGGGCTTAATGTCTGGTGATCATTGTAGTAAAGTGCAGTTATGGTGACGTTGTAAGCTCCTGTGAAGACCGAATCATAGAGATTATCCAGAGACATGATCAATTTTTGTTTGGACCGGAGCAGGATGTCGTATATTGTCATGTCTTTCTGATAATTCCAGAAAATTCCGGTCCGAACAGGCATCGCCGTCGTTGTGCGCCATATCTCAACATCACCGAAGAATATGAGCCCCAGGCGATCATAGTTGATTCCAGATGAAGTCACCGAGAGATTGAAGATTGTTGTCGTGAAATCACAGTCTTTCGGAGGGGAGTAGCTGCCTATCTCAGTCAGGATATACGCTCAATGTCCCTGTGATTATGAGACACACCAACATAAGGAGTTCCATAGCTTGATGCAAAGGTATGCTCCAGAACAATTTGACGGCAAGCCGATCCTTCGTAGCTCTTCCTCAGCGGAGCCTGGACCTCGAAAACATCTAAGGGTGAGTCGACCACCCCACTCTCATCGCGACTTTCGGGTGCCAATATTGACGGTGACGCAACTGAGCCCGAATATAAACTAAGTTGAATGATCGCAATAAGTGATAAAAGGAGCATGATGGCGGCTTCGGTGGCCGTCCTTCCTTCCAGTCAACTTCGCGACGTGGCATCAGAAGGCTGTCGCAAACACGCCTCTTTGAGGTCTGGCCGGAGGTACATGTTGTAACGTTGTAAATTTCTTATCAGATATTGTACCTGACGATCTTCGGAGCGGGGTACTTCTAGTGTGGAGAAACCCAAGAGTTCAGCAAAGTGAGGAAGGAGGTTAGCCTTTTCTTATCGGATAAATGCAGATCACGTGCGTCACGTGACCAATAAATTTTCATTCAAATTGAAAAGAAAAACCTCTTACTCGGTAGTATTATTAGATGCGTCTCTAATGAAGGCCTTGCAAAAGCTAATATTTGAGAGGAAATTGGCGCTGTGGTGGGCATACTGGTCCCTTCATCGTTTCGACCCCCACTTCCGTACTTACCCCGCTTCCGTCAACACGACGACGCACCAACCAACAACAGTTTCATTCGCGACACTTAGAGGAAGTTGAATTTTGAAGTGTACTTCATATATGTTTTCCGTTAATTTTTGGGGGAGTTGCTCGTAATTTTATCCATTGGAGAATACTGCTCCATAGTTTTAGGCGGAGCCTGCGCGGTTAACGGCGATGACTCAATGCTACAAAAGCAGGACTATATTGGGAATCCTCAAAACAAAATATATATCTATCGTACTTAGAAGACATACACCAAGTTCCGCTAGTACTTTCGTTCTCATAAAAGAATAACAGCCCCTCGCGACCCAGCATTTCGTTTCGGAACTGAAACTTCACATCTCAAAAATATGGGCGAAGAACCTAATGAACCCGATCTCACTGTACTCGTGACTGGTTTTGGTGTCAGTTTATCCCTCGCCTCTCTATTCCTCCTCACTGACTCTGTATCCAGGAATTCCAGGGTATCAAAGTCAACCCTGCTTTTGAAATTGTCTCGCTCCTTTCAACCTCATTCTCCCACCAAGGCCTCACCATTCGTCTGATCGCGCTTCCAACCCCACTGAAAGCCGCTTACCACTCTTTACTCGCAACTGTCCCTCCGCTTATTGATCAGTACGACCCAGATATCGTTATCCATGTCGGCCTCGCCACTGATCGAAACTATTTTGCGATTGAGAAAGGTGCCGAGAAAGACGGATATCAGCAGTACCCCGATGAAGCCCGCAAAGTCTTTACAAAAGCTGAGATGAAAAAGACATGGGGTAAGAGTCCAGAAAATTTAGAGACTACACTCGACTGCGAAAACGTGGCCGCCAGATGGAAGAACAGCGTGGGCAAATTGGCGGATGTGAGAGCAGTCGACGACGTGGGAAATTACGTCTGTGGATTTGTTTACTACCTGACCTTGGAGCACTTTTGGAAGAGGGGCGATGGTGACAAGAAAGTTGTTTTCTTCCATGTTCCGTGGTTAAAGGGAGAAAAGGAGCTTGACAGGGGAAAGAAAGTCACGATGGACCTGGTGCGGGCGGTTGCTGAAGTGTGCAGGAAATAAGATTGACCGGATGTGTTGGCCTTCATACGCTAAATTTGCACCATTACCACCAGTAATGCCGCAGACTCGGATTCATGCACCACGATATCAATCGATATTTGAGATGCTCTTGTTCTATTCACGATGATATTATTGAAAAATTTCTTCATAAATTGTCGTATTCTCAAATTCAGGATGCGGCAAAAATAAGAGCAGAGTGTCCTAAGCCTTTACGAACCCGGGCTCTAAAGTCCGTGTTTTTAGGGTGTTTTTAGCGAGCCGCACCTTACTTTTTTTGAATAACCTCAAAATGCCTCCTGCAACCCCTCCACTCGAATTTGACCACGAACCCGGCCAGGAAATCCCTACCAAACACAAGGAAACAATACGCCAATTTTATAGCTTTGCTAAAATACCAATTGAGAGCCTAATGACCCAATACAAACTCGGCAAATCTATAATCACCAAAATCCTGATATATAACACTCCAGAGTGCTCTCGAATCACACGGACCGGCAGACCCTTTTTCCTTACAGATATACAAGTCGACCAGATCATCGAATACGCAGCTAAATATTGGGAACATAGGATCCTTGACTATAGTCTCCTACATACCGAATTGAAGCTTAAATGCTCTATAGAAACACTTGAAAAAAAACTAAAACAGAAGGATTATTTCAGATATATAGCATACCAGAAGCCTTATCTTATTATAGTACAAGTTCTAGTCCGGTTTCTTTGGGCTATTGCATATATATTCTGGATAATAGAATGGCTGAAAGTCCTTTGGTCAGATGAAGTGACTTTTCAAATAGGAGGATAGACTGCCAAACGGAGGATTACCCGCAAAAGAGGGGAAAAATACTATCCTACTTGCGTACAACTTCAGCTTCATAGAGGGCATATAACATTGGTCAGTGTATGGGGAGCAATTGGATATGGCTACAAGAACCCCTTGGTATTTGTTCATGGAATTGGCAAGTCAGGAGCCCTGACACAGAAAGATTATTTGGCGCAGATCTTGAAAGCGCATATTCAACCAATTCTGGAGGTTTTTGCGGCTGTCACACACGTCCTACGGCCCTTTGCAGAACCATTATTTATGGAGGATGGCAATTCTGCTCATGGCCATAAGAGTACTACCAATTATTGTGCTAGATGGCGTACAACACATGGGATTATATTAATGCCGCACCCTTCTACAAGCCCTGACATGAACCCTATTGAGAAATGCTGGAGGAGGGTCAAGCAGGCATTGCACAGACGCCGGCGCCAACCTACCACGGCGGCCGAGATGGAGGAAATGGTCCGGGAAGAATGGGCCAGAATACTACAAGATTGGATAAATGAATTGATATTAAAACAGGAGGGTTGGGTCAATTGCCTTATGCGACGCCACGGATGGTCTACTTCTAATTAAATTGCGATTTGTTGATGTTATTTAAGTTGGCGCATGCCTAGGACCCTAAAAACACGGACTTTAGAGCCCGGGTTCGTTACTCCACATAGCCATTCCTCTCACTAACATCGTCTTCCACCAAGACCCCAAATAATGACACGGTGCATTCCTTTGTCCCTATCAATTTCTGATCATACTCCTCCTAGAGTCCTAAAGCCCATGTGACGCTCTCAGGTTTCAATTAGTCGACCCTGCTCCGCGCTAGCAGAAGCCTTAGAAGTCGTAGGCTGGTTTTGAATGCTTTCAGCAGTAGACTCCTGACCGGCAGGCAGAACCTTCAAGGTGAACTGCACAGTAAAGCCCTTCGGGTTGAAGCCCCAGCCTTTGAGGTTCGGAGCAAAACTCTTGCCTGCCCAGAACTTGGTTCTCGCAAGGGCAACGCAGCGAAGCAATAGATTGATCAAGATCATGATTCTATCCGACATTCGTTAGCACTGGGTTTGTACAGATGCATGAGGAAAGAATTACCCGATCAGGATCGCGACACCTCCACTGACGCCTATCGTAATTTGAACATCGCGCCTTGCATTTTTGCAAGCGTATGTTGCTGGAAGGCGTCTGGATCTGCCATCTTTATACTCCCATCGTTGACAGAAACCGTCGTCGGGGAAACCATCCTCAAATAGTCTGCTAGAGAATACCAGAACGACAACTGACATGGCGATATGAACGGCCATATTGATTAAGATAGGGAATTGAATGAAGAGCGCCGGTGTCGTCAGTATGAAGTTAACGCCAAGCTAAAATTAATTAGTTATTGAATATGCAACAAGAGGGTTATGAGATACTGACGACTATTGCGAGATCTCGGATTGCCTCTTTAGAGCTCCATATGTAAATGAACGGCCCCGTTGAAACCATAACATACGATGCGATCAGGAGGGCAAAAATGCCGAAAGAGAGGAACGCAACCAGGGTCGTTAGAACTGCAATCGGGCGTTTGAAATGGGAGTTTGCCGGTGCAATCTTGATGGGGTGGTGTTCGTATTCATCGCCATCATCCTCGCGGGCGAGAAAGGGTGTATGTTCCGCCATCTTGGATTCTGCAAAGTAAAAAGGTAAATCAGATAATGTTGATTCCAAGAATCAAACCAACGAACTCGACGGATGAAGGAGAAACTGTTAGCGAAAGACTGGAAGAGTCTTGTTTATGTGTTTTGTAGGCAGCACCGACTAGTTGCGCCGCACTCCGCCCCGCACTACTGTTTTTACGTAGTGATTACACAGCCCTGGAGGATGCGATCGTCGAACTCGGCGCATATTTTAGATTTGAAACACGAGGTAAGGCTGATTCGCAGACCCAGGCCAACTCATCGATAAATAAATGGTATCATAAGAACCTTATCGTAAGCTCAGGCAAGGCTGCTGATGCCTAAATCAACTCAGGGGGCTCCGAAAACAATTCGCTTAGCCCCTATCCCCAGCTTCCCGGGAGCACGGATAACTAATAAACTACCCCACCAGCGAAAAACAGCAGACTGGCACTAAAATATAATGGGCCTCTACGTAATTGATGTCCTGCAAGAATTTTCTGGCCCATTTTTTTTGGAAGATGGGCTAGAATTTATTGGTATTAACATAAACTCCGCCGGCAGTATCGGCAGTGCAAGCGCGATCAGCGAAGCCTCTATCACTTCCTTTTAAGCTTGAAAGTACCTTTTGAGTGTGGCCAACAATTATTGCCGCAGAAAAAGCTGCCTTGTCTGTCATCCTCAGGAACAAAGCTTAGCAACATGCAACTAGAATAGTGGGCCGCTCAGCACTGGCCCACTGGGACAACTTCGCTGGGGCTGTGCTGCTTAGGTACCGATCAATAATTGATGCCGGCTTTATCACCAACATCATCCAATACTCCGCCATATTAGATAAATGTTGCATTCGATATGCAACATTATCATTGAAATTTTCAACAAATAAGCATTCAGGAGCAGAACGATCTAGCGCTCATTCGCGGCGCCTAGATTTGCATTTCCAGTAGGAGCCGGACAATACGGAAACACCCATGTGCGTATTCTTGGTCGAGATTTGATTGGCACTCGGCTTTTTCCAGCACTAACAAGCTCTCAGCAGAGGTAGAGAATTCCAGAAAATACCAAGGAGAAAAGGGAATCGAAGCCTAATAATCGCCTGGGTTGCTATGTAGGCCAATAAAACGCAAACCAACCCCTTACCAGCCAGGCTACCGTATGCCCAATACCTTTTAGTACGCTAATTTCTGGCAGAGGGTCTGCCGCCACTGATTTCTTCGGCTCCTGTCAAGGAGTAACGCCAAGAAAGAGGATGGAACTGCTAGGTGAATGAACCGCCTTTCTTCCTCTTCACATAAATATCCAGTGACTAACTTTCCTCTTCAGCCTCTAAATACATCGGCCGAATCCTTTCCAGGCCATACGTAACGACCTCCATGCTCTTTGCTGTCTCCTCCCATTTCTTCATCGTACACGAGTGCGACACCCGCAGAAACTGCATTAGGAACCACTTTTGATCAAGTTGAGGATCTGCGAATCTTAACCCAATCGCATAGCACCACACCAGCGCTCCCGGAAACGGCGTCCAGGCAATATGGTTATGCACTAGGCTAAGCATCGAGCGTAGTTTGGAAACCAATGATGACAGACTTTGAGGTTCGCCTTCGCAGGGGTTCGTTAGAAGGCAAGAAGTGAGGATAAAAAGGCTCTGTCGCAGAGGCCCATAGAACTGGTTGTCAATCCCGCTCGATGTATATGTCGGCGCTGAAGTGGAGCTGTGCATGCTACTTAGGTCTTGATCTAGAATATATGGAAGGAGCTGATTGTGTAGGCCCACGACGTATTCGTAAGTAGGAGGGTATAAAGGGTTGTGCCAGTCAACGTTCGGAGCCAGAAGAAGATACAGGTCGCAGAGGAGGACGTGAATGTATTGATCCTTGTTCATGGAAGTGTGGTTCAGGGTAAAAAGTGTAAGGTCCACTGGCAAGGCAAATTGGTAATTGGCGCGAAGTCGCAGGTCTGAGTCCGGTTCATCAGACTGGGAATTGGAGAACGAGCCGTAGGGCGGTCTTGCGTTGCTACTTGTGCGCCGGAGGCGGTCGGCACGAGAGAGCAGAAAGTGGGCACAAATTAAGGTGTTCCAAGCCTCATTATTTGGTCTGGCAAATTCCTTTATGAGTCCTTGATAAAAAGTCATGAGGCGATCAATATTTTCGTTGTTACCAATGAGTAGCTAAATATCGAAGTCGTAATTAGCTGCCTTGAACTCTAGTTTCGAAAGACATCCTCAACAAACCTCGAATCCAAGCAGCGATTGAACCGCAGCGACTGTGGGGAGGCTACCTCTTGCGCCAGCGTCATGTTTCAGACTATCATTCAGCAATCGCATTGTGATGAAACGCTGCTGAGTCGTCCATGGCCTCAGCTCGCCTGACTCGAGGACATCATCCCAACCTGAAGCGTTCAACAGCTTTGCACTAGTAAAGTGCGGGTCGGTAAGGGACCAGCTGAGAACGTTCAAGAGGAAAGGATTGCTTTCAACCTGTCCAAGCAAGTAAACGTTGAAGACTTGGCCGGATTAGCAGAGGAACTGAGGCAAAGCAGTAGCTCGCAAATAGGAATAGATACACATTGCAAAGAAGAATGATAAGGTAAGTGTTACTAGTTGGGCAATTGCCTTTTTTGGAAGTAAGTTGATACTTATGAAGGTGTCACTCACACTTATGCATACGGCGGGTAGTTTCTGCCGCAAAGGACGCAGGGTTCTGGAGTGAAATGTCTGGGATAGGAGTCGCAAATCGTAGCTCTTGACACATCACTGGCTGACTAGGATTTCTGCGTTTCTGACATCTTCTAGTGCCCGTGATTGACACTGACCGCTCCTGCTTTTCAGCGTGATGGTGGAGCTTGTCAAAATATCGCTTGGTGATATGCGAGCGAACCCTGCTTATGCGCTCCCTCTTTCCCGTCTGAGGATTGTGACCTGAGATCACGATGAAGCTATTTTCTGCGGGGTTATCGGCCATGGATGCAGAGGACGTTCAGGTGTGTAACTGCTGTTTTTGTAAATGTCCGACAGGTGCAGTCGGGACTTATAGGGGTTCCAACAGGGTTCTACGGTACAAGCGAGCCTCGGTAGTCAAGCCTCATGTAGATTAGCGGAAGGGGTAAGCTTTTAGTGCAAATGCCTATTCGGGAATAGCGAGTCATGTCAGCCATGTGGGTATATAAAATTTCGTGCACCTCTCCACCGTCTCCGAAGTACAAACGTACATGCGTACCTGGGGGGGGGGGGGACCAACGGCATACCGTCAGCATCACAACCTCAACATGTAATGGATACAATGAATCGGTGGTATCGAGAGTCTGTATCCTAAGTCCGGGTACCAGATAGTCCTTGCGAATACTTGAAATATATAAAGTGAACGCAATGTCTTCAATGTGTCTGCTTCAATAGACTGATTATACCAAACCTTCTTCCAAACATCTTCCGTCGATTTCTCGTTATGGCTCCTGCTGTCGACACAAACGCAGTTTGGCTCATTACTGGCTGCTCGGCTGGGGGACTGGGTGCTTCCATCGCCAAGCATGTTCACCAGCTGGGTCATAATGTTGTTGCAACTGCCCGTAATATACATTCCCTAGATTACCTTCCAGAGGACCCAAAAGTCCTCAAATTGAGTCTAGATGTCACCTCCCAAGAGAGTATCACAGCTGCTGTCAACTCCGCAGTCAAGCACTTCGGCCGCCTCGATGTTGTTATCAACAATGCTGGATATGGATCAATGGGTGAGCTTGAGGGTTTTCCTGAAGACGAGGCTCGTAAGCAAATGGAGACCAACTTCTGGGGACCAGTACTGTTGACTCGAGAGAGCATTCGTATGTTCCGAGAAGTGAACGCCCCTGGTCAGGGAGGTACTATTGTTCAAGTCTCTTCCATGGGTGGATACTTGGCATATCAGGGCAACTCATTTTATCATGCGAGGTAGGTTAGTCAAGAATTATGCTCTTTGTGCTTGTATAGACAGACATGAATAAGTATTCTGACTTGATTTGCAGCAAGTTCGCGTTGGAGGGACTCACCAAAAGCGTGAATCGAGAGCTCAATCCGAAATGGAACATCAAGCTCATGATAGCATCTCCTGGTGGTGTTGACACAAACTTCGCCACTGCTTTGAAACAGTTCCCGCGCCACCCGGCCTACGACAACGACGAGGCGCCACTCACCTCTTTACTCAAGTATGTCAGCGACCCATCTGTCCCGGCCAGTTGGGCGAGTCCGGACAAGTGTGCTGCTGTCATATGTGATGCTGTATTGGGTCAAAAGGAAAGGCCATTGCCGATGAGACTCAATCTTGGCGCCGATACACTTCCTTTGATGCGTGAAGATGTCAAGCAGTATTTGAAAGAGATGGAAGTTTGGGAAAGCGAAACGCTCAAAGTTGCGCCATCAGCTGACAGTGGAAAGGCTATTCGAAATGTTGAATTGTTGATGAGAGAATCGTAAGGGTTCTGGAAACTTTAAATGGATTTTACACACTCGTCATCAACTTGTTAATCTAGAGTTGTGAAGCTGGCATCTGTCCCACGCTGGGTGATTCTCCAGCTCCTTGCATCTTGAAGATCTAGTATTGAATCATCCATCTTTTTGTCGCATTCTGCGTGCCAAATGCAGCTTCTGTTGACTTAGTATGCTCGAGGGTTCCATGAAATCGTCTCTCCCGGGAACGTATGGGTAGACATACTCCCGAACCTCAAATCTCCCACTTGTCCTCAAGACCTTTCCATCACTTCCAATGGCCTCGGTGACAAATGCCTCCCAATTTCCACCACTTTGAACATAGAACGATGTCTCAAATCCCAACCTTTTCTCCATCCCGAGCAATTGCTTGTTCCCTCCACTACTAATTCCCCAAAAGCGCCAAATATTGGTCTGAGTATCCCCATTCCAACTCACATAAACGACCGTGCTTTCCCCATGCCTCAGAGCCACCCCTGCTGGCTCTTCATTCGGCACTCCTGTCCAATTGAACTTGAACCCACGATAATTCTGTACGTCGCCATTCTCCCACAGCTCACCACTTTCCAAGTACGAATGAAATAATATTGTGCCGTTAGAGGAAAATTCTGTGATTGCGCCCCCGGATCCCCAATTCACGAATGCATGTTCGTTAGGGAGGATCTGTGTGCTACCTTGCGAGAACGCGAATATTTTGTCTGGAGCGGGGAAAGACTGGAGTAGGGAAGCAGTCCAGGTCTTGGTGTCCAGCAAGAGAAGCTTGCCGCTGGATTTGTTCTCGTATCGACCATTTTTCCCTGGTATCTCGGCGCCGCTATTATCGAAAATACTGATGACCTCGGCGTTACCATCATCTGATTTCGATATGTAGCGTGCGTGATGCTGAAGACCAAACTCCGCGCCAGGTTGCAAAGTAAAGTTGGAGTATTTTCCGCCTAGGCGCCAAATGATCTCGCCAGATGTGCCGCTGATTTTGTAGATGGTGGAGGTATGCCGACCAGAGATGAGATAATGATGTTCTGAATCTCTGTCGACAGAATTGATATGGAAGTAATCAATAGCATCGGAGCTGTTGTGTCCCGTGCCGAATTCTAGGGCCGAGATCGACCTGACGCTTTCTTGATATAATGTCAGCGAGCGCATCCAGTCGGGTGCAAGATAATAAACCGTCTGGAAACACGTGTTCAAGACTCCTCCATTCGAATAGAAGACGGCCAGTCTCAATATCAAGTTCTAGAAACATTGTCAATCCAAAAGGCAGCAAAGGTGGAGATGATCTGACCCTGAAATCGTGCATCGACAATCCATTGCGAGGCGGGCTTGGCTCCATATGACTGTAAGTCGTACGGAAGCGGGTGATAGCTTTCCAGGACTGCAGTCTTTTCGTCCAAAACGTGGAGTTCATGCAGGTCCAACAAATCATGGCTTCCACTTCTGATTTCCTTTACGGTCTCATAATTCTCGTCCAATATCTTTGCATGGCCATGACTGTGACCATGCAATGTGTTCTTACTCCCTTCAAACGCGAACAGTATGTCTTTGCCCCTCCATTTTGCTGCTTGGAAATTGGTTGCCCAGCCGCTAAAGTAACCAATGCCCGACCAAACTAATTCGCCTCTAGAAGTGAAAATATATGGTGCGGGTTGAAGCGGGCCGTGAGCAGCAGATTCGGCCCAAGAAATGCCCGAGTATGGTGCGATGAATATGTATCCTGACGAGATTTCCTGGGCTGCAGAAATGGTGATGTTGAGAGTTGGGGCTGAGAGATCTGGTCGAGATTTGTACTTCCAATTCGCGGCCGCAGGTGTTGGCAATAATAGCATTAGTAGAAAAACTTTCAAGCCAAAAGCTATTCGCTGCAGCCATTGCTGCTTAGATATTGACTGCATGTTGACCGATTTGTGTTCAAGTCAGATCGCGACTTTGAGTTTATCCGGAATCAGTGTTGACTCGAACAATGTGGCATATGAGACAGGAGCCTAGATAAAGTTTTTGTTTAAAAGAGAAGCAAAACACGGCTCCCGAAAACGTATTATCTTCAAGTCGGGTGTTATGCGAGGTGATGTCGCGATTTTGAAGAAAAAGCACGAATAATGAATGATGCCGCTAATACAAAAAGGTCCCGCAAAAAAGCCAAGCATTCACAACTGGGATGCCGCCATTTCGAGTTTTGCTGCAGTTGGATCTTTATATTCAATAGAAGCAGGAGCAGGAACAATTGAATGTTGGAGGGCTCGCTTACGAAAACCCAGGGCTGCAATATCAGAGTTAGTTTCAACGACAAATATTCATTTGGCTTCTGGCTGGCCAACAAAATTATGAGAGCCAATTAATCTCCCATTGCGGTTATTTGTGAGCTTTGCCACACGCGAAAAATTCGGAAATCACCTTCTCAGCTCCATCAATAAGAATGCCCCGCCTCAAGTCGACACCGGTTCCTCCAGCGGACTCAACACAGGGTTATGGCCACTTTCATTTCTCACCTCCCTACTTCTCTTTCTGGGCTCCGTCTCCATCAGAAAGATCAGACTATTTCCGAAAACATAGAACTACATACAAAACAGAGCGTGAGGAGAGCAAAGAAGGAAATGAAGAGCCACAGCTTGCTTGCCTCCGGAAACCCAACACACATCCGCTCACCACCCCTAGACGGTCTGAATTTCCGTTTCTTAAATTACCAAAGTCTGTTCGGCACACAATTTACGAATTCTTTCTGCTGCCAATGGCTGAGGATCATTATCACGAGCGTTCGAAATTTAGGGACGAATTTCCGGGGATGGCGATGGGCCAAGGATTCCGATTCAATGTGTACGACAGCGACTACAACAAGAACAGCCAATTGTCAGAATTTGACTATGGCTACGATGTTCCTAAAGCTCTAGATCCACCAAGGATTGAGAGGGAAGTCTACAAGGCGGTAGAAGATGGCATCGCTGATGTGACACAAGTTCCCTCCGGATGGGTTGCGAGCGAAGATGTTTGTGGGGATTATGACAACACATCCGAGGAGGAGTTAAGTGAAGAGATATCTGGAGAAATTTCAGATGAAGATTTCGGGATGGACGCTGATCTTGCCACCTCAGCCACGACGTGACGTCGTCCAGCTTATGAGGTCGGAATCGAGCAAGACATGCGCCTTGAACCGTATTGCTTCGACGATTACATCTCAGAGCCAAGAGATGATTGCAAATGCGCATATCATCCCATAGAAGAATACGACAGCGTTCGTCGACTATCTCAAGTCAGCCGCCAGATCACCGCAGAATTTGGCCAGTGCTTATGGAAGAACTCATTTGTCAATTTCCCGGAGCCGGAGCTGTTCTTAGTCTTCTTCAGAGATCGACCTCAAGTTTGGAGCAACGTTCAGGGCATATCACTTACGATTTCTTACCAGCAAGAATGCTGGGGTGCGACTACGACGTCTCTTCTCCTCAAAATATTAGAATTCGTCGCCCAGAATCTCAATCTTAGATTCTTCACCATCTATCTGAGAACGAATTGGAGTGCCTTCGTGTATATGCCCTCGACCCTCCACGAGTTCGAAAAGATGCACGAATGGGTTGTGATATTTAGAAGCTTCAAAGTTAAGGAAGCGTTCTGTATGAAAATGATCCACTATGGGTTGGGCTAGGATGATGACGATGGCGAAGATGAGCTGGAAAAGTTCATTTGTGACTTGTGGCGACCGGATACTCTCAGAAAAACCGAAATCCCGGGAAACCTGAATGTGCCATAGGTATTTCTCACTGTTACCAACACCAATCTCGCAATTTGCAAATGTTGTAGTGAGAAGACAGGCATGGTCTGGTCTTAGGTTGACGTTCGCCTAGGTCAATCAGCGTGAATTTCCTACACGGGTGCGATTTGTTGCACACATTCATGTATGCCATTTGAGCTGGCCTGATTATCAGCAGGTATGTGCAGCGGAGGTGTATGTCTGCATACGATGACTACTATCAGTCCACGCTTATCATAAACGAGACCAAGAAACATAAGACGGCAAAATTGAAATACCGATGAATTTTGCCACCAGTTTTACCACATTAATTTTGAAGCATCTTCATGTTTCAATTCAATTCAGATACGCAATTGGATCCAAAATGAAAACCCCCTTCAGTGTCAACATATTTCTCCTCGCAAGCTTGATTGCGAGTTCTTCAGTAGTCGCCGCCACTGACCCGCACCAGCTGCCCCAGATAGACCTTGGCTATGCAATTTATCGCCCAACAAATTTCAATGTAAAATCTCCCCTACCATTGAGAACCTTATCCAATTATGAATAGCATGAAAAAGAACTTTACAATTTCACCAATATCCGATACGCACGTGCGCCAGTTGGCCCCCTACGCTTTTCCCCGCCACAACCCCCAACTGGGAGGAATACGACGGTGGATGATGGATCTATTCCTCGGTATTGTGTCAGTAATACCGACTTCTCAATTATACCCGCGTTTCGAACTCTTCAATATGACCACCGTCCTTTCCAGAAAGAATATCAAAGCGAAGATTGCTTATTTCTGAACGTGGTTGTTCCTCAAAGGATTTATGGACGGAAGGAGAGAGAGAAGAAGCCGGTGGTAATATGGATTCATGGCGGTGGTTTTGTGCAGGGCAATAAAGACACTTTTTACGACCCAAGTGGATTACTTGAAAGGAGTGGGAATGAAATAGTGTTTGTGTCCATTAATTACCGCGTGAGTTCAATTCTAGGAGAATTAGGTACTAAGATAAAATACTGATTATGCGCCTAGCTTGGTACTTTCGGGTTTCTATCAGGGCCAGCATTTCAAAATTCAGGCGGAACTCCGAATGCGGGACTGCTTGACCAGAGATTGGCTATCGAGTGGGTCCGAGACAATATTGAGAAATTTGGGGGAGACCCAGGCCAAGTAACGCTGATGGGGGAGTCGGCGGGTGGAGGCTCGATATTTTTCCAGATTACGGCCTATGGCGGGCAACGCGCTGCAGCTTTCCAAAGGGCAATCCCTCAAAGTGGAGGGAGAGGACTCAATCTACCCGGGGCGATTCTCGACTCTACTTACAACACATTTCTTGGAAACCTGAATGTGACGAGCTTGGAGGATGCGCGTCGTGTGAGCTGGGATACGATCTGGGATGCTAATAACAAAACGATTAATAAGGGTTATGGTAAGTGGGTCTTTCCAAGGCTTGATCACATCTAACTGTTTTTATATAGTTGGGCCTTCTGTTGATGGAACCTTCGTACCACACCCTCTCGAAGAGCTGCTCACGCAAGGAAAGTTTGCAACCGACCTGAAAATCTTGATAGGCCGCAACGCAGATGAGGGCTCAATCATACTCTCAGAAGCTACTGTTGGAGACTCGACACCGTGGGAATCCTTCCTTTACGCCCTCTTCCCAACCGGCCCACAATCAACATTTGACAAAGTTACTGAATTGTATCCCCCAATATACAATGGGAGCTACCCTTGGACCACTTTGTTTCTACGAGAAGGACAGATCTTTGCCGATGCAGTTGCACTGTCTTGCGGCGCAAATTGGTTGCCTAAAGCCCTCGCCCCATTCAAGAAACAAAAAGACAATGCTTGGGCGTATATGTTTAGCGTACCAAATATCACAGCTGCAATGCACGGCTATGACATATTCTCCACATTCTACAACGGCCCCGGAGGAGACAACCCCAACATTGCCATTCCCGAAGTCGCGTTGATGCATCAGCGGTTTTTGGTCAATTTCATCAAGAATGGAGATCCAAATATTGGTGCCAGAGTTCCACACTTTGACAGCTACGATTCTGGAAAGGGGAATTGGATGTTGAACTATACTCTGGATGAGAATGGCAGGGCTAAATTCGTGAAAATCGTGGATCCGGATGTTAATCCGAGGTGTGACTGGTGGGAGACACTGGATTATCCGCATTATACGACTTGATAAGAATCCGATTGATACGCAAGTTATCATTGAGAGCTTGGGGCAATGAAGCCATTTCTTGCTGTTCATCCGTAAGAGAGAGCTCGAAGCGGTAGTTGCCTTTGTCCTTGACGAGTGCATATCTGTTGCAGTACGTAACAAGCCTAGCGAAGAAAGTCCGTGTTTTCAGGGCAATTTTAGCGCTTAGCGAGTGCTACTAATCCTACTGCAGGCTCCCTGAATTTTCTGGACTTCGGCATTATTCAAGAATAATAAATAATAAATGATATTTTTTTAGTAATTGCGAAAGGGTCTTAGTTCTTATTCTTCTACTCATTAAATTTTTGAAATTTTAATTTTTCTCGTTTTGGATTTGTATGCAAAGTTCCCTAAAAACACGGACTTTCTTCGCTAGGCTCGT
>Ga0247778_1000315_pt1 | contig 75638 bp, 99 predicted proteins | sample UWRJL049202B5_FD_179939 | JGI IMG/M metagenome (GOLD analysis project Ga0247778, IMG submission 179939) | Plant litter microbial communities from Arlington Agricultural Research Station in Wisconsin, United States - UWRJ-L049-202B-5 | ecosystem: Environmental > Terrestrial > Plant litter >... | reverse complement strand
TTGAAGACAATGACAGCTCAGAAGCAGAGACCACATCATCAGAAGCTTCATCCGAGTCTTCGTTCATATCTCCTGTTCTTGAGGCTTATAAGAGAGAAGCCGTGGAGAGTTTGATGACAGAATTCAAGGCCTTATTGGACCACAGTTTGGGAGTTCGAAGCCGTGCAACGAGCACACGTTCATCAAACAGTTCGTCTCCACCACGTGGTTCTGCCGAGCAACCATCCATGCAAGGAGTCGATGGGAGAGGCAAACGAAAGCAAAAGGATGAGGATGAGTCCGGATCTTCTAGAGATGATGGAGATGATGACCGATATAAGAAAGCCCGAGTAGAAGGCTCTTCACAGGACCTCTCTGCTCGGAAGTTTGCCTGTCCGTACTATCGGCGAAACTCTCAAAAGCACAAGAAACATAGGTCATGTGCCGGTCCAGGCTGGATATCAGTCCACCGCGTAAAGTAAGTTTCTTCCAAAAATATCTTGTCACTCATGCATTCTATCTGACCTATCTGACACTATTGCCTAGAGAACACGTCTTTCGACAACACTGCTTACCAATCCATTGCCATCGTTGCTGCGTAATCTTTAAAACCGAATCAGATCTCGCAACGCATCAGCGGCTGCCCCAAGGCTGTGAAGTTCAGGCTGTAGAGCTCCCCGAAGGATGCAGCAAAGAACAAGAGAAGCTACTCCGCAAGCGCAAGAGGGGGTTGGGGTCCGAAGAGGATAAATGGAAGGATATGTTTAAGTGTTTATTTCCGGATGACAAAGAATATATGATACCAACACCATGTAAGCATTTTCGTTGCCATGAATAAGGAATTGTACTGATGAAAGCTAGACTACGATGATGAACAGGTTGCTGCCTGGGAAAGCCGGCTAGATGACGAGTTTGCTCAATATGAGCAATACCTCGGGCAGGAGTTACCTCGAGTCGTAAGGCGGCGACTAGAGCAGGTTGTCTCTGAGTCTGCTAGGCCATTTGAAAGCGAACTGAGGGGTCAACTGGTCGATATTGTGCGAGACGCTCAGTCAGCGCTCTTTCGTTCATATCGGCAGACTAATATGCCACGGAGTTCTTCTGCCCTCCCCGAACAAGAAGAAAGTGAGACCGAACAAGCCCAAACGGACTCCTTCAATGTTCAAGAGCCGCCTCCAATCTTCGATTTCTCGGCTTTCTTTGCGCCGCCTCCAGTCGCGGATAGCTATGGCAATCCTGTCGGAGTCGACTTTTCCGCGTCGTTGCTTGGGAATCCAGCTGGGAGTTACCAACCGACATCAGACTCGGGATATGGCTCTAACAATGTCAGCTTCAATATTAGTGGTGGTATATTTGGTTATGATTCTGGTACAAGTGGAGAATTTTCAAATTTCTTCAACGGCGAGGCAGCTCCTCCACCGACCTCGCGAGGGTCGTACCAGAATTTGGATCGTGGTTTTAATGATTAATGTTATCTCGTAAAATAAAAAGCCCCTAGAGAAGACTATTCTTGTCCAGCGTCTGCTCTCCGTCTCGTAAATGGCCCACCTACAAATCGTGATCCAAAAAAGAGAATTCTTCCGGTTATTTTTCATCCTCTGGGTGTAGGCTCCTTTAGAATGATAAAGAAGCAAATTCCGCACGACATTCTACATCAGATAGTTCTGATTTAATCAGTTCAATGCGTCATCTGTTGGCATTCATATATAATCTAAAAGCCAAGGGGTGAATCGAGTAACGTATCCGGAAGATTCCTAGCAGGAAACAAATCACGAAAGAACCTTCGAATAACCACGTCTAACCCAGTGTTGCTAACCTATTTAGGTATTATGAGAGCTCTTAGTACGCCAGTAGCTGTAGATGCAAGAGCGAGAAGCCGCAAGACCGGTTACACCCATCCATCTATTAGAAACTCCACCGATTCACCCAAGTGCACTGAGAAGAAACTTCCTCCCAGACTAATTATCCAAGTAATCGAATCCACGATTCAGAAGCTAGCTATTCTATCAAAGCCTTCCTATGATCGCCACCAAAGCTGCAATCCCAGAAGGACTGAATTCAGGCTGGAAAAGTGGGAAGGATGTCTATGAAGGCTAAAAGGCTTCTAAGCATCTATAGTTGTATAAGCGCTCATCTTATGAAATCAAAGGTTACCCTAAGCTTACAAGAAGAACGACATCTTAATCCAGAAAGTTTAGATATTAGTAACGCCTTTCAGATCTGTAGTTATCATCTACTTATCAATTTTCGAAGCTTAACTTGACTAATTCTATAGAGACTACTTCCTCTATTTACCACCTACACCGACCGCTTTAATCGTGTCCACGTTTAAGAGCAATCCCTCTATTATAATTGCTATGACAACTCCAGCTTCTTGCTCTACACTATTAAGAAATCAAGCTATATCGTAGCGCACGTCACGTGGAGCTTTTAGTATACACAAAAAGCTCAAGGCATATGCTTTAGTCGCGTGATTAGGATCAAGGTGAAAACCTTGATTTTAACCTCAGCTCTCTCTTCCTTCCCAAGTTTATTCAATATACTTAGATACCACTACAAGCTTCCACTATACCTGAAACAGTCGGCCATACCGTCTCTTCCTAGTATTACCTACAAATAAGAGGTCTTAGAACTATAAGAACAAGAAGAGAAGAAACTAGATAAGGAAGCTCTACTTTAATAGAATAGAGCTAGGCAATTATATCTAACACTAAATACAACAAGAATATTTGAGAACATAGATCTTAAGAAGGATATAGACGACAGAAAAGAAAACGAAAAAGAGAATTTAAGAGATAAAAGATTACAACAGCTAAATAAGCATGTATTAAAAGACCGAATGTTAGTCTCGGTCAAACGCAGGGGAAGTGGGGTGTCGAGCTATTCCAGTAACAGGGAGCCTATTCTAATCACCAGGGACCCGTTCTAGCTCTTTATGATCCTGCTCACTAGGAGTTGATATTCTCAACAGTACTACCAGGATAGGACCCATCTCAAAGACACACCGAGGATGACTACGAGTTTCAAGCTACTAGAGGGTGGTGAGCAGAGGTGAGGTAGTGGATACTGCACGTGAAGGGTGTGTGAGGCGAGGGTGAGGAAAGCGGAGATGGGTCACGTGTGTGTTGAGGATTGGCGCGAAACAACAGAGCGGACATCCCTCGGAGGCATCAAGGCATCGAAATGTTTTCAAATATCACCATTAAATGCAAGGAAAATGACAGACGAGAGTCTGCAAGTGCCTTTCTATCTCAATTGCTTCCGTCGAAATTTAGAGTCTGCAAAACACTAAAATTCAGCCATGACTTCTTTTCCATCGACTACAAAGCAGATACACCACCTCGCGCTAGACAGGAAAAGCGGCACTGATTCTGAATGTGCCACGCCGAATGGGACGTTCAAAATAGCAATAATTAATGCCGCTATTTCTGTCCGGCGCGAGACCGCGTTCGCTACCTTTCGCACAGATAGATACGTGATTCCTTTTGAAGGGCAATGATTCACTCATTTCCAAGATCAGCTTGTTTATTGGTCGCCATTTCCTCGAGTGTTCGCAATTGCTCTTCCTCCACCAGTATTTCAGCCGCTAACAAGCTCACAAGAGATACACGAACTACATATTGAACCACAGTCACCAAGCTACATCATCAACCTCGGCGTCGATTTTCACTCCATACACTTTTCTTCCCTGGCTGTCTTCACAGTTCTCGTTCCGTGGATCTTGGGGGTGGCTAGCTCCTCCCCACCACTGACTCCATTCAATCTTCTTCCTTCATCTCCCTGTAATTCCCTGCCAAACATACATCAGTTCTGAAGATTCCAGCAACCGTCCTCAGCCATATTTCCCATCCGTGTACCTTCGGTCGTTATTCAACACCAAGCTTTAGACTCATTTAATTCGGAATCTCTTCATTTCAACTCTTCTTGACACAATCTCGGGGACATTACCCGTACCTTCAATCAATCCTGCTGAATCCTGGTATTTATTCACTTTTTTGCAACAGCTTCACTTTTCAAACACCGCAAGATTATTTGGACCTCACCATCCGTCAGACTCCACATCCGGAACGTGTTCATTTTAATTCCAATATCTCATTTCCACTCTCTGCCCCTCTTTGTCAATTCACATTCATTGCTCTTCTTTCGCTGTATCTCGAAGTCCGAAGATCTCGAGTCTTACATTCACTCTGCACGCGTTGGACTCTCGCTCGCTCCTCTTTTCGACTTGTCTTTCAACATCACTAGATAACACAAATTCAGCCTCTTAATTACCACGACGAAAGACTTTTTCGGCCATATAGAACAGAGAATTCATCGTGTCTTACCCAGCTCGAGCCGAAATGGCCGCAACAAAGACCGTCACCAAGACCGCTGCGACGAAGCCTGCATCCAAACCTGCTGTTCCCAAGAAGGCGCCTCAACAAGTGCAATTTAAGAAGGTCAGGAAGGAAAAGGTTATGAAACCCATATTCAGAGGTTTGGTGATGTCCTTCTCTGGCACATTCATCAACCTTGATAAGCCGGTCCCACATGAGCAAGTGGCCAAGTGGATAACTGCGCATGCCGCCGAGTATAGGTGTGAGGTGACGAGCGATACCACACATTTGATATGTTCCATCGAAGACTACCAAAAGAAGACAGACCAAGGTAAATATATCTCTACTATGTTCACACATGCACTCACTAAGTATTTACAGTTCAGAAAGCCTGGGCACTGGGTACGAACAAGTGCCAGATCGTAGTTTTCGATTGGATCGTCGACTGTTTATTAGGTCCAAGGCTTCAGAAGAGATTAAAAATGGACAGAGGTTACACGCTCGATCGAACTTTGCGGAAAGTGAAGAAAGGAAAGAAAGCGCTGGAGGCGTATAGGGCAAAGTTCGAGGACGGGGTTAGAATCTCAAAGGATTTGTGCAACAACAGTAAGCTTATGTCGAATATGTTTCACTCCGTTCCCGACATTTGCAGATCTCAATCACATTTATTATGATGCCGACGGTTTCGAATACAAGGTCGTTCTCACTCGTGTCAATATAGGCGGCCGCGTGCAGACAGAGAAGTACACGCTTTTCGTAAGTCTCCAATCAATTAGACCCACTATTCATACTAAACCATCCCAAGCTATTTGAGAGCAACGCCAAACCGCATCACTACATGTGCGGAGCCAAATATAGCCGTCCCCATCGCGCCACCGCATGGTACAACTCCAAATGCTACCCAATGCTGTTCTCCCAAGCCTTCGACATCTTCCGCGCCTTCTTCCAAGAAAAGACTGGAATTCCATGGGATCTTCGCTTGGAAAAACGCACCAAACAAAACGAAGAACTTTTCATCTACACCCCACCGATCCTCGGTCGTCCTGTCGGTGTCGTTCCATTCGGCTACGTGCGCCCTGAACTCCGCGAGCCCGAAGAATCTGAAAGTCCCAAGAGCGATGCCGAGGCAGTTGAATACGACACAGATAGTGAGGTAGATGATGATGAGGATCATGGGAATGAATCTTCCTCTATTGAGGGTCAACGACCTGATAATGGATGGGAGATGGTGGACCGGCCTTCGAGCAATCCTGTGCCTTTAGATCGAAGCGCTGTTCTGTATCAGAGCTGGATTACGATCGATTAAGCGGCACTTGTTACACGACTACATTCTCACAATTTAACCCGGACCAGCGCGCCAATTGCATTTCGAATGAGTTTCTCTTTCGGTATGGTATTTTTCTGCATTACTCGTTTCCTTTCCCATCACATAGCACTTTCCCCCATTAGTAGAAAGACTAGATCCAAGCGATCTGATTCTACTAGCTTCGAAGGCATCACCACGTCCTTCCCTGAGGATTCGCAGAGGGGTGTTTCGGTGATGGTCTGGACTTCTGGCTCAGGTTGTCTCCAGGCAGCTTCCTCGGGCCATCTAATCAAAGTCGTTTCTGCATGGAGGATCTTTCATACTGTTTCTCGGCACGGGTTATGAGCTGGCGTTATGGGATTCTAGCGCGGAGGATGGGTGCATATTCGGTTGCAAAAGTTTCATCTCATCACATTCAGTAGTCGGAGGAGAGCATTTCAACATCATCACAGCGTCTGGAGGAAAGACTTAATATGGGCAGAGAAAATCTTACATCAATCAATGATTTCATTAAATCAACGCCTCGCTGATTTGACATGGTATCTAACGCTAAATCCCACCCCTAACTCCATCCCAAGCCTTCTCTTTATCCCTGCAAATCGTACAGTCCTCACCTGGCTCTCAGAACGAATTCGAAAATCTGAGCTTAGGCCCTACAAACACAATCAAGATCGCCAACAAAGCCAACCCCGCAATCCACGCATACAGCATCAATCTCCCCCACCATCCCTTCCCCTCACTCATACTTCTCAACATGCCCATTTTCTTGCTCGCCTGCTCCAGGCCCGTCGTATTCTTATCCATGCCCTCTGCTGCGCGATCCACTATATCCTTCTCGTTTTCCAGCGAGGTGGAGAATGCTTTTGAGGAGTTTTTGAGGGCGGATGCCATGTTCAAAAGAGAGGTGGTGAGCGCTTCTTGCTCGGTGCGGTTGTGTGTTAGGAGGGACTCGGTTGTGGTTGTTATTGTGGGCGAGACGCCTGTGCTTGTTCCTAGAAGCTCGTTCTTTTCTTTGGCGTGGGAGGTAGGGCCGCGGGAGCGGAGGGTGGAGTCGGTTTGTGTTTGTGCTGGGGGTTGGGGTGGGAATTGTGATTCGGGCTCGGGTTCGTTGAGAGGGGGGACGGCGTCTGGGATTGAGGGAGGGGTGGGGTTGGTTGTTGAGGCGTGGGAGGGAGATGAGGATGGTGTGTCGGCACCTAGGAGGTCTTCTCCGTCTGAGAAGGCTGGTTCTTCTTCTGGTGGCTCATCACGTTCTTCGTCGGGTTCGTGGATCTGCACAATCAGTCCTTGCTTCCATTTCCAAAATATCAGCCAGGGAGACGTACATAACCATACTCCCCTAACCGTTCCTCTAACCGTAGTATCAATTCCCGCTTCTTGAATAGCTCGGCTTGTGTCTCTTGCTTCTGATTGAGGTTCTTGATATTCAGAGCTTGCTGCTCGAGCTGGAGAAGTATAGTGCCGGCATATTCTAGACTCTATTCCCCTTGTCAGCCTGTAACCTGTTTCCATCTAAAAATGGGAAGTTCTACTTCTCCGAGCCTCTCGCGCTCCTGGCTAGATGCAAGTATTCTAGCTTCTGTCTCTTTGTCTGCATTGATGAGTGTTTGATGCAGACGCGTGAGCATACGGGTAAGCGCTACAATCTGCGGGTCGGTACCGCCGGCGGGTATTGTAGTTCGTGCCATAATTGGAGGCTAGGATATACGTTTGAAAGTTATCTGTGGAACGGAAGCTCGCTGTGAGGTTACATATTCTTATGTGTGGCTTGAGAACACCGAGACCGAGATGTGGCTGAAGCACTTGCATTAGCTTCAAATTAGTCATCCGGACGAGGATCTCGGACTTCGTGCCGACCGCAATTTGGTCCTCTTTACATACAAAGAGTTAAAGAAGTTTCTACCCTTCGTATATTTTACGGGCCTACATGATCTCATTAGCCTCTGCATTGTAACAAGTGTACCGCGCGAAGTTCTCCGGAGGTTTGGATGAATTTGTGCCAACGATCAACCCGCTGAGGGCATTTTCTTTGTCCCGCGCCATTTTATACTACTTCTCATTTGATCTTCACCTAAAGCTATACGTCTAGTGCAATATCGATTTTTGTCTCAGAGATGGCCAATATATCGTCTGCTGCGATGGCCCTACGGGATTCATTCGGAGATAGAAAGGTCCCAGACATCACCCGGAAGATTACATCCTGTGTAGCTTGCCGCAGACAGAAGGTAATAGTACTCGGCTATTATCAATTGCTTCTGACCCCGTGGCATAGATAAAATGCCACATGGATGGGCTGAACCCGCCTTGCAATCGCTGCAAAGCACGTGGACTTTCATGTACCGTGAACAAGAGTCTCCAGATGATCTTAGAGAATGATGCTGGGTAAGCAAAATCGACCAATCGCAGAAAATCAAGGCCTCACCATGATTGCAGCTGGAAAGAAAGCATGGAGGAGAGGATGAGGAAGCTTGAAGAGACTTTAAGACTTAGCACACACCAGCAGGAGGGGATTGCATCAACGACCCCGGCACCTGAATCTCAGCCGCCGACACTCTCAACCCCATCTACTGGACACTTCAGCTGTAACTCGGGTCCCTCCAGCAAACGGCTCGGTAATTCAAGCGATGTAGCTTTGAATCTTTCATGCCGCCTAGGTTCTTTTCCTGGGTCTTCCATCGTAGCCCTCACCAACGAGCACAGAACACAATTTGGAAGTCTTCCAAAAAGTCAGCCAGACTTGATCAGTCGCGGTCTAGTCTCTCTCGAAGATGCAGAGGAATATTTTACAAATTACCGGAGATTCATGGAACCTTGCATTTACCAGATTCTCGCCGAAGACGACTGCTTGGCCAACGTCCGCGCACGGTCATCTTTGCTTACTGCCGCTCTTTGTACTGTGGGCTCATTTTGTGCAACTCCTGCAGCTCATCAGAAATGTTATGATAGCTTCGTCGAGGAAGTGTCAGACAGGCTTTTTTCCGGGCAGCACAGCTTCGATGATGTTCGCGCTCTCTGCATCGTAGCCTTTTGGCTGAAGAAGAAGATGTCCTCGATGCTTGTCGGATTGGGTATGTTTACACAAGTTCCACGTCGATACGACATAAATACATAAAGCTAATTCCAGCATAGCTGTTCGCATAGCCAATGATCTTAGTCTACATCGCTGCATCACCAAAATGCCCCATACGAAAATAGAATGTTACGAGCGCACCCGTTTGTACTTTCTTGTCTATATATGCGATCACCAGTGTTCTCTCATTTATGGCAAGCCGCCAATGACCCGAGAGTTCCAATCGTGGAATAGTCCCAGGGTCTTTTTGCAAAGCAAATTCTGTAGTCCTTCGGATGTGCTGCTCGTCAGTCACCTCGAGCTCTGGTTCACCAGTAGTCGCGTATTTGATATCTTTGGAGCGGATACGGAAGCTTTTATTACCGAGGACCGAGAAGCTCAAATAGAGTTGCTCAGCCGATCTTTCGACACCTGCCGTTCTGACTTATTCGGCGGGATGGCCATTGATAGCGGCCCAGCCCGTTTTTCTCAACGACTCTTCGACTTACACATCCACTGCGCCAAGCTGTCTCTGTTTTCACATTCCTTCAGAGGCTCTTTAGCCAAACATGCACGGCCGCCAGAATATTCTCGCAGAATAGAGGAGTTTGAGCGCTGCGCACTCGAAAGTGCCTTGGCAATTGTTCGTTCTGTCGCCTATGGCGGCGAGATTCAGAAGCACCTAGAATGGCTACCTTCGTACTTCGATGCGATGCTAGCATTTGCATCTATTTCGTTGATGAAGTCTCAGACTAAGGAATCAACCGTGCACTATCTCGACAGAAATGAGGTCTTGAGCGCGCTCAGAAGCCTAGTTGAAGTATTCGAGGCCTGCTCTGCACGGATCCAGCCCGAGCATCCTCTCAGTAGTGTTGCGAAAGGTCTGCAAATAGCCATGAAGGAGTTTGACCAAGTTAGCGTCAATAATCCAGATATGCAAGTTGTACCGGGCGGCTTAGAAAACTACATGTTCGCCTTTGACGCATCTTTAGACCTGGATTATCTTGGTCATAGTTCTTCGCTGTCTCGCTCGGACAGCCTTTATTCAGGATTCTTTGATGCCCAGAACTTTTGAAGCGTTGGGGCTGGTCTGCAGAAGCGATCGTAGACATGACTCACCAAGATCACTACAAGTTTTGTCACAGATAGTACGAGACTTTGACACGCTCAAAATGTATTCAATTCTGACTTATGATTAAGGGGGCACATTTCGTTAATAACTGAGATACTCCATCACTAATTGAGAGCTACGTCAAAGACATCGAAGTTCCGCCAGACATGCCCTGCATCTCTACCACTGTTACTCAGGGGCGTAGATCTGATCAACGGTATATCCTGCTCAGACAGTCCACCATGTGACCGCAGTCTAAATCCTTGCAGCTGGGATAAGTCGTGCTCGTCTTTTCTACTGCCAATAACCGCATTCTTCTTCGAAATAACAACAAGATCCCCCTCACGGTCTACCGGCATCTCGAACAAGGCGGCAGCTTTCTCTCCTGTATAAGCAGCCTCGACTTGAGGCAGCGAGTCACAGAACTTGACCATTCCACCGACGTCTTCGACTTCACCAGTGATGTGAACTCGGACGAACGACCCAAGAGCTCCATGATGTCGTACGAAAGGGTCAGAAATTGGACAGATAACTCGCGCGCCGCTTCCTGGCCATCTGGAGATCAATTCGCTCTCTAAGAAGAGGATGTTAGGAGAACCATCCTCGTTCGATTTATCGCTCATTCCGTGATCCCCAGTCACCGCGACGATTGCTCCTGATTGAACGAAATTTCCAAGGCGAGAGTCGAGTTCTTGCAGAAACTCATTCGACTCCAGCGAGCCTGGAGGATACTTGTGTTGAATGAAGTCTGAAAGGGTGAGATAAAACAGATCGGCACGGTCTTCTTGTAACAATTTGAGTCCGGCGTCGAGAACGAAGATGGAGAGGTCGCCTGAGTATTGCGCAGGCGCCGAACGTCCTAACCATTTCTCCACCTCGGTGATGCCATGCTCTGCCTGGGTGCAACTCTTGGCTGCCTGGGCAGAGAAGCATATCGCTCCCTTCAAAGGAGATAGACCATGATTGAGAATCTTTCTCAACTTGTCCTTCGCGGTGATCGCAGCAACCCGCACTCCTGAGTTCGACATAAGTTCCAAGATTGTCGACCCTCTCAGCAACGTATCGTCCAATACCATATGCTCTTCCCCAGTCATCCTATCGAGATAGAAATTTCCAGCAATACCGTGGACGGATGTCGGCGCACCTGTGATAATGGACACATTGTTGGGGTTCGTCAAGGAGGGCATGGCGCATTTTGCTGTGGCGTGGAACCCAGACTTCACGAAGCTGGACAAGTTCGGTAGAATCCCGTCGATGCAGCCTTTCTCGAGGTATTCAGGGTCGAATCCGTCTACGCAGACAATCACAGTTGGCTGGTGAGGAAGTCGATAACTTCGTCCATGCAATTCAACGGAAGCAGAAAGATGATCAGTTCTCGACATGCTTACTCGACTAGCCTTTCATTCGGAACTTTTCAGAGAAATTTTGTCGAATCGTAATGGAATGAATGGTGGTTGAAGAGTTGATAATTTGTACCTCGAGTTCAGCATTTATATTCAGCCGAGCCGGCATGAAGTCCGAGTCCCTTATACATAATTCCTGCCCGTTGGCTGTTCGAAGACGCGAGCTCTTGCTTCCATGGTGGAGGTCGGCACGAAGTACGAGAATTTCAGTGAGGTACCTCCTGGTGGACAGAAAAGGCGGTACTAATTTTGAATGTGCCACACCGAGTGGAACATTCAAAGTCCGCAATAATTAGTGCCGCTTTATCTGTCTACCGCGAGGGTGCCACTCCCAAGATGATACTGTTTTCTTCCTTCGCTGTTCCTGCCGCCTTGGATTTGCATGGAGGTTGGTCTTCATGCCGCATTCTTGTACCCACGTCCAGCACGTATGCCCCGCCTTGCTGGTCTTCGGGGCAAATCTTTCATTCAATCTGAAACCCATTCAAAACCTTTAGAAACAGATGACAGGCTGCGTCTGATCTCATTTGGAGCCTTGCGCAATCATGCAATCGTCGATGCCCTCCTATAATAGAAAGCCCTGGTAATTTTTGATGAGATAGGATGGAGGCTGAAGCTTGTCAGCAGATTGACAGCAAGATGGGCATCTTGCGGTCTTATTTGCGTTCACTTCGTCAGGAGGGGGTTTTCTGAAGCCACATCCAAGCCATATACTTCCCTGTACGGCAAGAGCGCTCGTCCCATAAGGCTCAACTGATCAATTGTGCCGCATAGCAGCGCAAAGAGGCGGGAAGTCTTGCGAAGGTCGTACACAACTTTTCTGTTGATCTTCCAGGATAATATTTTATACAAACAGGGATGTTCGGAATCGTATCGGGAAACTCCCTCAGGCCAACCGAAACGATCTGCAAGGCTGGCAAATGCGCATAGGAGAGCCTGAGCATCCTCCATGGCCTCCACAACGTCGTTATCGCTCTCTGGAACTTCCAAAGCTGCAATCGTGTCGACCAGCAAGTCTATCCATTCTGTTCCTGGCATTAGAATTTTGTAGATTAGATGATGTCGGCGATCCTTCGCGTATATGCCTTGATGGTCAGCGTTCTCCAGTCGCCTCTGCTTGAGGTATCGCCGCTGGTCGAGATGACTTCGAAGCCAATTATGGTCTGCGTCCCAACGGCAGTTCGGTATTTCGAGCTTTTTGCAACAAATTGGACAGCAACGATCCCTAGCGTTCTCTCGGCATCCATTCATCCACTCCCAAATACAGCTAGCACCAAAAACGTGCCTCTTGCCACATTTCACTTCGACCGCTAAATGAGTCTCACTTATTGGTTTTTCGCAAGTTGAACTCTCAAACAACTCCAGACAAATAGGACATTTGTTATCTCCAGTGTCTGCAAGAGGTGTGTAATCTGCGACATTGACACTCTCTTCGAATACGCTTCTGTGGACCGCCGCCTCCTCCTCCTCATACCGGATCAGCGCGGCCATGGACGTCTTTTTAAGCTGTGTATATACTTCAACCATGTGTCCCCACCCTCTAATGACCCATCTTCCTGCAAATGATATAGACCTGGGTAGGGAATCGCGACCTTGATCAAAGAATCTGACGTCTTGTTCTCGTCGGCTCATCCCATTTGTTTGGAACCATTCGGCTAGGCCTCCAATCTCAACGTAGAATCCATCTCCCAAATCAAGCCCCTCCCATCGAAGACAGGAGATCCACCTGTTCTCCCAAATGATTGGCACCACCTCTGGCGCATGTCTTCTTTGTGCTTCGGCTTCGACTTGTCCTCTTTCCTGCTCCGTCTCCGCTGTGAAATCGGCCGTGAGTCCCAAAGTAGCCAAGACTCCTTCGAACGTGATCTCAAAACAATGAACTGCCCAGGCGAATGCGACGACAGGCAAGGCGAAAACTGTCCAGATGATAAGGGTAACGTCGGCAATGGTCAATTTATTACGCGTCACATTGACGGCGATTCCAGTATTTGTCATTTTTCCCTCGAGATATAGGTTAATTAGACTTTCCTTTGTCAATCCGGTGACAAGAAGATGTGTGGTTTAAAAAATTTCTTTCCCTTGAGAAAGAGTTCGGAGAAGACCTTGATGGTGGTGGGAATTTTTTTGCGGTCTGAAATAAAATATTTTGCAACGGTGAGATGGATAATTGAGAAAAAGAAAATTTCCGGCCGTCAGTGTGCGTAGTCCAATGTCCTAAGCTTTTAGCAATGACTTCACCGGGTTATAGTAATAGCTTCCCGTCTTCCACAAAACTTGGTAAACTATTTACAGCTAGGTTTTAGGCTCGTACTATAGCTTTTGTACCATACTATTTTCTTCTGCCTCGCTAACGGACGCGGCTGCTCCCGGCACTTGCCCCGTTTGAGTTATTAATAGAAGCATTCGAAGCCTCTTCATCTATTACCAGTTTCCATGTTCAAATAGATGCGAGAATGGTCGTGTTGCCCTTTGAGGAGGTTGGCGGACGAATTTTAGTCCCCAAATTATGATTCAAAGACAATTTCTAAATTATTCACATACTCTCACTAATTAAATTCAATAGTCAAGTACATATCCACTGAATAACAGATCCTACAATTCATAATTACAAAGTCGCCATGTTCTCTCGCACAATGAGGTCCAATTCATTTTTAGCAACACTTCTCCAAACCTCACCAAATGCCTCCCCCAACGCCCAGGTACACCAGCTCGGGCACAGCACAGCCAATTTGTGGCACATGTGAAATTCTGGCTTCTTATCGTACAGGCACAGCGCAAGACGAAGACTGGCTCTGCGAGAACGAAGAAGACCCCGGATACCTGGCTGACGATGAAGACAATGCTGATCGCGAGCGTCAGAGGGACGTCGAATATCTTGGAAATCAGACTTGGAAGGGGGGATTTGGGGGGTTCTTTTGGAAGTTAATCTGTGACGCTATGGATGAACAGATTTTCAGGTGGTAGTGTGACATAGAATATCGTTGAAGTTTAATTCTTTGGGTTGGGATTGTGACGCGTTGCCCTCAAAATCGAAAAAAAAGCAATGGCAACCATAACTTCCCAAATGGTAGTAGACAGCTACTCATCTCTCGCCCACGAAGAAATCACGAAGAACAACGAATATATCATGAAAGGTAGCTGAGTCTTTTGGCTATGCAGCCGAAGATCTGGCTGGGATTCCAGAGGAGGCGAATTTGGGCGTTAGTTGTGGGAATCTACTTGCTGTTGCTGGACTTAAACCTGTTTGTATGCGCGGGGCTAGAAGAAGACAATTAGGAGTAGAATATATGCAGCCACCATATCCCCTTCCTTCATTGTTGCTATTGCAAGTTCCGAGAATGCTCTATTTGCCATCACTCTTTCCTAAAAAGCTTCAAAGATCCTTCCTCGTGTGGTTTCTAATTTCTACCATTTGCAAAACTTTCCTGCCGGCTGCTTTGATTGGAGAAGGACGGAATGACTCGCTGTTTCAAATACTTTGAAGATTCTTGAAGATAATAGTCGAAAGGAACTGGACTATATGGAGAAGAGCGATGGAGGTTGGTGTTCGAAAGTGCTGCGCGGGGTTTTATCTGAGAGTATGCTCCCAGTTTTCTGTCCGCATAAAACTTCTAAGTTGCTCAATTCTCAGCGAAGTCACTGCCGTTAATTATGCATATGCTGTCATCATCTTATCAAGTAGATATGTGAAAAATCTCCGTGCTGTCAAGTTGATCAAATCAACAAGGGTCCTATGAAGTTGAAAGTTCTCTATATATAGAATCTTAGCTAATCATTCCCTTGGGGGTTCATTCAGGGTGGGTTACACAAAGTGGCTTAGTTCCCACAATATAACTCGATACTGATCCTGATCCTTCAACTGCACCAAATGATATTCTGTGCGAGGCGAAGGTTGAAGCAGATAGACAACGGAAAAATCCTAATCATACATTAAGCGGCGTTTCTAACACTCGTCGCCTCTTTAGGCTTGCTGCACTTGCAGCTTGTGCAACTTCCTCCCTAACAGCTTGCGGAGACCGTGAGGCTGCAAAAAGCCGCCCCTTCTTGGCTGCAGAGGCGATGCTGCATTTCGTAAAGGCACTGATTTTAATCATTTGTTGTGTATCTTTTAGATGTTGTACTGGGACCCCTTAATCTTCCCCATGCAACCATCCCAGGTTGGGGCCAAACTATTCATTTCCCTTGAGGTCTTAATTCCTCCCTTGAGACACTTGCCTTTTTTTACGAAAAGGAAAAAGTGCACACCTTTACAATACGTCCTTGGAAGTCAGATTGATCTCAGAGGAGGTTATAATCTTCCGACTCGTAGAGGTCGCACTGACTTTTTGCGACCCGAAAGCCATAAAATGGCCACCAGAGAACACTTTAGTACTTTAGAAGTAGTCACTGAAGCTGGAATTGAGACAATAGATTTAGATTTTGGGAAGCAGGTCGTCACAGAAGGTGGAATTGAAGCAGTGAATTCAGATCTAGGGAAGCAGGTCGTCACTGAGAGCGGAATTGAAGCGGTAGATCAGCCAGTCAGTCCAGTCGAATCTTATCACCAGCTCAACCCCGAAATAAAACGACCGTTACGTAGTCGAAAACTATTATGGATTACAGCCAGTGTGGTATTATTAGCAGTGATTTTTGGAGCTGTTCTCGGTGGCGTTCTTGGATCTATGAAACTCAAGAGACCCCAACCACACTTGGCGCCTTCCTCGACTACCACGCCTTCCTCGATTCCCTCTCCACCACCAGTCCCAGGATCACAGAGCAATCTACTACAGCGCAGAATCGCTGCAATTTCGTCTGATTATAGCTCCAATACAACCCACCTTTATTATCAAGACAACAACGGCACGCTCTTTGAGGGAACCCTTACACCAAGCAGCGAGACATGGGACTTCAGATCCATCGGTTATGTCAAATTGAATTGTACTGGTATCGCTGCTGCCGTGTCACGACCTGGATTCCCCAGTGTAGGTTGATGTGCGAGGCCGCAATAATATTCTAACACTCAGTAGACTATCAGTATTATTTACACCGATAGCGACTTCCTGATTCATGATTACATTTACAATTCGACGACACAGAAGTGGAGCCCAGGCAGTATATCGGATCAGAAATATCACACGTATCCTAACTCGGGGCTTGCGGTGATCTACAACCAGTGCAGTTATTGTTCCAATACAACAATAGTAGTATGCTAAGCTTCTTCACACCTGTTCCCATTTTAGAAGGGAAAATTGAGTTTGGATAAGAATTCTCAGACGATTCAAGACCTCACAACTTTTTTTTAATGACCAATACTGATTTTAAGAAATGACAGGTCTATCAGGATACAAATGGGTATATTCAAGCCGCCAACTTCACCGCTTCTGGTTGGGACAAAGCACAGATCAACGTTAAGGCAATTGCTGGCTCCGGTTTAGCAATTCATTCGCAATACAAAGTTAGGTCAGGCCTGGTGGGATCATTCAACTTTGCGGACCAGATCAATTTATTCTACCAGCAGGATGTACTAAATATCAGCCTTGCCAGTTGGAAGCCGGCTGAATTAAATGGTGGGGGTGAGTTCAGCATTCTGACATCGAGACCTGACCTTACTGACGTCTTCCAGCTTCTGGATGGGTCACAGAGAACCAAGTCTATACCCAAGGATTTCCAGGAAGCCCACTCGCAGCCGCAGCCTCCAATAATAACATGTCGAGCGGACCTGATTGGATTCAAGTGCTGCAGCTTTCAGGCAGGGGAATCGGGATTAGTACTTGGAAACCTGGGTTTGGCTGGGTACAGCCGCAGGTCTATACTCCTTCGGCAATGTCAAACTCGACTAAAAATGCCAAAAGCTATGGTGCTGTTGCTATGACAGCGATGGGAAAAGCCTTTGCTGTCGTGGGTTCACCTGGAGATCAGGGAAACGCGTCTGTTGAATCATGGTCCATGAATGATGATTTGACTGACTGGACATATACGGGCACGGTCGTAAAGTGGAGTGATTAAGATGAACCCACCACTCTGAATCGACATGGCTTTTTCAAAGCTCGCGCCAATTCAATAGAATTTGGAGGATTTCATGGAGTGTACCTCACCAGAAGACATTGCGATTTCATTGAAGCATGAAGAAGCAGAAGATAGGGCGAGCTTAGGAAGCGACATACGAGAAGCATGAAGGTTAACTGGAGGAGGCCTGTTATATACTACCAGCTGCGCTAGCTGTGGCAATAAAATCGTTTCAAAAAAATGCTTAGGCTTGTCTTCAAGATTTCTAATTTTGAAGTCCCCACTAGATAAAAATTGCATGCCACGTTCGCTTTCTTCATATTTCACCTCGCTTGTGGTGATGCTTCGTATCCTCGCTGGTCGTAGAGAAATATTAGAAGATGTTAGATTATAAATTGTCTTAAATCGCAGAGATTTTGGCCCCTTAAACGGCTGTTATGCAATCTCGAGAATATTTATCCACCCGATTATTCGGTGGCTACAGAGAAGGCACTATACAGCTTGTCGATACTCGCCGAAATCAATGTAAGTTTACCAAAGCCCGAATAAGTTGAACTATCAACGAATATTGTCCAGCAAGCGGTAAGACACTTAGCTTTTAGCTGTTTCCAAAAACTCATCTGCCCATGCCTCCATTATTTCGTGGATTATGCTTTCTGTTGGATGCTGTGAAGATTTGCTCCTTCCAGTTTAGAGGTGATGCGGAGAGGGTATTGTGGAAAGGAAGAAAGCTGAGATTTCAGAAAATCGCGAAGTCGGTCGACGCTGCCACCTTGAAATTTATTTTGGCAGAGTTTTGAAACCAACATAAGAAGTTCATTCTTTCCTGGTGGATCTCGGCTCGTATCTGGTTTTCTCACTTGAATGGCGGGCATAGTCAAGCTCGAGCGTTTATCACTGATAAGTTGGAGCGGAAGTCGCAAGCATCGAGGCTACTGGTGGCTACTGCACTAGGAGGCAGCTTCCATCGTCGACGGCCCCACATTAAGCATGGTGCTACAGAAACGGCCAGATGCATTTGAGAGTGATGGGTATTAGGCAAGGGGTCCGGGAATCACCAATTATGCTCAACCCAAAGCTTGTTTAGAAGGATGGAGATGAGGCGAACGTGTTGAACTGCGTGACCACGAACACATCAACAGATCAAGGGCAAGAGGCTTATGATCCAGCAAATACTAAATTCCAATCTATATAAATCATTGAAACAAATTTCCTCCGGTTCATTATCCTCCTCTTCCACGGTAACATCTGACCAAGCCTTTCCATGTCTGATCTCATGTCTTCTCCTCTCCTCTCCTCTCCTCCAACGATAAGCCACAACTGTCTATAGCAAAGCAACAACTCGCGACGCGGTACAATTTCAAACGAAGCAACTAAGCAACCTCTCCATGCAACCTTCATCATCCCCTAACTCATGCTCCCTTGGAGCAGACAAATCTATGGCATCCTGGCATAAGATATCCGGCTTAATATCCATGGCTTTGATCCTCGGCAATGTCCTGGGATATTCAATCATTCCACTCCGGCATTATGGTTCAATGGGCAGCAATCCATACGGCAGTATCCTTGGCAATATGTATTTTCTGCATGACTGGTTTCATGACTTAAACTGTCGATATCCTGTATGTGGAAGCAGTGCGTACTGGGAACGCTGTACTGTCTTTATATTCCATTGGCTTGTCTCAAGAGTCACAGGATCGAAGTGGCCATGTGTTGTTGTATTTGATTTCTTTGAGAACACCAAAACGTTAGCATGATCGACGAGAGGTGAAAAGGGGTATTTTCGAAGCATAATGATCTTCAGTACTCACAAAAGTCCTTGGTTCAAATCAGAGATTTGATCCTTCAGCCGGTGTGCTGAGTAGTGGAAGACTCTGTCGCCGGGACATTGTTAATGCGCTGGCTTGTCTGAGCCATTACCTTCATGGATTCATAGAGTAATTTCATCTTCCGGGCAGCTTCACTGGGATCTTGAAGCTGCTGGAGAATAGCTGTGGCCAGTTCATGGGTCCGCGCGTATTGCTCAGCCAAGGATGGCTCCTGCACAACGGGTGGGGTGGGAACCCTCTTTGCGGCCTTTTCAACTGGAGCGTCTGGCTTGTCCTCGGCCTTACGCTTCTTTGAACGGGTGGCTGAAGGTGGCGGCGTATCTCCAGGGCTTCTTGGACGTGGAGGGCTTTTGGCCTGTCCTGGGTCGTTGTGCACACGCTTCATGTGGTCACGAAGATTCCAATGGCGGGGAAAGCCATTCCCGAGGACGCCTCTCTCGCAACCATCATAGGTACAGAGGAAGGGCTTATCACCATGTCCATGCATAGCGTGGGCCTCACGCTCATGCCGAAGGAGGCACGCTGTGGAAGAGAAATGAAGATTTTCACAGGCAACGACCTTGCACCGGTATGGCTTGAGATGCGAATCCACGAATTTGCTAGTACAAACATTATTAGCCTGGAGACTGGGGTGTCAAGAGAAGGAAAATGGTCCTACTCATAGTTGCACTTGAGCTTCTCGGCCTTGTGCTGGCACGAGGGTTGTCCTTCCCATGGACAGTGGTAAAGTCCATCAGGTCCAGCGGTCACATTGTGGTACAATGGATGATCCCGGGCAGTATTGTCAAATTCAAGGGCAGAACGGCCAACTAATCTGAACGAGTCATCGGAAGCATCAGATCCTAGTAGGCGCTGTTGTCTGGAGTTTGCAGCCAGGTCACTCGCAACCTTAGATTGGCGAGGTCCCATTGGCTTTCTTGTTACCCTGTCACCAGTCGTGTAAGGGGGCAGTTCCACCAAATCTGGAAAGTCCTGAACGTACCTAGGGGATAGGCCTTCAAGACTTGGCGAGTATGTCATGGGGCTGTTGGTCGTTGAAGTTAAAACCTGCTGGAATGGGGCGACTGGCCATGCATTTTCTGGTTCAATTGGAGATGATCCCGGGGAGTCCAAGAAATTGGTAGCAGCATCGTCCCACAGCATCGACGAAGAGTCAATAGTACCAGGATTGTACATTGGCTCTTGCGAGACTGGACCTTGGCTACCAAGAGGGTTAGATCCTGCAGTGAAAGAGAACGCTTCCTCTGCTGTTGTCGTGAACGGAGCGAATGATGGTCCTGTTGAAACACTGATGGGATGTGGCTCCATATCCGCATTGGAGTTCCTGTGGAATATATGTTGGACATTGGCTGAATCATCTCCTAAGAATGGATAGTCGATATCTTGAAGCTCAATCTGCTGAGGACTGATTGACCTGATTGTGGCATCTGCTCCTGCGGATGACATATGAAATGGAGCCTGGGCATTGGAGAACATCCTGGATGGTACGGCTTCATCAAATGTATTACCTGTAGATGACTGGGCGACTCTTTGAGAGTGCGCACCAGTGGATTCTTGGCGTGACATCTCATTTGACTCTATCTGAGTCGAGGCAAGACCATCATGCCATTGGGCTTGGCTGGTTCCTGACGTTGAGCTTCGGCTATTTCTTGGGCCGGTTTGGCTCTCCTGTGTAGAGGGGAAAGAGTCGAACGATTCAATAAATCCATGCTGGACATTTCCATGGGTTGAAGGATCGTGGTGGAGGTACTGTGGGCCTTCTTCACCAGTCCAGTATCCGCTGTTTTGACCCTGGGTAGGTGCTGTGTGACGAAAAGAAAAGTCCGGCATTCCATCGGGAAAACTGGATCCATTTGCAAGACTGAAGACGCTACACCATCTCTGTTAGTGTGCTGTGCAACCACTACGTAACATAAAACAATGCAGCAAGACAAAACGTAATATTCGAGCGACAATGACCTGAAGGATCAAATGGGTCAGTCTACGGTCATAATACTTGGGATCAGGGAAAATTACAGACCAAAAAAACAGCAACGTGAAGCTGAACCAGTTCCGGGCAGGGATCCTTGACACTGTTCCTGGGCCAGGCACGAGGGACAACAATAGAAATGAGAAGCCAGTTGGATGACGGTGACAGGTAGCCACATACCAGAGGGTTCTCTCGCGAGGCATTCCATCCTGAAGTAGAGATCCAGAGTACAAATCCATGGCCCAAGGCTTGTCTACAAGCAGAAGAGAACAGGCATTTGGTTAGTTCATGGTCGATCGCTAAAGGGGTAGCATGCCACTCTCTCGAGTCGGCGTTGAGCAGGTGTACGTACTCAAGGGCACAAATAAATGCCAGTGGGACCCTCTGTCGCCGGCTGGCAACGGTCACTTTCTCCTAGTCGATGGGCGACAGGATAGATCTTATCTCCTATGAGGCTCCGGCAAACATACGGAGTCCTTGTCCTAACGGCATGCTTCATGGCGAATTCCATTACGTCCTTGATGGGATTGAATCACACTCCTTAGGGAATTGTTGAACTTAGTCCTAGATGCGGCTGCATAAACCTTCATATAGGTTGACAAGGGTGTCACATTACAACAAGAACCTCAGCCAGACGACCAGCCTTGCGAGAAGCTGGTCAGGTGACGAGGTACAAGGTGATAGCGACATGTGATGCGTCGGCAGGGCTCTGCTGACCAACATCTCGGTCCTTGGGTCGTACGCAGGTATGGAACCTCGTGGTACAGCATGGAGCTGACACATCCAGGGCGGAAGCCTCAATGGATACTCTCTGGGTACACACCGGAAATGAGCCGGACGATTGTTCGTGACGGAAGCACTTTGGTACGGCAAAACGGAGATTGCTCATGATATCCTGGGCATAATCCTCGGTTCAGAGCGGGCGATACTTACCGCAAGGTGAAGGCCATACATTTCGCCGGAGCCTTCGAATGGAATCCTGTCACGATTGGGCAGATCACATGAGGGGGCCTTGGCATCAGAAAGGACCCTGGAAAAGTCTTGGTTCGAGTCCAGTGTCTCCGGAGGCAGGAAGCAGTAGTATCCAGGAAAAGCCGTCATTATTGTTGCTGGTTTGTGCATCGGGAGAAAGGGAAAACAATATTTCGGACAACATGGGGTTCTGGCGCGAGAAAAAAACAGCAGAGCATGCAGAAGAAAAAGAATATACCTGGCGGGAGCCTTGGAGGTCCTGGAGCGCTTGTGTGGGTTGTATCCTGCCATGGTCTCCGCTGGAAAGTTCACCGCGGTGTGGGTTTGGACACAAGTCATTGGGATTAAGGATCCTGATACAAAAAATGGACAGTTTTTCCTAAGGGTCGAGTGGTTATTGATGGTTGTCGCTGAAATGCTTGAGCCAGCGGCTGAAGTATGGGGAGTTGGTCGTCTATGATCGCACTTCCAGATGCCTTGGCTGGTTGCAAACGAGTATGTTGAGGGTAGAGGTTCTGCTATACTGTGAGAGGTGATGCATAGAGGGTGACAAGTGAGACGGAGTAGAAAAGATGGGAACTGTTCTGAAAAGGTGATGTGGGGGGAAGGCCGCACTTATGTTGGATCGTGTAGCGGAGGGACGGGTGAGACATGATGCGTTGTCTCAATATCACTAACTTTAGCCAACTTATCAGAATGCACGTAAATGCGGGCCTTCTGCCGTGCGCGAAAGTGTCGCCGATCAGGGGTCGTGGTTGGCAAGAGCATGGATCCGACGAGAACTAACTTTCAGCTAAGGATGTGATAGTTTGGAGCGGTTGCAGACAGGGCCAAGTCATGGCACGAATCAGTTGCGCGCACTATGCTGGATTCGAGCTGGGTTTGTTCGATTCCAAGATTTATGTTTGAATCCACGCCAGCAGCACGGCAACGTCGTGGCCTGAGTTGCCGAGTACGATCTTGGCATGGGGTTTGTTGCAGCCACAATGAGTTCGGTCAAACGCCCACCGCTGTCAACCAAATAAAATAGCGCAACTAGAGAACATCGAACAACCCGGCGGCCCGCTCCCAGCGCTGGCAGCTTCCCTGGACTTGCCAGCATCGTTCTGTTCCTGAAACTCTGGGGATCCTCGAGTTTGAGAGGAAGTCAAATGTCGATCATGGAAGCAAAAGTGAAGATCCTGTCGATTTCCTTCCAACTCTGATTTATCACGATGATGATTTCCTTAGGGTTGAAACTCAATCGGAGAGATTTCCCTGAGCGGTCGCCCTGCTTGCGAGGGCATCCAGGACTCAGCTCATGCACTCAGCTCATGCTGATGCACCATTGCACCAATGCGAGAGGGTGGTGTGACCGCCTCCCTCGATCATTGGAGTCTCATCGCAGCGACAACAGCGAAGCGCATCAGCGACGTTGTTGTCTTTCTCAGTAGAAGCAGGAGGATCCAATCAAGCCCATACGATATGGATTATTCCCTATCTTGAGCTGATTTTGAAATGAATCACGAGAATGACAATGCAGTGTTCCCCGGATAAACTGGTGTTGTGTTATGTCGTGCTTTGCTGCGGGCGCAGGGACTGTTGAATCGACGATTGCTCCCAGCCTCGAGGTTCGTCTTACGACAATTCTACACCGGAGTACGCTTGCTCATTGAAACTCGAGCGATAATCCCGGAAAGGCTTCGCTTTCTTGCAGTAATGGTGCAATACTTGAATCTTCCTCGCAAAATTCGTTGCGAGATGCATTTCAGGGTTCATCACCAGAGGGGTATCTGCTCGCACAGCTTGTAGCTTGTGATTTTCTACCCCGCCATTTGGTGATGCCGAGGATATGGGTGGGGCGGCGGTTGTCGGATTTGGTGTGGGAGCAGCAGTCAATGCCCAAAAGTTCGCAGTCCGCTGCGGCACGCTGCGTATTCTCTGGTACAGTACTCGTATTGGAAGCGGCCCATGCCTAGGCAACCAGAGTTCAGTTGATAGTTCCACTCCCTCGATGATCTCAAAGGATCGCGAGTCAAGACGCTTCCGAGCCCGCTAATGAACCTGTCTTGAAGCCGTTGGAACCGGAAACCCTCCTGATGAGGACCGGATCGTCCTCTCAGGCCGTTTCATGAGCCGGCCTCTCCTTCCGGGAGCCTTCCGCGAGAAGAGCTCATCCGCGAACACATGTTCGAGCTACGAGCTTCTGGAAAAAATTGACACATCTTAACGGAGTAGACTCCTCATCCACTAGAATGTTCCGAAAGAGGAATATAGAATTGTTCCATCAAACTTCGCAAACCTCATCGAATCATCATCTTAGCGTTGATCTTCGATTTTAGGTACAGATGCATCCCGCAATAGAACAAAGGCTCTGCGACACCACTCATTGCACCAAGAAGGGGCGTGTCACATCGCTCCGCATTATCGGGGACATTGAGATTCAGATCTCAAATCAAGGAGGGACCCTGGATGCTTCTCACTTGTGATTCGTTCCGCGATCATGATCTCTGCTGGGTATCCCCGCATTTTGGATCTGAGACAGTCATTATACTTTGGACTAAGAGGAGTCCAGAAAGTATAATGGCTAAATCACCACTGATCGAGTTGAAACAAATCTGATTGATCTTTGATCAAGTGGCAACTTCCCGTTCTTCTTTCGATGTTGTTACTGTTGGTCCTTGGCAGGTTGAAATCCACTTTTGTGCTTAGATGCTGGGATCAAGAAGATGAAATTTGTATCGAGACTTGATCGAGACTTGTTCGATACTTTTAAGCTTTCCGTATTTCTCGATCTGGAGACGCTTATGCAACGCAAGCTAATTAACGCTTCTTGCCAGATGGAAAGGCACGGATATGCATGTTTGGGTAGAAGTACATTTATAGGACGACCGCCTAGCTAGGGCCAACAGTTCATTTCCACAGAGTTCCATCACTGCAGTCAGTAATGCAAATACTCTCCTTGATGCATGCCTGTGAGCTCAATCAAGTGGTGCGAGTAGGGTCAGGCTCGCAATAGAGCACCTGCTGTATGCATTGTTCACCACGGTGGCGACAGGAGTTGCCATCGAGTACGTGAATGAACCACCTTGGTAGGGGCTGTGCAAACAAGATCAGCTTGGGCGATGAGTTACTGCGAGATGCTTCTTACTTGCTTAAACACCATGCTGTGTTGGTCGTTTGGGCTTCAATGACTATGTTTTCGAAGGTCACTGGGCCGAAGTTCCACGTTGCATTGTAGAGCTCAATCACGAACATTGCATATATTGTGTTAGCTTTGACTTGTTGGAAGACTAGTTAGACGGATGTAATCTTACCTGCGTCAAATCTCCCCATGCAGCTGTTTTCGAATTTAAGTATTCTCTCTTTTTTTTTTTTTTGGAAACTGCTTTGGAGCGTTGCTTACCAGCTTGGTCCTTTCTGACTATCACATTTGAGACGCTGTACCTCTCACCAGCGGCCGCTCCTGTTGAACCGGGGTTCACCTCCCAGATGTCTGTCCATTCTCCTGTGTTCAAATTCAGGTTGAACCAGATACCTATGGAGTCTCCTGGATATACTGTGACCAGTCAGCAAATTATCGCGGCGACGCGGTCCTGTAGCGGTTCAACTCACTATTGATGTTCGAGCTTTTGCTATATCCACCGCTAGGAAATTGTGTCAGTGGAGTCTCCTCCTCGAGCGTTGATCAACTGACTCACTGGCTGTCAACAACCCATTCCGCGAAAGTCCAGCCATTTCCCAATTGGTCGCCGGCGACATCTTGAAAAACGAAGTTCTCTGCGTTTGGCTCCAATCCCGGCCAGATGTAGTGAACGCCTGGCCCAGGAGATAGCGAAGGCAGTATCATGTAAGTGACGAACTTCACCTGTCAGTCATTGTACTGAGCTTCGGAAAGGTAAAATTTGCTGAGACGTACTTTCGAGATTACAGCACCCGGAAAGAAAAATATCCCGTATCCATTCGTTACTTGCACGAGTACAGCGAGGATAGTGGCCGTGGGAAGCAGCATCTTAGTCCCGGCAGCTTGGGCGTCACTCGGATTTTGAAAACGCAAACTAGAATCCCGAAAGGAAGGCTTCTAGGGAAAAACGAATGGGTATCCTCAAGAACGCTTCATAGACACAAATCTTCAAGCCTGTGCGAACATAAATGTCAGGTTAACTAAAAGGTAACAGGAGCAATCAACTGATGATGGTCGGATGAAAAGATGTATTTGAAAGTCAATGTACACCGAATATTGGCCACATGGGCCTAGAATGTAACATGGAAATAGTAACAGGGTGCTCGGATTATCCTAAAAGCGACGAACGGTTATCTGCATATATTCCCGGCGAACGTGACGGATTCAGAAGCCCAGTCAGCCACAACGCGGGGTTCATTCTAGATAGGGAACTTTCCCCTACAACTTCAATCTCCAGTTTGTGGGTAGTAAAATGCTCTAGCAACTTAATATCGATTAAGCATAATAGAACAGAACATAGAAAGACCCTGAAAACTAAAATCTGAGAGAAACTCCGTCACGTGAAGTGGCTGAAGAGCTGAGTTTGACGCAGCTTATGTAACCCGGGCGTTTGTTTGACGTCCAGGCTTCACTGTTTGTCTTCCCTCACTCTAGACGCCGCTCCTCGTTCGGAGTCTCTGCTTCTCTCAGCAAGGCATGTGCTACTCACAAGCCTACAAAGTCGCAATATTAGCTGACGGCCTTGTCAACGCTCGATGACAACTCTAAATCCGCCGCAGCCTCGCAGATCTTCAGCTGCAGCCCGCGGCGGGAACGAAGGACAAACGGCATGAAATGTACGTATTTGGGAGACTTCCTCTGATACTCTCTGAGATACTGTCATCTTTCCTTTTTTCTTTGCCTTTATGAAATGCATCATCTCATAGAAGCTTGATGTGTAATACTCAACGTGATTTTGGGATTCCGCAGCTTGCACAATCCCTTCCGAAGCTTCATAATAAAGTCCATTTTCGAAGAGCATTCCTTTGCCATCCCATTCATTGCGGCAGCTTGAGCAGTGTTCAAGGAGCAATGACTTGGAGAATGTTTGAGCGATTGCACTTTTCGATGTTGATGAGTTCTATGCCGCAAAGCTTCAGGCGACTTGCCCTAGCCGTATCCCTCATCCTCTTGAAGCCTGAGAAGAACAGGCGGCCCCTAGTTGGCGCTGCATCAAGGAAGAAAGGAACCCTCTAGATGAAGTTGTCCAGAAATTTGCTAGTTCGGTAGAAATATTCCAGAGCATGCGGGAAATTTTCAAATCATGCGGGCATTGTCCCGCCGTGGGACCAATTTTTAATGTATAAATCAAAGGAGTTCGGAGTCTCAACGGTGGCAGTTGACGTTGACATTGAATTTAATGTTGTCACTTAGGTTCGATCATCGTCGTCGTCATTGCCAAAATCGCACAACGCTAAACGTGGTCGCATTTTTTTCTCGCACTGCACGCACTGCATGGACTGTTCACCATATTCACCATATTCACCTACGCGCTGTGGAACATTCTTAGATTATTAATACGGGACCTCACCTCAGATTCGGTCTCATCGCCCGGGATGTTCAAGTCGCTCCACAAACGCATCCGATCTCTACGATCCAACAAAATGCCCGACGACGATGTGACGATGGCAGGAACCGGAACAGAGTCGGCCGCGACTGCATCGACTTCAGGGTACGTCTGATATTTCTCTTAACTCGATTGAGTTCGGTACTGACTGGAGAATAGGAAGACAATGGCCATTAGAGAAAAGGAATACAACCCGAGCGCCGATCTACAGGAACTAAGGTTTTTCTACTCGGAATTTTACCTTAAATGCCAATCCCAAAAGTGTGACACGTCTCTGCGTGTCGAAGACACGAACTCCCACATCGAAACTTGGCTGGCAGAGACTGAGTGGTAAGAAAATTGGGGGGTCCTTGGCTATCAGCAAATACCATATTCTGAGTGTCCCAGAGCTCCTAGAACATTGATATACAGGTCTCAAAGCTCTCCATATACTAACTGCCCTATCATTTTAGTATTCCGCCTCTGCGGCAAGCCTCCGCAATCACCTGCTGGAAGTGCAGCGTCCGAACCTGTGTTGGATGCGGATCAGAGCCGAAGCTGAGTCAAAAAAATATTTTCACGCCGGTAAGGATGATTAGGCAGCCGCTTTGACATAAATTGATGTTGGACTTGAATGTTCCACGCGATGTGGTGCATTTAGGAGCAATGCTTCTCTTTAGGAACTGGAGATCCCATTTCCTCTCGAGCCTATGCTGACTTTCAATCTCTTAGGTCGGTGTTATTAATGATTGTTGTTCTCAAGGCAGACTTTTCGGTATCTGGCTGCTTCTGGCAAGGTTCGACGAGGAAATGTTACGCGCCAAGAAGGCCATAACAGATGCGAACTCGACGAGACGGGACAAAGTGAACAAGATTATGAAGAAGTCGGGTATTGGATATGCTTCTGACGCTCCACATGGATATGATTGGGTGGGAGGTATCAGCCACCGATATAAAACAGTCGATGCAGCCCCCAAATCCGAACACAGTGGGGATGTTCCAGACGATACAGTGACCGAGACGCTGAGACTCCTTAATGGGTTTCTGTCTACGACTTCCGACGATGGGGATGCATTGGTGGAGCTTTCTTTACTGCGCTTGAGTATGCTCATAGATGAAGTTGCGGTCTTGCTCCGAAATGACTCGATTGAAAACTGGAAGGAACGAAAACTTCTCTATAAAGCGCTGTTAGCATTCGTCCGGAGAATCCTCCAGCACCCCAAAATGGCGGATCTTGCTCTTGAGCGGCGTCCAGCGAAAACGAATAGCCCAGGACTTCGTCCTCTGGCCGAAAGCAGTAGATTCCGCCTCACCCTTGACACCGAGACGCCCTCCGCTTCGCTATTTGAATGTATCGAAAACATATGCCGGCAAGCTAAGATGTATCTCGAAATCTCCAAGAAAAACGAAAAAGAAGTTGTCGACAAAGACTCCATCCGAATTTGCCAGGAGGTTGTATCACTCAGCGATATTATGACTGCCCAGATGCAACCACGGTAAGGGATCGCTTGTTTTCTTCCTGGAAGTGTTTCACGAATTCCTGTAAGCCAAGAATGTGCCATTGCTTGTGAATCATTCATTCTTATCCACCTTGTCAAAGGGACCAAAGTAAAGCTGAAGCTAACTCCCTTGCTTTCAATAGTCCTGCTATGGTCGATTCCAAGCAACCTTGGGATGAATACATAAAGGAGAATAGGGTAACATTTACTGATGATGTTCTTACAACTCACCATTTTCATAAGGCCTTCTCCGCTGTCAAAGGCTCCAATGTTGGTCGATTGAGCACGATCGGAAAGGAGATCGCCAACATGACCACTTCCCTTCCGCCTGGAATCTTCCTCAAGATTGCCGAGTCTCGTTCAGATGTTATGAAGGTTCTCATCATCGGCCCAGAGGGCGGTCCCTATGCCGGAGGCTTGTTCATGTGGGTCTACGTGGACTCGTCTATGAGTACGATGATTGCTAACCGCTCCCCCAGATTCGACATGTTCCTTGACGCCAAATATCCCATTTCGCCCCCTCAATTATACTTCGTTCTACCAACAGCCGACGACGATGGTTCTAATTTCAATCCCAACCTTCATGTAGGCGGCAACGGTCAGTATTCCCGGTCGATTCTTGTGCTTTTCTAATTTGCTGTAGTATGCCTCTCCATTCTGAATACCTGGCATGGAGCTCCAAATGGTAAGTGCTTGAGAATATCCCACACTGCGTAAAACAATCTCCTCAGGTGCGAAAGCTGACAAAATCTTCAAAGAAATGTGGCAGCCTCACAAGAGCACCATACTATCTGTCCTTATTTCTGTTCAGGCTATGATCCTTGGTGCCCCATTTCCTTGGGCAAATGAACCTGGCCGCGAGCATGCTGGAGATACTGATGTATCTCGGTCCTATAATATGACCATTCAGTGTAAGACTGTCAGAGGTACGAAACTTTTTAGCTCACCTTTAGGATCTCTGTACATGCCGACCCTCGGCTGAGGACAATTTCCCACAAGATCTGGATGTTTTTACTGACTTTACCAGGCGCAATGCTGTTCTGGCTTAATGAAACTGCTCTACAGAAGTCCAGCGCAGCCATTTGGAAGGATGTGAGCGAGGTTTACTGGAGGTACAATGGAGAAGTCGTACTTCGCAGCGTCATACAATGGTCTAAGGATGGCAATAGTCGGCTTACCGCCTACACAACGCACCCTCAAATTGCTCCTAAGCCGAAATCGAAGTCTAAGAAGAGTCCTACAAAGCCGGATCCCGAAACCGTGAATTTACTTGAGCAGCTGGCGAAGCACCTGGGATTAAGCATCGAAGAGGAGGATTATGCGTAAGTTGCTTTAGAAGACGTCCCCCATGGGTATGAAATAAGTTGCCTTAAATTTTGGTGTATTTGCTTCCCAAAAATCGGCAGCTTATTTCCTACCGGCCCCACCTTAGAATCGGCAAATTGGAACTGACGATTTACCAGACCCGTCGATTCACGCAAGCGTAAAACCCCCACTGGTAGTGAGACATCGTCAAAGAAGACCAAAAAGCTACCAGATTTACCTATGCCGTTCGGATTTGACGAGGAAGCATTCTTCTTAAGTAGTGCCACCCCAGCGTCAGAGTACTATCATGAGCTCGGTATCGAGGACGAAGACGAAGACGGTTTCGACTCTTTCGAGGAGGAGTACATGGTGAAACAATATGGCTTCTCCCATGGGGAACACATTGATCTCATAGGCAATGATGATAGTAAGCAGCACTCATTTTGAATGTGCCAAGCTGAGCTGGACATTCGAATCCGCAATATTCAGTGCCGTTCCGGTTTTTTGGTCCAGCGCGAGACAGGACTCCCGAAACCTTCTTGGCTTGGATCATGCTAACTTCCCGGTGTTACTAGGCAAGGAGCCGAAGTGGGTTTATACTGGCGCGAAGACTAGGAAGGAGACCCGAGAGGCTTGCAAAGACGTAAATGTTCCATTTATTCTCAAACATTCATAGTACTGACCTCAAACTAGTTCAATATCACCCCGTGTAAATCCATTGAAGATACGATCGCCAAGATGGAAAACGCCAATAATGGGAAGGGGGCGGCGAGTCCGGACCTACTTAAGAAGTGGGGAAAGATGCGTGGTGGATCAGGTTCGGGTTGAGGAGCTGCTTACTGAACCAACTTAATAGGGGTGAGGAATACAAGCCGGGTTAAGAGGCATCGGTAGATGGAGTTCGGAATAATCTCTCAGATTGGGAGAGACTTTGTAAACAATAGACAGATACCAGGAACAGGGCTTGACTATGTGGGTTTCCATGCCACACTAGATCCTACGAAACATTCAATGTGGTTTTTTACTGAACGAATATCAAATGCCTGGTATCATAACTAAAATACAAATACTCATACAAAGCTATCATAATTAAACTTCGCCACTTAGCATCCCCCTCCCCCACCAGCACCACCAGCGGCAGCGGCACTACTCGACCTCCGTCTCCTTGCCTTCTCCATATTCCCTAAAATGCTAATAACAACCATCATCTCCCACAACACCCCAAACTCATCCCTCGGATCCCCACCATTCCCCAGAAAAGCCATCTTGCCCTTCTTCTTTCCCAACGAGTTCGGCGGCGCCCACGCAGCACACACCTCCTTCGTTCCTGCCCTCACAAGCTTCATCCCATGGCTCTTGCCCCGCAAATTCTGTACCTCCGGCCCAGAACTTCGCTTCCACTCAAATCTCTCAATCTTGCCATTTGGCATCGGCACGCTGAACGACATTGTGGAATCGAATGCACCTTCCTTGATGAATTCCGTGCTGTAAACAAGTTGTCCGGGGTTGTTGGGTGCGAAAAGCGAGATGTCGATTGTGCTGCTGAAACTGTGGAAGGCGGCTGTGGCGAGAGGTGCGGAGCCAGGCATCGTTCGTGAGTGTAGCACGACATCTGGTTTGGAGGAGAATCCGCCATGCGTGCTGATGTAGAACATGGGTTGGCTTTTTGCTGTTTCGGCTGAGAAGCCGATTACCATGTCTGAATAGGAGGTACCGTAGAAACCGAAGGCCGGAGGGAAGATGTGTTTAGATTGGGGAGGTGCGATTGAGTTGGGGGTTTGTTTAATGTCCGCTGAGTGTGTGTCTTGCACGCCTGGGTTCGTGGCTGAGGTCGCGGTTTGATAATTTGGGGGTGCAGTTGCCATTTTTCTGTTTGATTGTGGTTCTTTCCACTCCAAGAATGGGTAGTATTTATGAGGAATATAGTATTTTAAATTGACGTTTCTCGCATGAATTGTGAAATGTGTTCAGACGTGTTGAAGTAGGGAAATGCAATTGTTAAATATACTAGGACGGACTTGTGATCATTATGACGGTGTCTGCTGGCGGCCGCGCCGCAAGGCTGAGGTGGCTTGGGTTTTGACGTGAGATGGGGCTGATAGTCAGAGATCATTGCCCGATTTGGCTTAAGGAAGGATCACTCCACATCCTTGGCTGCGGAGGGGTGATTTATTTCTGTTTCTGGAAATATTGCGAGGTGCTACTTATTTAGTAAGCTAATGCGCAAGACCTTTGATAGGTTGATCGGTACGATTCTATAGAAATTCTCGTATAATCGAATCCATTAAGTATTGTAAGCACTGTAAGCACACTTCCATGCTGCCAACCGGGTATTCCTTCGGGTCATGGTTGGAGTTACACGAACCAAACTTACAAACTAACGGTATTTCAATAGCCGCTGATTTTAATTCCTGGGTGATTGCCGTTCAATCCTCACCCTCCCCAGAAATGGGTAGAATGCGAAATAGGGGGAGTAGGGCATGATTCGCTAAAATGCCCCCTGAATTTACGTTGAGAGGTTCGCTAAGAACGGAGAGCCCACTGCGCATTGACAAGGGCAATTTATAGACTTGACAGCGGTCAACCCTGAAATCCAGTCCGCTTAATATCATAAGACTCTCAAGATTCGAATACATTTTACATCACCCAGTTGCTGGTGGGCACGAGCGTGGGGGAAGTATCTCTGAATTTAGCGAGCAAGCCCCTGATTGACGCGCCCCGCTATAAAGCCTTGGACTGTAGGTGCCTAGGAACAAACCAAAGAGCAACAACTTAGCACAATTTTACGGGCATAGTATTAGGTATAATTTGAATGCCTCAAGGGACAGGGCAGCCAACATTATCAGAGCTCGAGGCAACACACAAAGAATTTATGGCGGGAGCACTTTTTTAGCTTACCACGTGTTGGGGGATTTTTAGCACAGCGCACGAAATTTTTTACAATATTATAAATTTCACCACTCTATTTCTAATATTCAACCAAATACCTGCAAGCCTATCCCATCCTCGAGTCAAGAAAGCAATTCCCTACAGCAACTCCCTCAATCTTTCTCCGATACAATTTCTCCAATATAAACGATCATAAACCGGCAGAAAATAATGGATTCACAGCATTTTACCTTGGACGACATTCGAAAAGCGGAGGTCGAATATTGGTAGCCGATTTTGAGACCAATTTGGGACCCCTCATCACAGGTGCACTGGATCAGAGCATTGAAAATTCTCGAATTCTTTTCGAAACAGTTTGGAAGCATACCGGACCACATACATCTTGCGGTGGCAAGTTTCTGTCAGAGCAGACTGCATCATAGGCATGATCTCGCGGAATAGGCTATGGACAACATAATGAGACCACAGATACGGATGCTCTGGTTTATGGCCCCGTCTCGGCCTCCAGCAGAATACCAGCTAAATGTGCCACCTTCTACATGGCGACCCAAAGACTATCGATCTCTGGTTGATCAGACACCAGCTTGGGTCACCTTGGATTGGGGCGCCAGGGAGTCTCGTCAGGTGTATTGCGAAGTATTTGATAACGAAGAGACTTTTGTGTTTCATCAGCTCAACTGCCATATGGCTAACATACAAGAGGACAGGACCTTTTCCGACCGCGCGGATGAATGTTATCGACTTCGCATTGCCCTACACAAGGTCTGTACAGGAGGTTCAACTGTCAAAAGATCTGAAGCCCTTCATCAGGAAATTGGAAGCAGCCTTCCATTATTACAAGACATATCAAGAAAACCAACCATTCTTTTGCAGTGATGGAGTTAAGACGGACTGTGGCCACATTTTTGGCATCGATTGCCTTCACCGTTGGATCGAGGCGAATCAGGAAAATACGACATGTCCATATTGTCGGGCCCCCCTATCACGACGTGCTCAGTTCGCAAAGACTGATGGGCTTACTGCAACCTTGACAGAATATGCATTATAAGTATTTCTCCCTGTGTTTCACGGTTCTATTTAAATCAAAACAGAGATCAAAAGAAAAGATCTAGCTTCCAGACAAGGAAAACGATCACGTGAATCCTACAATTACAAAGAAATTAGGCAGCTGCGATCCACTTTCGAGATAAATTTGTGATTCCTCAAGCTTTTTGAGACATTTTGGGATCAATTTCGAATTACAAGTAAGAAGGCGGAAATGTCGACGTCAAGCTCCTTCCTACGGTCCTTTGGGCAAGAGCGGCCTCAAAGGCGCCCCGCATCTTCCGTGGCAAGCACATCCGTTGAGGAATTCCACGCCGTTCTCAAAACATCCACACGAGTCCTCGCGCTCTGCGGGGCAGGACTCTCAGCTGCTTCAGGACTAGATACTTTTCGTGGAGCTGGGGGAACGTGGAGGAATTATCGCGCTACAGCATTGGCGACCCCCGAAGCTTTTGAGATTGATCCAGGTCTGGTGTGGCTATTTTACGCGTATCGAAGGCACCAAGCGCTGCAAGCAAAGCCGAATATGGGACATCATGCCTTGGCTGAGATGGCAAGAAAAATGGGTGAGGATGGACTCATGTGTCTGACGCAGAATATTGACGGTGAGTGGCACGAGATCTTTTGAGTCGCGGAAGCTAGCGCACGTGCTTGCCCCCCTTTTCTAGTCTTTCGGCGCCAAAGCTTTCCATTTTGGTAACCTTGACTAACAATGACTTAAGGACTTTCTAAGAGAGCAAATCATCCAGCAAAACAACTCAAATTGTTACACTCCTCCCTCTTCGATCTGAAATGTGCCTCTTGCACTTACCACGAAATCGACAATTTCTCCGATCCTCTACATCCATCACTGGCAATCGACGAGGCTTCCATCAGTGCGCGACTATCACCAGCAGCCAAATCCAATCCGCTCTCCAACAGCGTCTCATTCCTCGATCCGTCCAGGCCTCCAACGATCCCCCGCGAAGATCTTCCCCATTGTCCATCTTGTAAAACAGACCTACTGCGCCCGGGCGTTGTTTGGTTTGACGAGGCTCTTCCAAGAGGCACTATAGATGAGATTGACGAATGGATAGGTAAGGGACCCATTGATCTTTGCCTGGTGATAGGCACGACAGCTTTGGTATACCCCGCTGCAGGTTACGTGCAGGTGGCGAGGAAGAAAGGGGCGAGAATTGTGGTTGTGAATATGGATAGTAAGGAGTTGGGGTCTGCTGGAAATTTAAGAGAGGGCGACTTTTTGTTTGAGGGGAATGCAGCCCGTGTCTTACCTGAAATTTTGAAGCCCGTTATTGGTGGATTAGAAAAGTTCTTTGGGGATGTAGAGAACGTTGTGGACGTACCAGAAACTGTTACTGAGCCAAATAAGAACCAGAGTGATGATATGATGGAGGATGAGGAAGAAATGGATGAGGTGCAGAATTACTTTGTAGCCGCCCCTTGAATGGCTATATGTCATGAATCTTCATGGCTTCTGAATCTTTTACAGTTCCTCAATAGGATTTATTCATGTTTTGATCTAGCAACGCATACATGCATAGGCTTCCTCTAGCAAAGATAATCTGGGTTCGCACCGATTGTCCTGTTGCCTGCATTACTGTCCTCCCATAAACGCATCCCAAACACCAGACAGCTTGTCGAGGCTACTCTTCTCCGCCAATCTAAATATCGTGCTTCTTCTCTTATAATCCTCGCTTTTATTGCTCTTCACAAACTTCTGCCTCACATCACCAGCTGCACCGTACACCATGGCCCCGCCTTCGCCAGAAATGTATGTGGGAAATGGCTCAGAGCCATTCACGAAGTCGATGAAATGCTCGCCGAAAGCTTTCGCTGAGCCCTGTTGAGATTCGTCAAGAAACTGATTGTAATTCTGGTAAAGAAACGCAACGTCAAGGACGTGGCCTGCAACTCCTTTAAATCGTCCTTCCCAAGGATTCGGTTCATTGAAATGGAACACGTATGATTTGTTTGGCCAGCCTGATGCGATTGAGATCAACGGTGCATAGAATCCGATATCGTGAGCAAAATGCAAAACGTTCTCCACAGCGGTATCCGAGGATTCCGAATCAGGTGTAGCAATACCGTATTCGTTCAGTAGTTTCTGCCTCGTCGTGGAATCATTGAGGGAGCGTTCTGCAGAAGAGATGAAGGCTTTATCCATTCTTAGGAGTCTTTCATGTAACATGTAGAACAAAATGCTTGACTGAATGGCAACCGAGTGTCAATGCTAGACTTCACTGGGAGCGAGCAATACTAACATCCATTTCGCAATCCCCAATCATAATGCTTTCACACCACTCTGTGCCTGGGAGTGTCTTATCTTGAAACGACCATCGTGAGAATGTCGCGGGTGCCGTGATCAATTCACCATCAACGGATGGGAGCAGCGGAAGTTGTGCCGTGGCTGAAAGCAGGTCTTCGATTGTGGCATTTTTCAGAGCTTGGATTCTTTCTTCGGGTGCTTTTTCTGCAAGTCCGAGCTTCCCTACTACGGCTGCATATATTGATTCTGCGAATGGAGGGGGGACTGGTTTGACGAGTAGTGGGCTACCTCCCATGGCCAGAATTCTCTTGAAAAGTGGCTGTGGTGACTCGAGATGCAAGAGGCAGGAAACTAGCAGAGTTAGAGATTTGATCGATCCCGTTAAAAGATGACCAAGTTGTCTCACCAGAGCCAGCGCTTTCTCCAGATACGGTGATGTTGTCAGGATCCCCACCAAACCCTTCGATGTATGTGCGAATCCATGCCAACGCAGTCCTCTGATCCCTCAATCCATTGTTGCCTTTGATACCGACATTGAGTAATTCCTGGGAGGAAAGGAAGCCGGGCGCTCCTACACGATAACTGCCACAAGAAATTAGCAGGTATCTCTTTGTTATGGGATTGGCCTTACTTGATGTTGATCCCGATCACTGGACTGCCTTTCTCGATGGAGAGTTCGACCAGTCGGGTGGGATCATATTGGGGCCACGAATTTGCCCCGATGCTGAAGCCGCCCCCATGAATAAAGACGAATACCGGGACAGGATGCTGAACATTCTTGGGAGTGACGATGTTCAGATTGAGACATTGTGTTCCAGAGAACTTGGTCTCTTCACACGGTAATGCATGCTGAATGAAACCAAACTCCATGTCGCGCGCTGCTGGATCATGTATACACGCTGGGCTAGCCAATTATCAGTACGAAATGAGATCTTAACCGTTGTATCTCGGATCGCGATAGTGAAGCCTGTCGACTTACCCATATGAAGTTGCATCTATTTTTGATCGTCCAGAGTTTGTGAACAGAACAGGCTCAGCGAATTGATGCTCCAATGAAGCATACTTGATGCCTCGGTATTGAATTGTTCTGTCATGATCGAGAGCAATGATATCACCCAAGGCAGGGTGATCTAGTTTCGTTGTCATCTTCCAATGGCGGAGCTGATTATTGTGTGCGATCAATGCCCTTACTTCTTTGCGACACGGTATGCTTGTACTACAACTTTTAGCATCGATGCTGCATCAATGAAGTAGCAGTAAATAAGCTGCATGGAACTGACGGCGCATCGACTTCGACATCAACTTTTCGAGGATGTGGATCGATCCCAAAACCCCACCCCATCCCAACATGACCCCTCTTTCCTGGTTGGGAAAGTGGGCAGGGGGCTGAATGGGGCTTGCGGCCCCACCACCATTGGTATACAGACGTTGCTCTTTCTATTAAATTTGTTGACTTATGTTTTGAATTTCCTCAGCAAAAATACCATCAAAGATCATTTCAATGGATTGGCAATACTGGTGGTCAAATTGCCCCGTAAACTCAGACTCGAATACCAATTTCGAAATTAAACCCATATTCAATTTGTGCTCTGTCACGTATTAAGCACTGCCTAATGCTGAGATCCTACACACTTCCAACTGAATCAGAGCCTAGGCAGCCTATCTTCTGTTCTAAGTCGCAAGTGTTTGACATTGAGGCATTGGTTCTGAACTCAGGGGGATTTTACCCGATGGTGTTTCTGACACGCCGTTAGTATACTCTTTCCTGAAGTCGTACATAATAGCTTTTAATCCCTTCAATAACAGTCAGCTTAAATTCTATCACAAATTTGATGATTCTAACCTCTTGTATTCGACGACTCAACTCGGGATCAGTTTCGGCCTTTCTACACATAGCCAAAAAGGTATCTTCTTTGAGAGCCGCAGCAGGATCTTGCCATAAGCGCCTGATATTCTCGCTCGAAATGGGGTCTATGATATTTTCATACATTTCCCGTCTCACCTCATCATACTTAGATAAGATGCTGCCATCTGCAAGTCCTTGGTGGATTCCATTCAAACAATCGAAAAGGTTTCCAGCGTCAACCAAACCTCCGGTCAGACCAAGTCCTCCACTATAATAAGTGTCAGTAACGTTTCAGAAGCGAGGAGGGTTAATGAGAGCCTACAACGGGTTACAGAGATGTGCAGCGTCCGCCACTAACAAGAAGCGCCCTACACGGAAACTACTTGCGCATCTCTGATGAACTTTGTAAGGACTGAAATTAACAATTTCGTATTTGTCAGGACTCGGCCGTCCAGGGAGGAAGCTTTGAAACTTCATCGGCTGCCTCGCAAGTAGCTCCTCTCGAGTTAAGCCAGGAAGTTCGCCATAGGTAATGCGCAGTAAGCCGTCCGGTTGAATCTTTGCGACCATGGACCAATGCTCTTTGTCAATGATAAAATTGCTATCTGCCCAGTTGTACGGACTCATATCGTAGTAGACCTAGCGCCATAAGTGACATACTAGTATTCTTGGAAGGAAGTAAAGTTTGACCTACATTCGTCGCAACTATCTGCTCGTCCCATGTCCGCCCAGGAAAGTCATTGCCGAACAGCGACCGTCTAATCTGGCTAGTTGCACCATCACAGCCTACAATATAGTCCGCAGAGAACTTGTGCTCCCCATTTGGCGTCTGCACCATAATCCATGCGGATGTCTCATCCTGTCCTATTGTAGATAAGACTTTGTGTGACCACCGAATTTCAGCAGTGGGCTGTCTCGCCAGATGTTCCATTACAATTCTCGTAAGGCGATTTAGAGGTAGACAAGCAATTCTATCTTCCGGCGGCAATGGGGCCGAGGACATTCCTCCCAATGAGTTTCCGTCTAGATCTCGCCATGTCACACCGTCGGGGGAAAAGCCTTTGTCTATAACCTCTTGCAGGATACCGGCGCGCTGAAGTTCGTAAGTTGCTGGGGCAGCGTAATGTGTTGCTCGAGGCTGCTCGTCGAGTTTTTCGGCGCCATCAAGAATGAGAACGTTGATGCCTTGCTTCGCAAGGAGGAGTGAGAGTACCAGTCCTGCTGGTCCGGCTCCGACAATTATAATCTGAATAGTTCTGTAAGCACGCGAAAAACACCGAATAAAATTCTTATGGGTTGTCAACCTTTTTGATAGCCATAGCTTGATTGGGGATTCGAGAAAATGTTTCCGTTGATTGCCTCAAAATGATTTGGACTTCCAGACGTACGAAAGAGTATAAATACACAACCAGACAAGTACGTCTCTTGCAACTCCTGCAGCTCAGATTATTATAATCTTGGTATTCCTGAGTGTGGAGCCATACGCAGGGTCTTGGATTCCAATGGTGGGGTTGACCCCTCAACTCCCCACCATTTCGGGGAGGCCAATGCATGTTGGTCCGGGGAGTACTTTACCACAACCTCAGTTTTGATATGCGCCATCGAGTCATGGAAAACCAGCATCGGGTGGCCAGTTTCTCGCAACGCCACCATGGGAGAACCGACCAGATTTCCAATCCAGTATACGGATCCTGAATATCAAAAAGTCCACTCTAACTTGTTCACGCATACTCTCACCCGCCCCTTAGTTGATATTCTTCCACCTGGAGTCACCCAAGAAGATTTTACTGATGCAATAAACAAGTTCAAAGATGCTCTTGGAGCTGAGTACGTCTTCACGGGGAAATCCCTTGTAGAATACATCGACCCATATGAGCTGCAAGAGGAAACTTCTCATAGAAAGGTTCCGAGCGGTGCTGTGTGGTAAGTTCGCGTCCACTCCATGTTGAATTTCGCGAATTGACATGACGTGTAGTCCGAAGGATATAGAAGAGATCAAGAAGATCCTACGGATCGCTAATGAATACAACATTCCCTTGTGGACGTTTTCTCGAGGCAAGAATCTAGGGTAAAGTCTCCAGAATGATGGCCATACTAATAATATATGGTACTCACACCCTTCAAGCTATGGTGGTCCAGCTCCACGTCTCAGTGGCTCCGTAGCGCTTGACTTACATAGGATGAACAAAATCATCGAAGTGAATGATCAGTTCTCCTATGCAGTCGTCGAGCCCGGCGTGACTTTCACAGATCTATACGACTACTGCAAACTCCACAAGCTTCGTGTCTGGCCGAGCACACCCTCACTTGGGTGGGGAAGCGTAATTGGAAATGTATGTCCTACCTCCAAAGTGCGCATTTGAAGATCTGACAACCACAGACCGTTGATAGAGGTACGGGTTTTCTTCCAACGGCAACCCACCATCAAAACATCGCCGGTCTCGAAGTCGTTCTAGCAGACGGCGACATCGTCCGCACCGGTCAATTCGGCATCTCCAATTCTCCCTCAGCTCATCTCTCAAAATTCTCATTTGGTCCCTCAATCGAAGGATTATTCTTGCAAAGCAATCTCGGTATCGTCACCAAAATGGGTATCTGGCTCACTCCGCAGCCACAAGCATATCTCTCCTGCGGATTTTCAATGCCAGAAATCGAGGATATTGAAGTGATGGTTGACCTCTTGGGCGAAATGAGTCGAAATGGAACGCTGCCAAATACCGTGTATGTCTCCAATATTGTGGAGTGGCTGGGTATGGCAGGTAAGCGCGTGGATTATTGGGACAAAGATGAGCCGATTCCAGCATGGAAAGTGCGTGAGCTGCAAGATAAACTTGGTATGGGGTATTGGAATGCTAAATTCGGACTCTACGGCCCGAAGATAGTCATTCAAGCCCAGCTTGAGGAATTCAAAAGAGTCGTGGCCAAGAGGGCACCCCCTGGTAGAGTATTCGCCGAAATGTTCGCAGGTGAGGGCGACGAGCTGCTGGAAGCAACTGATGTTAAGGAACCTCATGGAGGCATATTTGTGGGTGTTCCGACGCTGTGGAGTCTAAACATGATTAGTTATCGGCTCCCGAAAGATGGCAGAGGAATCGCTGCCCATGCTGATTACTCGCCTGTCATACCGTCTTCGGGCAAAGCGATTCTCGAATGGGTGAAGACGTCTCAAAAAATGGCAGAAACTCAAGGATTTGACCTGTTTTTGGATTTCTTCATGCATGAACGACATGTCATACTCGTCAACTTTTTGACGTTTGATAAAAGCAAGCCAAAAGATCGGGAAGCAATCAGTAAGATTCTCGCAGGGTTGTATGAAGAGGGCAAGAAAAGGGGATATAGCACATACCGAACCCACGTCAACTTCATGGGTAAGTGAGCTATCCAATTACTTCAAGACATTTCAACTAATCATCCGGATGAAGATGTGAATGCTGACAGCTTTGATTTCAATGACCATGCTTACCGAAGATTTCTTGAGAAAGTCAAGGTATATACGTTGCTGGTCCTGGTCGTTCTTGTGCTGACTATGCGGCAGGGTACTGTCGATCCCAACGGTATATTGTCTCCAGGAAAACAAGGAATATGGCCGGAAAGGTATAGAGATCAGAGAGACGCAGTAGGACAGACCGCGGGGCCCGGGTTTGGGGCTAATGTAAAGGAAACCAAATCACCCAGAGAAAATCTGTGAGGAGTGTCCTTTTCTCATGCGAGGTGCAACAAAACTTCGTCGCTCTTTCACAAAGAGGCGACGGTCTAAAGAGGGAGGAAGAAGTGAGTAGCGCGAATGGTAGTTTTAAAAAAAGGTTCTGGAACTTGACGATAGAAGATACCAAGATGTAGCGTGTGTCATTGTTCCATTAACGCAGAAAATACCTTCTTTTGACTGCCTGTGTTCAAAGCGTCTCCCAATTCTAGTTCTACAAGGTGGTCTTGGCCCTTAGGATTCGAGCCTGCTTGGCGCAGAATGTTGTCCAGGAGTAAGGCGTCGTATGAGCTAGATAAGAGACAGAGGAATCGAAAACAAGCAAGATGTTTGAGCAAGCTGGAGATCTCCACGATTGAAAATGGCTGTTTGAAGTTGAAGTTGAGGCAAAGAGGAAAGAGCAAGACAATATCTCTAGCGCGAGTCTCGGAGCTGAAGCCCGATGAGCCGCGACAAGGATTCGCGACGACGACAATTGACCCAACGACGTGTACCTGATGAACCTTTGATCGTCGTAGAATGATACATGCTTCACAGCCAAGAGGCCAAGACAAGGTAATATGTCTAGGTAAGTAGATGGGCAAGACAATTGGTGTTGATGCAGACCGATGCTCGGGAGATACGTCATGTGGAGCATTGACTTCACTGTGACAAACAAGGCTGAACTTCTTTCTTTGGTGCTCACTCTGTCTATTTCTATTTCATTTCCCTCTGACTACTCTCTTGGTATTGTTCCTATAAATCTATATCTAGCACCAGGTTCGTCTTCCTGCTGGCCCATCAATACCCAATGCTAACCCTCTCCTAGTCCGATCTCCTCCTAAAATGTCCCACCAACGCTCAACCGTCGAGTCCCTAAAGAACACTGCGAATTCCGCTTATGAAACAGTAGCAAATACATTCGCGCCCGAGTCCAAGAAGCCAGGCTGTGATCCGGACCAAGATGCGGGGAACTTCAAGAAAGATGTACATGGGAATACAGTGAAGAAGGGAGATTATAAGGACAAGCTGAATGATGCTGCTATGGGGAAGGGGGATGAGGAGAGCTATGTCGAGAAAGGTAGGTCTTTTACGCCGATTTACGAAGTCTAGCGGAAAAGAACAAGTAGAACAAAGTGTTGATGGTGGAAGCAGGCGTGTCAAAACTCCAGCAAACTACATTTGAGCAAGGCCCTGCGGACAAGACAAAGGGTGGACCACCGAATAGACCGGATCATGATGTGCAGGTAGAGCAGTTTCTGAGGAACCAGTATCATAGTCGGAGCGAGGATGGGATGCCAGAGGTTGGGGGGAAAGATGGGTGAGAGTTGAGGTTTTCTTTTCCATTCAGGAGTTTAACGATATTAATGAGGCTGCGTGGATTGATTGGCCTAGTGGCTGATAGGTAACAAAAGTGTGTTCCTTTCGAATGATATCCAGGATTCCCTTTGAGATCAGGAGCGAGTGTCAGAATCACAAAGATCAGCACTTCCAGCGAGCTCCAGCGAATGTCTCAAAAGACTTTCAGTGTATTCATAAGTCTGATTCTGTTAAAATGTTGAGTTCATTCTTGGCACTATTCATCTCCAAGGCCGCGAAATCGCAGCTCTTCTATGTCCCATACACACAAGCGTTTAGGTGCCTCATTGTCTTCCTCTTCCTCATCCTCATCTCTCGCCCTCTTAGGCTTCTGGTAAGCGACCCCCGGATTCAGACGTTCTGACCTTCTCAAAGCGTCAACGTATCCCTCTGAACGGGCACAAGTTTCCAATTCCCACTCAGACGCCTACCTTGATTGTTCACCTCGCACCACCTCTCAAGCTCCTCTTCATCCTCAAAGAAAAGCGGTCTATCACTTACCGTAGGCTTCGTCCACCTCAAATCCGGCGCCTCACCTTGCGCGAATTTATCTGCTGCCAGCGCAGTAATGCCCGAAGCCAGCTCCAGCGTATCCGGTACCGTCCACCCCACAATCTGCTCATCACTCACCCGAAATCTCGTTCCAACAACATGGCGACTCATCTCCACCGCCACACTCTTCAACTCCTCCGAGTAAATATCTGGGATCAGTGCCCTGATCTTGCTCTGTTGGACATCATTGCCGGCGAACGCAAGCGGCTTCCCCAGAAGCAGTACCAAAAGCACGAAAGCGATACTATAAATATCATTCCCAATCCCAGTCGGGCCTCTCCCTACATCGCCTTCACTTACATACTGCGCGGCCCCAAAATCTCCCAACAAAATCTCCGGCAATCTCGCCTCAGGCGTCTCCCATTGCAGGAAGAAATTGCCCTGCCAGATATCGCGGTGGATTAGCGGATCGACCTGTGCTCGGAAATCAACCGGGTAGTGGAGCGCTGCTATATGCTCACACGCGCTCTTCAGAAAATGCCAGATGAACTTCTCCGGGATGAGTTCCCCGGCCTTGACATACAGATCAATAAGCTGACGCAAATCGCCGCCGTTACAGAACTTGAAGTAGAGTGCGTCGCCTACATGTTCATACTGCGTTGAGTGAACTAGTTCGGGCGTGATGGAGGGGTGGATTAGCTGTGCGAATTTTATGTCGGAGTGTGGGACGAGATTCACGTAGTCTGCGGTCAGTTTCTTGCGAGCGTAGAGTTTTCCGTCAGAGAGAGAGCGGGTGGTGTATGATTGTGCCTTTTGGCCGTGGGTCAGGGCTGAGACGAGGAAGTAGCCTGTGCCTTCGTTGAATATTACTGCGTTGGTGCAAGTGTTGCGTGGCATGGTTGCGGGTGTTTGCAGTGATCTGCACTGTTTTGTGAAAAGAAGAGACTTTTTTATCGTGATCAACACGAATGATGTTACAGAGGAACAGAATGAACTCGAAGAGCAAGGACGTAAGGGGAAGGTGCAAGTGAAAGTGTAACTGAAATCCAAGTCATGGTGGTTGAATACTTTATACTTTCATATCTAACTCCCCTTCTTTCACAAATGTGAAGAAGAAAGAGAACAAAAGGTCAGTTGTTAATTTCTAATAATAACGTCAAGGAAGAAGCATGATTTCCCATTGTTTTCTGTGCAGCAAATTGTAGCCTTTGTAAGGCACACAAAGGGAGCCTTTGACCATCCAACTTTGATAAATCGCCACAAGGGGGGATCTCTTCAAAATCCCAAACATCGTGGCACTTTCAAAGAAGAAAGATCAACTAAGCTCTGGTTCAATCTCGTGAGCTGAGTCATCGACGTCGTCAATAGCTCTTCCAATTTCATAGCCTCTCAATTCCTTGTCATTATCCTTCCCTTCAATGCCACTATGAAACTGTGAGGCAGCCTTCGCCTTCTCGTGTTTTAACAATGGCAAGTCCATTTGAATAAGTGGTCTCCGACAAACATATTCTGCGGTGGAGTATTCTGGCTGGAATTGGAAGTGGGCGACAGGAGTGAAGATTTCGCCCTGATACCTTGGTGTGTTAGGTGAGATTTGGTTTTTGGAAAGAGAAGAGAAAATGGCAAACGCTAGAGTCTTGTAGGAACTGAAATCAAGTACAATCCTCCACTTTAAAATAAACACTGTGAGAACCTCAATCAGGAAATTTCCCTGTCCTTCCAATTCCAAAAACCACCAAAACAAGCACTTGAAAAGTCCTCTCTCTAGACGAGGCAGATCACGTGTCACACCCCCTCCATTCTACCTAGGTATCCCCCCTTCTCCCCCTCCAATGCCTGCCTCACAATAAAAACCAGTCATTTCAGACCAAACATTCGCAAGCCCAACTTACTCCCCAAGTTCTCATCCTCGTACCCCTCAACCAACCAAAAACCACAGCCTTCGGACATAACGCACAGCCCCGAAGTCCGAATGCTCCGGCTCGGGATCCACTTGGGTTGGAATGCTTACCAACACCTTTTTTCATATTGTCAGACTTCACCTCAGCTCCTCTATTTTTCTTTTTCTGTTTTTGATTTCCTTGTTTTTCAATCTTGGAATTTTGATTTTGACTTTTATTGTTCCACGGACTGGACTCAGCTGAGCTGAGATGGGTGTGGCACAACCAACGCTGATTCCGTCTCGACTGTGCGTTTGTGTCTCAAAGTTCGACGACAACCTTCGGGTTGGGAAACTCTGGAATCAGTCATTTCATTTCAGCAGGAGGGTTTTATTCTTTTTTGTTGCGAAGACGAGGGGGAATACTAAGTGGGATACGAAGGGACTTCTGAGTGAGAGGAAAGCTTCTGGTTCCGGAGTCGCCAGCCGAGAAGAAAAGAAAACGGAGGCTCGGTGCCGCCACCAAGCTTTTGGGCGTTGCTATCCAGTATCAAGACGAGTGTACTAGAACAGGAGGGGTGGAGCAAGTGCTTGACTTCAAGCGGGGTGCCTTCACTCGAAGACGTTTACAAAGGGAGACTGTTGGTGCTCAGTCACAAATATCATGGATGGAGTTCTAGCTGGTAAGTTCTTCTCAGAAGCGTTCGCTCTGCATTATGTCTTTCTCTATCATGTATTGTCCCTTCCCAGATGCAAGTCCTCCACTCTTTATACACAGATCCCTCCTTCCTTGTGTGCAACCGCAACACATATACCATCTCTATCATACGAAAAAGGACCAGGTCCATCAATCCACCCTAGTCGCCGGCGCGAAAACATGTCAGGGCGCCCACAGAAGGGGTATGCAAGACGAGAAGTGCTACCGAAACGCCGTGCTTATGAAGTATGTGTCGAAAGGGAAAAGAGGCCCGCCGTATCATCGGCAGGATCGATTATTTACAAGAACGATTCGTGAAGGCTCGACTGCGTGTCGAGGGTTTATCGCCAGAAGGAAATCATTCGGCGGTGATTGGACGGTGTGTAGTGAATTGCATCCATCACCTGTATCTTCGTTAGCTGACTCTTCAAACAGCAGGAGCCGGCACAACTTACACTTCACGAAACAGCATTACTCTGTCCATGCTTCCCCCAGACACCCCCACCCGTCGCCTTGCTTATCAAAACCGCCATCGCAGTAACAACAGCAATAAAAACCAGCACGCCAACCACAACCACGACCTTCCGATGATTCTTGCTCATATTCGCCCAGCACGCGCACTTGGCTCTCTTGAGCTTCTGCTCCCTTCTCAACCGCTTCTGCGTAGCCCGGCACGGATACGGGTCGACGCCGCTCTTGCCTCTATTTAGTGGATTGCGCGTGCAGGTCGTCATGGGCGTGACGCCGAGCTCGAGATCCGTGTCTGAGGACGTGATGTTGACTTTGGAGTCTGCGCCCGGGTGCGCGTTCGTGTGCGAAGACATTATGTATTCCTTCTCTGAGCGCGAGGAGCGGGTCGGTGAGAGGGAGTGCGTGCTTGAGACGTCGTCGATGGTGCTGAGGGCTGGTTCGGCGGTGGAAGAAGGCTGGCGGGAGGGGGTTGGACGGGTGATGGTGAGGACGTTGGTGATGGAAGGGGATTTCTCGTTTAAGGAGGCCATTTTTGGCTGTGTGTGTTTAAGGCTGGTGAATTTATTGATGGAGATGGGATGAGGCTTTGGTCGTAAGAGTTGTGGGTGTAGATAAGGAGGAAGGCGCGAGGCAGACGGCTCTGAGTTTAGCAAGTCTAGTCGACGACTCTAACAATGCTGCTGAAGCTCAATTGAATGTCTCCTGAGGATATGATGATGCTGAAGATATCTGATATCTCTTTGATTCGGTTTTCGTCCTGCAGAGAATCCCAATGTGGTCGAGGGAGTCGGGTCAAATTGTCCAATTAGCCAGCCTCGAAAACTCGTACGAAAGATTGCAGCCCAATTCACACGGAAGCGCAGAACAACCAAGTCCTGTATAATATAAGTTGATGTGAAAGGAAGGGCGAGAATCGAAACGTCGTAGTGGAGAGAGCGATGGAGAGAAGAAGCTGAGGTGAAGGTTGGACGGTGACCAAAGCTCGTGCTCGTGGACCTGTCTCTCAACTTTGTCGTCCGTGTTGCTCTTTCTCCTCAACACTCCTTGGACACTTCCCTGAGGTGGGACTGGTGCTGGTACCGCACTGGTACGGCTTGATGTAATCTCGCGGGCGGTCTCAAGCCTCTGATCCCTGCAAATCCCTGCAAATCTGCAAATCCACTCCCTGTTCCTATCTCGCCTAAGCTTCGGGTCCACCAAGTCTCCTTTCCTCCACCTTTTTTTGCAGCAGATCTGGGCGCCGGCGCGGAAACTACTGCTGGCTAAGAAGTGCCTATCGAAAGACAGAGCAGATGATTGAAATTTTATAAAAGCTTCCTTCTAAAAAGTTATCATTACGCGGCCATCGCGAACGGCATTTCTTGAAGTTTGAACTACTCTCGAGAGCATCATAAGTTGCTGGCACGCGAACAGTCGGTTTGCCTGCAAGTGAAACCATGCGTCGCCTTTATTGGCTGCACGCCTTTCTTCCGACGGGAGCGTGCCAGCCTCTCGTCCTACAGCGCCAATACTAAGTGCCAGCGGACAATTGGGAGGCGAATTCGATAGAATTCAACGTTAACGTGGATGTTGTGTCCTTGTCCTCCTCCGCAGCAGCATGATTCGATTCGAACGTTGCTCAGCGCTCTTGTCCGTGTCACAGACTCAACGACGCGGCCAGTTATTTCCTAGAAACAAGGCCCACTGAGCGATAGATTAATCAAGATATCACATTCATCACAGGGAGGTCATGTTTGAATATCACTTGAATTAAACTTTTGCATCTCAGCTCATCGCAAACTCTTTCTTTACCGTCCATTACAACTTTCTCCAATTGACTTTCCACCGTCCCGTCTCTCGCATAGAAATCCCATCCATCCAGACCCAAAAAGCAAAAAGCTACGCTCCCCTTCCCCTGGGCCCTCGTGCCACAGCTGCACCTTCTCCCAAAGCAACCAAGCACCAAACCAGCACCACGTTAAAGTTTGCCGCCGGCTCAACTGTGTGCATGTGCATGAACCATCTAACCCCATCCGCAGTAGATCCGGGAGGTTCCCTGCCACGACCCTAGCCTGAATGGACCTTCAGGGCCGGATCTTGTATTTTTCCAGAGCTGCTTGTGGGGAGACGGAGATGGGATATTTGCTTGGTATCGAGGGCTCGCGATAAGGAGGCGGGGAAAGGAAATCAGAATCAGAGCATGGTTTTTCCTTTCAGCTATCGTTGCTCTGGAGGGGTTCATCATGGCGGGAAGGTATTTTGAGGTCGTCCCCAATATTGCCACTGCAGCAAACATGCATGTGCTATCTGCAGGTGCATCTGGCACCGGGCCTTTTGGGAAACCATCCCCTGGGTTCGTCTGCTACAGTGCTAAGTTTATTCCATCGCACATATTCCTCACTCCACTCACGAAACGTCCTCTTGTCTATTATTGAAACAAACCCCCAATAATAACATATCGATCGCTCTAAATAAATATCAAGGCTTCATGACCTAATATTTCATGCGCATTATTGCAGGTAAAGCACGGAATTCCACCACGCACTGCTGTGATGGCTTGATGCGGAAGGTTGCGTCTTTTGTCTTGGCCCTTCGTACGTGTTGTTCGCCACCAAAATGCATGTGTTCTAGAAGGAGTTTTTGTTGCGAGGAAGGAGTAGAGTACGCTTCTGGCATGTGCCGGTGGTCGAGGCGCGCCTTAGAGTGCTTTTTGAGTACACGGTCCGAATGCTTGGGAAGCCGATTGAGAAGGTGAGAAGATAAGGTTTTGTGAGGAACGATTCTTGTCGGCTGTTCATGTCTGCAGAGTTTTTGTTACTCCAGTGAGTATTGATACTTTGCGAGAGAACTCATGCATCATTAAGTATGCCTGGGTAAAGTGGAGTGGTAAGCCGGTAGCCTCAGATGACCTTCGTGATAATCAATCACGTGCTCCAAATATCAACGTCTCACACTCCAGATACCGCTAGATACGAATCCAAAATCAGTATCAAAAAGATTTTTGTTGCAATTCGCAAAAATTCTCGTATTCAGGCTGTGGGACAAATCTCTTGTCCAAGTGGAGAGCATGAAGATCATGTCCTCCTCACGTGCCATTTGTACGCAAAATCGGTACGAAGCTGCAAGGAAGGACCTGGAAATATATTTCCAGAAAAAGAAAAAGGAACGAATTTGTTGCAAATCGCACAAATATTCGTATTTGAACTGTGAGACAATTCTTGACATCGGTGGAAAGGAAGTACCAGCACGGAGGTATTTGTATTAAGCACGTGGTGCTCAAGTCAAGATACGAATATGAGGTTATAGGTTACGAAGTACAGAGGAGAGGGTTATTGGAGGAAAGAGTCTTGCTGCAAATCGCAAGTCTTCGTATTTGGACGTATTCGCCTTGTGGAACAACAATTCGCAGCAAGAGTGGACGGAAGTATGTCAAGCACGTGGCTCTAAACGCCGTATACACTCGTACGAAACGGGTAGTACGATACGAAATACGATCACGATGCTTCTGTTCCGTATCGCGAAATCTTTCGTATTTGGGTTGTGAGACATGCTGTGGCGACTCTCGTATTGAAGAGGGGAAGGGAAGAGGGGCTCGGACACGTGAGTGAGTAGGAGAAAGGCCATCAACTTCTTTGGGATTTCAAATTTGGGATATAATTCAAGGGAGAGAGGACGCAGAGATCCTCGAATACCAGGCAAGTCGGCAACACCGCTCTCTTGGCTTGAAGGATTACGATACCCGGTAGGATCTGCTCGCAAATGAATATCATCTCTTGAACCCTGCGATCAAATATCCCGCGTTTTTCTTATTTGTTTCATATTTATTTCCATTGCTAGACCTTTTAGGTGGTATCTTCAATCCAAAGTTTTTCTTGATAATGAACATCGATCAGTCTTGCTATTATCTTCGTCTCTCCATGAACAGCGCTTTCATCTATTCTTTATAATTGATATTCTTTCCAGAAATTGGCCTACAAAATCGGAAGTCACAGGGCCGTGAGTCAGGTCACTCGGCAGAAAATATTTTGCTGTAGATATGTGATCTCTGTTTCACGCGATATGCAACAAAAAACTAAAAGTCTTGGCAACATTTCCTAACAGAGAAACCCACGTCTTCATCTGCACTACCACGCTTCGTTGGTCTTCACTTGACATTAGCTTGATACATGTGCAACCCCTTTTTGACTGTATTGTATACGTGCCTCAGATTCAACTTGTACCCGTTAGTGCTCGCCATGATGCCCAAGCTGCGCTGGAAGGGATCCCGTTTTGAGGAGACGAAATTTGCTCTTTGCCTCTCGATTCTTCCACCCTCTTAAAATTTTACCTCGCCTTGGTCCGCGGCTTATTCGTGTGCTGTTCCCTATGTGCGAGATTTATCTTTTCGTTATGCTTGTGATCAACGCGATCAAATTTGATCTCTACAATACTGGGCCGCAAACTTCCTATTGAAGGGGTGAATGTTCCCGAATTCACTTTTCGAGGACATCTGCTCCATTTCTCTTACATTCACACCTTCTTCTGTCCAGTAGCCTCAATTCGCAACCTGAGCCTATCCTTCTCGTCAACTACCAGGTATCTCTGTAATCATTTTTCAAGCAGTCTCACCATCTCAGAGCGACATCTTACCACAAGCAATCAGCTCCGGCAGCTACCGTATTCTCTGTTTTCGACTTCAGGTCAACTTTCCGGTGTTTCGGAGAATTCCTCAAAAGTTTAGAGTGGTTCACAGCGAGGTTCGCTCTTCCAAGCAAATTTCTTTCGCCGCAACATAACATATTTCATCATCCACTTTCAAGCCTTCTCTTTCGGAAGACGTCTAGCCAATTTCAGCTTCAGTGTGCATTTGCTATTCAATCTCTCTCTTTCAACTACAGTCTCTCGTCACAGCTCATACCTTTTTTCAACCCTTCATCTACCTGGAGCTTAATGTATCTCGATTCATAACTCGAATCTAGGCCATTTCCACCCAACATCTCGCCTCATCACATACCAATTATCTTCATCCTCAATCCAACATTATTTCGGGGCAATAATCTCATTTAACTTTCAGGCATCGGAACAGCAATTCGTCTTTCAAAATAATAAACATGCCCCCACGGAAACGCAAAACTTCTCCAGCCCCTCAAGCCTCTCGCGCAAAAAAGACAGCCGCTCCTTCCAAGCCACCTCCACCTCTGAACAAGACAGCAACAACAGTGTCCAAGCAGCCTCCACCAAAGCCGGTACCAAAATGCGCTCCTCCTATCACAAAGAAACCCGGCCCCACCCCAAACCAAGCCAAGAAAACACTATTAGAACTCGACAGCATCAACATATGCGACGACACTGAAGACGCATGCCCACCCCCAACAACCCAAGCCGAGCGCCGACGAAAACGCTACAAACTAACCCGCGGCACCCTCTGGCACGAGGCCTCCAGTCCCGAAGACATCGAAGCCCTCGCCGCTCTCCTCGCAGCCGACTCCCCCTCCCACTCAACATGGGGCTCTACCTCCAGCCAACCTATCATTGGCAACAAACGCAAACCCCGGAAGTCCGCCGGTATTCGATTTACCTCGAATGGTGGAGGGTTGATGACATGGAGTGAAATGATGGAAGACATGGCGCAGTCGGCTCGCAAACCTATCGTTCCTAATTGCTATACCCGGTCTCCGATCCTGCGGCTCCCGTTGGAGATTCGAGAGAGGATTTATGGATATGTGTTGAAGTACGAGAAGCCGATTCTGCTGAAGCCAGATTGGAAGATCCCGGAACGAAATACCTACCTCTCGCACGCGCTTCTAAAGACATGCAAGCAATTCGCGCACGAATGCACCTCATTCTTCTACAAAATCAACACATTTCAAGTCCTACTCCGTCCCCCCACTTCTCGCCAACGTATCTTCGACGACGTGCCGCTTCTGCCGGCTTCGCTGCATCATCTGTTCAGACATGTGGCGCTGGATTTTGCAAAGGAGTGCTGGAGTATCGATTGGTTCGAAAAGACGGTGAAATGCCTCGATACTCTGCTGCTGGCAAAACCGGTGCTGGATACGCTTACGCTGGTGCTGAGTCCGAAGAGAGTGGGGATGAGTACCACGGCGATGGGTATGCAGGCTAATCCTGTTGCTTTTGCCGATTTCTTGTGGGATGGAGGCACGGTGATGCAGGCGATTAGCAAGCTTTGTCCAAGGATGCTGAAAGTAGTCGTTAAGAAAGGGGGTAAGAGGTTCGGGTTTGAAGTTGATATGAAGTGTTTGCGGACGTTGATGGGAGGGCATTGGGAGGGTGCTAATATGGTGGGCATTCAGATGGCGGAGGATAGGGCGGTTATGGTACGTGAGGAGTTGGCGGGGTTGAGGGAGAGGTTTGAGGAGGTGTTTGAGGATGAGGAGACTGCGGTTATGGTTGGGAGGTGCAGGATACTTGGGGAGGAGGAAAGTGCTGCGAGGGCTTTTCTTGGTGCGGCGGCTAGAGGTGCTTCCTTGGGAAGCTCCCCGGAGTTGGTTAATGGAGCGAGTAGTGCCAGTGAGTTGGCTTCCCTGGAGAGTCCCATTTGAAGGATAAGATGGGTCATGGAAAGATGGAAAGAGGAACATTGTTATTTTTACATCATGGGAATCTCTATTAAACCGCCCTTAACGTCGGGCAGCGAGTAGCAAGAATCTTCGCTTGATGTTGCAGACAGATGAGCGCATAGGCTTTGCTATAATAGCAGATACCTTGCATACCCAAAAGTAATTCACACAATTTAGCACCAGGCCGAAAGCCCCCTCCAATCAACCCATTTTACATGTTTTCAATCTGAATTTTTCAGGTATCTAATTTCAAACCGCCGCAAATAAACTCCACACGACGCCATACCCAACCGCCGACCTAACTTTGCACCTTATCTTCGACCCCCAGTCCTAAGAAATTCCCTGGGATCTGTCGGTATTGGCCTCCCCAACATCTCAGCTGTCACAGCTTCCAGGACTCCCGTTTCCGATGGTACCACTCCTCGAAAGCCCGGCCCTTCATTTAGAGCTACCTATAACATTTCCTGGTTTCTTTGCCTCCTCTGCTCTCGTCTTGTCTGATCATCAACTTCCTCAGCTTCCTCAGCTTCCTCAGCTTCCTCATCATTAGAGTTGGGTGTTGAGGATAAGATCTCGGCGGGAAGAGAGTCAGGTATTGACGACGAAGATGGAGCCTGTTCTTGAGCTTGAGCTGGAGTACCGGGCTCCCCCGGAGCTGGTGGAGTAGTCTGGGGTTGATTTGTGGTAGAGGGTTGAGTAACGGGGGGCAATCTTACTACTATGGGTTCCATTGGGGGTCTTGGGGGCGCATTACTCCCTTGAGCGATATTTGCGATGTCTGTAAGACGGCTGACTGCTGCCGCTTGCCTAGAGGCAATATATGCAGCTTGGCTATTACTGCTATGTATAACAGGAATCAAAGGCGATAGGCGGGGTCTAGACGTAGGGCCTCTGCGGACTTGTCTTGCCCATGACTCTAAATAGTTGAAATCGAAGACTCCAGCATGAGATGAAAGGTGTCTGTGGAGCTGCACGGCCTCTGCGCGGGTCCAGCCGCAAGATTCAATGTCATCAATCGCCAGCATATGTTGCATCCCAATCGCATTTGGAAAAATGCTTGAGGAAACAAATGGAGCGGTGAGTGGTCTTCAATCGAAAGATTGATAGATAATTACATTTTCGTTTACCAAGGGTGGAAATTCGTCGTCTGATGAGACATTGTCGTGCACTAAGGACGGAAGGTCGTCGTCTGAAAAGAGGTCTATCGAGGTTGGCGTGCTATCACTGTTCGACATATGCCCTGGGCGCGCAACAATGGCTGCTTGGGCTCGTAAGGGTGCCATGATACTGTCTTGTAGTGGCATTCGTCCATCTCGAGGGCGTTCTGCTAGCTCAGCTCGGCAGTACGGACAGGCTGTTTCTCCTCGTTTGACATCGATCCAAGGGAACAGGCAACACTTGCCGAAAAGATGACCACATTCCGTCTTGACTGCGTAAGTGCAGGCAACGGGGATATGCTCCTTAAGTTTTTTGAGACGTTCGTACGCTTGAAAGAGCGTGTCCGCGAAATTTCTCATTCCCTTTAATACCGAGTCCTCAAGATCGAACCTTGTATGCACCATTGCTTTTTGAACCATCTTCTCCGCTATACCTTCTGTATCTTCAAAGTCCGTGCCGAGTTCTTCAAGATTTTCGGTCCTAGGAAGCCTTTTCATACAGCTTTGCTTGTATTCGTCGTAGGGAATCAGTGACTGATGGCATATCCCACACTTGGAATCCTGAGCTGATACCGCTTTGAGTTCCTCAGTTGAGATACTTGTCAATTTGATGTTAAGAGAGATGCACAATCTCCCATAATCATCCACGGTTTTCTTTCTAAGTTTGGATTTATGAGCCTTCTCGAGGGCTCCGAAGCTTTGGGGCATGTTTTTAACCTCGTTCCTCCAGAGATCAAAAGCTCCAAATCTTTGGCAGAGAAACCTCCCTGGTGTTCCTGTATGAATATGCGTGTTCTGAATTGGTATTCATCCTTGAAGGATTTTGGCTCCCATCCAGGTTTCCCCGTGACCCATTTGGACCACGCGTCCAAGGTATTCTTTTCTTCGCTAGTAAGATGAACATCGCCCCGTTTTCTCTGAAGACGATGATTTGCGAATTCCGAAATGGCTTTCAAGGTAGGAAATGGAATATTTCCGTAATGCGTTGCAAAGCCTTCCAGGATCCTCACATATTTCCTGCCGCGTAGTGCCGAAGGAGGGTTCCAAAGTGGCTGGCATTTTTGCCACATATACTCAGCTTCTGCTATCCGGACAGTAGAGTCCTGCTCCCATTCGGAGATCAGTATCTCTGTGCTGTCCTGGTGGTCATCCATATTGTGCGGGAAACTGTCGTGGGTTGAGAAGACGACGGGGTGTGATAATTGCGCAGCTTGCGCTTTTGTTTAGGAATGGGTCCGTATTTACTCAAATCAAAAGAGTTTTTGTATAGGAGTGTGTGCGCGAAAGATGAATAGAAGGTTGGGAGATATCTGTGCGTGAGAGAATTCTAGTGTAGACTTAACGGTCACGCGGCGCCTTATAATTATGACATGAGGGGCTAAGCCCCGTTCTTCCGCTGTCATCGCGCTGTTTTGACGTAGTGTAGTGATGTACCTGGGATGAAAGCGGATAAGATGATTTAGTGCACCCGAAGAGTCAAAGAAAAAGGGGCCTATATCACGCGTTGCACACTTCAAAACTTTTGCCTGTGGAGGCCTGCGTAGTAACGGCAGATGAATTAAAAGAGTCAAAAACCAGTTGTGTGTGATATCGCAAACCAAGAAAAGTAGTCATTCGAGAGGGCTCAGACTTTCGGCTATTCGACTATGATTTGTCGCTCTTTCCTGATCGTCACCATAGCCCATGTTCGTATTGAAACCAATTCGACCCAAAATACACCGCCGCCTATCTAGCGCGAAAACTATTAGCCAAGCTGGAATTTAATTTCGAACTAGGTGATAATTAGGAATATCTCGCTTCCATCTACTCACATCAGAAATTCTTCAAATTCTCAGACAAGCCGCTGCAGAACTCTAAGTTTAAATTCGTAAGAGCTATTGCAGCAACTTCAAATTTTGAAAGATTCAACCACCAGAATGGGTTCTCTGTCTCAATTCTTTGGGGATTGTCTGCTGCTCTCGGTGATTTTTTTCACGGACTACTTGTTTGAGCTCGGGATTTTCCAAGTAGCCCACTTGAAGAACATCACGAAGGATGTTCGAAAAGCGTGTCTCGAAGCGCTCCCAGCGCCTCGCAATCCTCCAGCGGATACCCATGCCGCAGAAAAGGAAACGGAGAATGAAGAGCGAGGTGAAGGTGCTGGCGGGTACGCCTTCGAAAGCACATTCCATGGCGAGTATCTGGAAGCAAGAGGCCAGAAATTCATGAGGAGACCATACGAGATACTTCAAGGAATTCTAAAGTCTGCTAAGGCGGACTTCAAAAAGGAGTGGCAGAAATTCAACGAAGAATGCAATGAAGAGTTTGAAAAAAGTGAGTTTGAAGCTGAATTAATCTCAAAATAGCTGGAACAGCTGACTAGGCGATCGTTTAGAATACAGCATCAAAATCTTAGTCTCAGGCGAGAAATGTCCCATCTGTTTTGAAAAATTTGATGACTCGGGAGAAAAACCCTTCGACTGCGGAAATGGGCATATCTGGGGGGTGACATGTTTTGTAGCCTGGATAGGAGAAGCCGGAAAGAAAACATGTTGTCTCTGCGTAAGTTTCCCCAGGCTTTAAATTCTACTTGATCTTGTTGGCGAGATTATTGTTGACTCTGTTGCAGCGAAAAAGAATTAACGTGGAGATCTCGGATTTCGATCGCAAGGAAAAGTCCTTGGAGGCCTTTCACTTCCAACGCGAACAGTACATAAGTAGCGCCACCCATTGGTCTCTAGAAGAGCTTCGACTTAGAATTCATATTGAACCTTGGTTTCGGATGTCTCGAGATGAATGGATATACCAGCTTGTGGTTACGGTATCTGGATTAGAGATGGAGAGTAGCTGGAGAGATTTGGTAACACATGTGGAACGTGCTAAAGCTCTTATGCGAGCACTGTGTAGGCGGCCAACGTAAGTATGCAGGGCACCCGCTGTGCTCCCTCCCCTACATCAAATATTGAGAAGTCCGAGACTGACACTACACAGATCAAAAACAGTGCCTGCCGACTTGCTGAACCGAGTTCATGCTTTAACAGACGCGCAATTTACGACCGAGCGATACCTTAGAGCTTTGGATCGGGACTCCAAGATCACTGGTCTTAGGAATGACTCCTTGGTCAGCTGTTTAACGGCCTTGGCACAAAACGTTTTGCCGGAAAACCTCGCAGATTGACCAATAGAGGTGCGACCGTACTGGACAGACGAAGACCTTATGCTGCGGGTTCAGAGCAGATCGGAAAGACAAATAGATCTCGATCGTTGGTTCGACGAAGTTGTCTCTACTATCTGTGCATTCCAAAACTTCCGACAAAGGAGTCGGGGGTCAAAACCGGCTTACAAGAAGCGCTTTGGACCACCAAGCCCAGAGACCCAACGCATCGAGGATTCATTGAAACAACGCATGAGACTTCTACAACAATGCGTGGACCCCTTTTATTGCGAAAACCCAGAAACTGTGGACAGAGATACCAGACAAAAAATATTACAATCATGGAACAGGTTATTTCGGGTGTCGTGCCCAGGTCGTAGTCCAGGCGCAAAGAAACTTTTTGTTCGAAAATTGAAGGGCAAAGTAGCAGACAGCAGGTAGTTGCCTCGTGTGCAGTTTAGGAGGCTCGCCCCGAAACATAAGTCATCATTCAACAGATTTTAAAAATTCCAAAATCTAACACTTCAAACGAGCTACTTGTCATAGAAAATTGTAAAGGATATGCAGACAATCAGCTACGACGAGCACCTGCTCAAGAAAAGAAACGATGCTAGGCACGACGACTTGCTCGCACGTGGCCACTAGGTCGAGAACATTTACAGCACGGAGGGGCTTCAATTGCCGATTAGGATCAGACGCGAAGGAAACGTGAAAGGGGGTTGCCATGACCTTCGGGTCCCGTTGACGTGGGATTTTAATGTATCAATACAGGAGGGTATATATTCAGGTGCAGAACCAGCTATACACCCCTGAGGACGCCCCTGGGGCTTTCCCACAATGTAAATACTTCTATATACTCGACTGGTTTGCAATGGCGGGCCTTCATAGGTAAGAGTAGGAATTCTAGCGGTATGTTGCAATATGAGCAATTGGATGTGACAGAATTAGCTTCACTCTCTTAAGCCAACTCATGAGACCGTGAATTTGATGACTGAAGTCTCTAAGGTCTCCGAATCCACCAGAACGATCTCGCCAGTCTCGGCAAAGCAAGGGACGGCTATCAATCGAACCATTTGACCCTCAGGGCCTTCGATCATCGCAGTATCAAATTTGGGCTGCGAGCCCACAAAGAAGAGATGTGGGCAGGTATTCAAGACGAAAGGATCGTCGTCTTGGAATGGATAGCTCCCTAGATGTTGTTAGAAAATGGGAAGGAATGGATTGAACACGATTTAAAACTCACATAATGTATCGGGTGCAGTTGGTGCACAACATCGCCATCTACACATAGCTTCCATCATACCCAGTCTATCTTCACTCTCCACATATTTGAAGACGTCGTCAACGTTTTGACCCCCTGTGCCTAGCACTTTCCAGCCCTCGATCTCACCATCCCATGGGTTCGTGACAGTATCGAACCAGCCTACTTGCTTCTCTTCACCGGCAGAGGGCGGCATACCGCCGTACGCTCTCGCTTGTGGGAACATGGCAGGATGTATCGGTTGTTGCGGAAGACTGACATTCGCAGGATCCGTGTAACCAGGGATCAATGTGACCGGCAAGCTTGGTAAAAGACTCGCAAGGAAGGTATCAAAATGTACAGTGGGTGCAGGGTTATAGGCGCTACTGTCGTAACCATATTTCTTGTGAGCAGTCTTCTTCGTGTTGCCAATAGTATCGTGGGACACGGCTTCAGAATCTAAGGCGATCGAATTACCAGCAATGATCAGTCTGCTAATCTGTGAAACTGTCTCTTGGGTTACCGGATCCAGGGCTTCACCAAGGAGGAATTCGGTAAGGAGGTTGAGTTCGAGGGAGTGTTCTGCATCGGTTCCTGAGAAGCCAAGGCCCGACACGATAGCAATCTTTTTTCCGTTACTGACTAGCCCGGGTTTATCCATGTCCATATCTTCATCTTCATCGTCTAGCTTGGGTTTCTTCGAGGAGGGTGGAGAGGCAGAGTGCCATCGTTCTGGCTGAGGTGGGAGGTCGGGTACTTTGATATCAACGACTTCAAAATCTCCATTGGCGTTCTCGGTGCCCATTACTGCTATAATGCAACCGGTGACAAGCATCTCGTTTCCCATTGCCGACCCTATTAATCGTAGTCGTCCAGACTCATCTTCCAACATTATGATATCGTCTCCTGAAGGTGAGAGGTATTTCTGGCGAGGGGGCGGCGCTGAGATCCAATGCTATTATCATTAGCTCTGCATCGATAAGACTTCCTTGCTGTGACGTACATCCTTTGAAATGTCATCCAAAATGTTCGGTTTCAATGGTAAATCCATATATATTGTGCCAATAACCCAGCATAGCGTTCCCTGTCTAACATCCAACACTCTATCAACCCTCTGCACTGTCTCCCCCGCGATCTGGAAATCATCCCATGCATCCGTAGCGATGCGTTCCACGGCAGGCTTTAATTTCGTGAGGCGCAAGAAATACATGTCACCAAACTGCTGTTGGTAGTGCTTTTCCTTCTCGAGCGCGTATGTTTCGTGGGGCTTATAGGACGTGGAGGCTCGTTCGAGGGCGGCATATTTTTGGTCTCTGCGGAGCATTAGAAGATGCTTACATGATGCCCGGATAACTTACGATGGTGCGTGAAGAAAGCTTCCGTGCTCTCCGGAAACCGCCATTTTTGGTCGATGTTGTGTGTGTAGATCGAAGTCTTCGAGTGCGAAGATTGACGCGTCGAAATTCTCGGATGCAAACCCCGCGAAAGTTTCGCGTAAAGGGGTCCGTGGTCCGTGCCATCCGCCCCCCTTTTCTATGGCCATGTTCGCGAGTAGTCACTGCAAATGTTTGGATTTCGCCCACTCCGGTTCAACAATTAGAACACTTTGATTATGATAATACAAATCACATTCATTAAACCACCAATCAATGAGTTATGAAATAACAGCCATAGCTGGAATGCACATAGCAGCCATGCCACTTCACAACTTCACAGTTATGATCTACATTCCTCACCTTGACCGCCGCTGATTTTCATATCTGGCTATTCTACAATAACAGTCCACCCGTCCCCCAAAGTTTTTATCCCTCACCAGTCAAGCTCTCGCAAGTCTCAAGACTCCATCGTTGACGACAAAAGATCTCGCTCCCAGATTCGAAAATTCCCCGAAAACGATTACCAACGCCGAATTGAAAAGCGAAGATGGCACGAGTAACATCCGTCATTGTTCTACTCTTCGTTCTCGGCATCAGCACGCCAGCTTTCGCCCAGTTAGATAACATGCCTGCCATGAGCATGCCCATAACCAATGGAACCTAGTACGCCTACTCATTTCCTCTCACTTGACCGTGCTCCTCGAGGCGAAGACTGAATTGTTACCACAGCACAAAACCTCCTCTGACTTCGCTGCCTACTCATTCTACAACGGGTTCAAGCGCTACCAGCGCTGCCGCAACTGGAACCAGCAAGCCTGGCTTGTCGGTCGCTCAGAATGCTTTCATGGTGGACGCGTGGGTCACAATTCTTTCTGGGATCTGCATTGGCGGAGTCCTTCTCAGCGGTGGCTTTTGAATCGATGTGAGGGGAGGGAATGGACTGGGGTATGGATTCAATGGGGTCGGTAGCAATTTGAAATGTCAACCAATTGGCAGAGCTAAACTAGGGCCATCTGTTGCCTCCTGGTGGATAAAAAAAGTGGTACTAATTCTGAATGTGCCGCGCCAAGTGGGACATTCAAAAAGGTCAATAATTAGTGCCGCTTTTTCTGACCATTGCGAAGTTGGCTCGCAGCTGAACAGATACCCATCAGAATTTGATCTTTATGCAACGGTCGAGCCTCTAATGTGTGAACCTCGCGCCACCAAGATAGTGCGAATACTGCCAATAGATCTTTTTGCGCCATAGAAAAAATTGATGGTTAGGTATCTCTGGGGCAATTTCAGGCGCACAGCCAAATAAGCAGTCGTGTCTTTCTTCGCCATGTAAAAATATTCCAACTTTGAACACGCCAAGAACCAACACACAAAGCATCCTGGAAAAGCGGTGTCTTCGCGGACCTGTGTGGTAAAAAGGTGCTGCAGTCTGGTCCCCAGGCCCTATGCATCATCCCTGATGATTGATACGTATGTAATGCTCCAGAAAGGAAAACGAGATAATTTCGGATTCGCTGTCGTCCGAGCCATTGCATCCGTTTCTAGTAGATTCTAAAGAAGGAACCGTTTCTCAGGAACTGAAATTCACGAATCTTCGAGCAACAACTGTGAAGTCTGAACCTGCCGCTCTCTAGGTCTTTGAACTCGAAGGGCGTGTATTTTGAACCGGCATGGCTTGATGTCTCGGTCCAAGGCAGAAACATAGACACTGCCGAATTTGTCTTGCTCCAGAACGATTCCCTTCTTTTATCCAGAAGGGTCTGCAGCACCTCGAGATTTTCTGGTTCTGTAAAACGTATCAAATCCGCCAACGAAATTGAGTATAGCTTCGGCTCTTTGCTTTCCTGCCGTCCCTCACTATCCATCTGTGGACGGTGGTCCTCAAGAATGAAGAAGATGTTCGTATCCACTCCAAACTCTACATATTCTTTCAACACTAAGAAAAGCTCAACATATGGCCTGTATTCCGAGGTTAAGGCATATGCGGCAAAACGGCAGGCGAATATCATCCAAACTGGCATCCTTGTATCATTTTCTCCCGCTGGCCGATATGATATCTCCCTGACCTGGTCTTCAGGGTCCGCGCCAGCTTGTAGCAGGTATCGCACAAGCTTAAGATTGCTTCCAAGTGATGCCGATAGAAGGACACTCATCTCACCGCCTCCTTTGATCAACCCAGAATTTTCTGATATGTTTTTTTCAACGCATTCGCTCAGCCCCAACCATGCTGCCCAATGGAGCTCAGATATATTTTCCCTTGAGACACCGAACATCAGACCCCTGAAATTAATATATAATCCTGCAGCCCAGTGAATCGATCCAGAGTTTTCCCTCGTTTCCCCCGGATACGAAAATGGCTGTCGGCAATAGCAACTAAGGATGTTATAAGTCTCCTTAGCGGGGTTATATAGGGCCTGGCGATCATTCTGCCGATGATGACCCTCGGAAAGGTTGCCAGAGTCAAAGCTTAGCGTCAAGGAAGTACGTTTTATCCAGTGAATGTTCCCATGAAAAACGAAGGAGAGCGCATTTGCAGTAGACTCGAAATAAGAATGTTTTGTCCTCGCAAACTTTAATTCGGCTATGTACAAACGAGAACATACAGCGTCGAGATCAAAATTAGGAAGGCGGCATCGGAACTGTCTCTGCCTTGAGGCCTCGCAGAGATAGTCCCGAACAGTCCGGTGGAAAAACTGAACGGTAAAGCCGAAATATATATCGCCACCCGATCTTTCGTTATAGACCATCTCAAGCAATCCTTTCGACAAACCGTCGAGTTGCGAGCGTAAGGCACAGTGTCGTTTCTCGATTTCTTCATTTGAATACCCTCGGCATGGAGAACTGAAGGGAAATTCTGGGTCGTCCTTCAGGTCATCGAGCCAGGAGAACCAGAGTGCATTCTGTCGACCCAGTTGCACTTGTGCATTCGCGAGGAGAAATATTCGATCTGACCTCTCACGGTCACTTGCGTTGATAGAACCAAGTAATTTGGAAAACAAATCATCGAGGTCTTTTGGGATGGATTTCAATTTCTTCCGAAGAACCGAATGAGGATCGTGACGGCCGACGCCTTCCAACAATGAACGAACCACGAGGCGAGCCCACAGAAAGACGCCATTTGCTTCTTCAACGATCTCATTTACCAACTCCGCATATACATCTTTGACTCGGTCAAAGTTCGAATTCTTCTTGAACATTGAAGATGAGAAACGACTGATGTCCAGCCATGTCAGCTCATGGAGCCGAAGTCGAAAGTTGGGTTCGTTGGAGAAAGTTTCCATAAATTCAGTGTGTGGTCGACTGCTTACGCAGATCTTGATATCCTTAGAGCTAGCCCAACTCTTCAGACTTTCGGCCAGGTTCCAATGTTCGAGGCTGTCTCCCTCATATTCATCGAGTCCATCGATGAAGAAGCAAAGCCGGTGGTTGGGGAAGCCTTTCTTGCCAACGAGTTTGTTGAAGACCGCTTTTAACTCCTCTGTCCTCAATGAATGGTCGAACCTCGAAGTAGCTGGCTCCAAAGCGTTCCATTCTTCAGGGAAGATCTCCGGGATTAGTTCTGGGCACTGCTTCAGGGTTTCAAAGAGAAGCGCTCTATAGAGTCCCTCGAGAGACATTTGAAGTTTTTCTCCGGAGTTCCAGAAGAAGAATTGAGCGAAGATTAATTTCTTCTCGGTTGCCCAACTCTCCAACTCACTTCTTACCCGATTATGCTTGCAGAGAAACTTCATCAGAGTGGATTTCCCAGAACCTGCCTTACCGGAGACGTGGTAAGTCCGGTTCCCAGATCTCAGCCATGTTAGAAATGCATCTCGCGTTCGTACCTGCATCTCCAGACATTTTTGGACTTCTGGACTATCGAAAGGTCCCTCCAGCGCAATTTCAGATCCCGACAGCTTGCGTGCGTATGTTGCTTCCCGGTTTGATATCATTTCTTGCTGGACCGAACGTTCGGATTTCGAGTCTGTGGGTACCTTTTCCTCTCGGCTGCTTAAATTTTCTCTCGGATTCGTGAGGCCTGTGTGGGTCTCCTCGGTCGATGCAATTGACTGATCATCCTCTTCTAAGAATGAATAAAGAGAATCATCTGTGCCCTCACTTGAATTCATTTCTTCAACAATCCATCTGAAGGTACCACTCTCAGCCTCCGTAATAGCATCCTCACGAGAATACATATTATCGAAATAGAGCAGGCGCAATATTTCGTTTTCCCGCGACAGTGATCTTGACATGATTTGCAGCCTAGAAAGAGCAGAGCGAAAATCCTCAGATGGGAACATCTGCTCCCGGTTGGTCTTTGACTCCAGCAGCGCCTTGACCGCCACATCGAGCTCTCCTCGGAGATGAGCAAACTCTTTTGCAGTATCCGATGACATCTTGGCACCCTCCTTTTGGATTTTGTCCAATTGAAGTTTGACTGCAGACTGTTGTTCACTACTATAAGTCAATACCAAGTTTTGATCATAGCTGAGAATAATCTCTCACCTGAGCATGTAGTTCAGCCGAAGGAGAATTTGCGAGCGGTATTTCTCCAGTCGGTCTTCGATAGAAGCGACCTCCTTCCCTTTCCTCAGACTTGCAAATTTCACTTTGAAACTCTGCCATTTCGAGTTCTTTTCCGAGACTTGTAACTTCTTGAGAATCTTGAATAAATCCTTGGATAGCTTTTGGCAATTATCTGCGAGCTTGCATAGCTCTTTCTCGTGGCTCGACCTCCCTTCAACGTCCGAAATCAGGCCTTCAGTGACTCGTTCAAGGTCCTCGATGATAGTACTGATATGGGCGTTCTCAAGTGTTGTTCCGGTTGTCGATTTGTAGACCTCGCAAGCGCCCGTAATCAAACCCCACGAGAAGTCGATAAATGTGAGGATGCTCGCAGCGAAGCCCACAGCAGTGATAGGATCCATATTTCCCTCTAAGTAAGGCCAGCTCTCTGACTTCTGGTGGACAAAAAAGCGGTACCACCTGAATGTGCCACGTCGAGTGGGACATTCAAAGTAGACAATGATTAGTGCCGCTTTTTCTGTCCACTGCGAGCCTGACAAGACGGCGAGGCTGCCTGGTTATATCGCGATCTTGCTTGCACTGGTGGATAAGATGCGTGATATCTCGAGTGCTGTCCAAACTTGAGATGATGGCAAAGTGGCTGCTCTACAACTGGCGCGTATCGCAGAAATTCTCAAGGCATCAGAGTGATTTCGCGAGGATGAAGAGATGAAAGAAGTGAGGCGGACGGGTGACCATTGCGGCCTGCCCTGACGCCTGGCGGAGGTCGCAGATGCAGTGTCACACTTCTTGCATTGACCCGACCAACCAGAACTCTGGGATAGAATTTCTCAGCCTCGAGTTGATATACCATGATTTGGAGGTGTTTGTAACAGTTTATCTGCAGGCCGGTCTTGTAAAAAAGCTTACGGTCGCGTATATTCTTTTGAGTGGGCACAAGAAGCTAAATGTTGGCTCTAAAAGGCAAGACCTAAGGCGTAATTTTGGGATTTTATTAAGCGTGAGCTCCCAACCTTCTCTATTCTTTCTGCCCGTCTCAATAATGGCACACAATCAGCAAACAAGCAAGCCCTTTTGGCCGCCTACAACGCCTCCATGGGTACTTACGCAATATTGAGCTTGGAGAGTCTACTATGATAATATGCGGACAATATGTCACGGAACTTCGAAAACCAAACTGCCACAAAATCAACTTCATGAAACGGTAAAAACATAAGCACACCGCACATCGAGATTCCAAATCGAGCAAAGACAACGCCACATATGGATACACCTAGTTTACCGTCATCCCGCACCTCCCGACCCCCACATCAGCTCACAACAATACAAACCATCCAATAAACCATCTCGAGAATGGAATGTCACACGCACATGCAGAAATTCAAAAGGTCGACGATAAAAGATATTTATTCACATCTCGAGCCGCACCAACAGTCTAGGCCCATTTCGTCTCTTCTAAAATGAATTCCAGATCCCAGCATCCCATACCATGCCATGCCTATTAAAAAAAATATCTAGCATACACTCCCAACGACCAGTCCAGTCCAGTTCAAGAAGAGCAATTATCACACCGCAGCGCTATGCAAAGGCATCAATCAAATTTCAAGTTTCAAATTCTCGCTCATCCGTCTATGCAGATTGAATTCCAAAACAAAAGGAAAACACGCTCGTTCTCGTTACTGTGGGGATCAAGGAAGCATTCCAGCTTTCTTCTTATCGCAGTAACTCGGTAACCCGGGTTCCTGGTCGCCGCTTGCCCAGGAGGCGAGGGTGAGGGAGGTGGTGTAGGCCATGACTATGAAGCCGAAGATGCAGAGGAGGATGTCGCAGGTTTTGAAGAGGGTTGTGCGGGCTACGCCGCGCATGTGGAGCATTGGCTGGGAAATTATTAATAACGAATGGAAGTAAGGCTGGTTGGGAAGAGCTTACAGGGTAAATATACACCAACGGCACGCACGCAAAACTGCCTACAATGGAGACGAATTTATCTAGATCGTCGGATCCGATCCAGGCGATAGCGGCGCAGAGCATGACGACGAAGAAGCGGAAGACGTTCTTTTGCCATTTGATATAAGGATTGTATTTTCCGCTTCTGGTGAAGAGCTCGTTCTCTGTGATTCTGATTGCGGGGAAGATTTGGAGGGGTGTGGAAAGGAGAATGGCGACCGAGTAGAGGAATTGAACTGCGTTGACGAATTTGTCGTCTTGAGGCATGTTGAGGATGACAACAGTCTCGGTCTTTGAGCCGTATGCGGCGTAGGATAGAGCTCCCATGGAAATAAAGACCACGCTGATGATGATCATGACGCCTCCGAGAACTGGAGGGAACTTCCTGGGATCCTTCATTGACTCCTGGATGGGAATGATTAGACCGATTCCCTCAATGTGAAGATGGCGGTCCCGATGAACAAGGTCCAGTCTTTGGGGTTGAAATTGACGATATCGGCAACACCACCTTGCTTGACGATTGTGAAGATGTCGTAATAGTAGAGGTAGATCAGCCCAATTAAGATGAAGGCATCTGCAATTAAAGCAGTGAAGGTAATTTTGTTGATATCTCGAAGCAAGGAAAACGGCAGGAATATAACCATTTGCATCAAAATCAACCACTGAATGTCGATATGGGTTTTGCATTTGGAAACTGCAAGAATGAAGGCTTGTAAATTTTCCGAAGTGAAGACGATGTAGGCTGCAACGAATCCGAGCTGACTAATGACGATTGAAAAAAGGATCAAGGTCCTCATCCATTTGCCATAGAGAATGCCGCCGATGTCTCCAAAGGAGCCATCCACCGCAAGGCGAGTGTTGACCAGTAGAACGAAACAGTAATAACTCAATGCAGCAACGAACAGAAGCACCATATTACTGAATAGCATACCGCCGTTGAGATAGGCTTTGGGCAAGAACAAAACACCAGTTCCAACAAACGACTTTAGGAGCAAGAGCGCAGCTCCCATGGGAGTACCGGTACCTGTAGTCTTTTCTTTGCGCTTTCGTTTCCGTCGACCGGGGGTAAGCAGCGCACTATCTTCCATAGGTTCCCTCTCTTCATCGCTCCCCTCTGTCCCGCCAATTGCATCGGACGAAAAGTACTCGTCGGGCTCCAGAACTTCATCGTCTTCTTCTAATTCCTCGCCTGCAAAGTGGCCATAGAGAGACAGAAACTCGATAAAATTGTTGGTAAACAATTTTGGAGCAGGCTTACGGCGTGACCCTCCAGCACCCTCTTCGGCATCTTCCTCATCGGGATCCGGACTTCCTGCAGCACGCCGAAGGAAATTTCGACGGAACCCTCCCGGGACTTTGATTGAACCAATATCAAGAACATCGTCTTCGGGGTATGGCCGCGAAATATGAAAACTCTGACTCCTTTGAGCTCGTGCTCGAGCTTGTGCTTCTTCTGTCCACTTGTATATGGGCCTTGTAACATCACCACCCTGCAGGCGTAAACTCGAAAATTCATCGTCGTCTAGCCCAGGAGCTACATCTTCCACCGCTTGCTTCGCCTTGCCCGCCGGTGAACCTGCCTGGAAGGACATAGATTGCCCAAAGATGCCATCCTGCACAGTATCACCGGCGTGTGGTGTGGATGTTTCAGAAGGTTGGACAAGATGTCGCTTCACAATATCCGGGTCCTCGTATGCTACCGACGCAGGTACTCCAGGTGCACCTTGTACTGACCTCCCTCTCGTATCGAAAGAGCCATAGTTGCTTTGAGGGCCTGATGGCTGATGTATTTGGGCGCCAGCAGTAGCCGGGGACAAAGGTCGAAGAGGAGGAGTGCCGAATCTTGGGGGAGAATGGCCAAAGGAATTCGAGAGAGCTGCTGCGAGAGCTGACACGCCTGGCCCAGGCAGTGAAGAGTGGGCGGCAGCACCAGCGAGAGGAGTCAGTTCGCCAGCGGCTTGAGCATCACTCCCAGCGTGACTGGGGGTAGGTATTTGGCGGACCTGCGGCGTGCCGGCGTTGTGCGAAGGTACTGGGGAGGCTAATCGAGCGGTGGAAGCAGCTCTGGGGACGGGACTGCCCGAGGAACGGCCTCTGTTGGAGCCTGGAGATGATGCCATTGGCACCGGCAGAGGTCGCGAGGACGATGGACCATCCTGGGGAGTCGACATCTCGCGGGATTCGTCGAAGTTGGAGAGAGGTTGCGTTTGCAGCAGGAGCTTCGACTCTCGAGGGCTTATCTCATATTTATCGGCAGTGTTGCAGGTGCGAAAATGACTGGGTGCGGCGCAAAGGTCAATGTGTGAATCATGTAACAAGGCTATTGAATATTGGGGATACAAACTGAATCTGGGTAGGACGAAAGTAAATATAGAGAGAGATAGAGACAGAGACAGAGACAGAGAGAAACAAGATTTAGACTTAGAGAAAGTCTTACGAGCTCTGCCCCTTCGTGCAGCTGTCACGAGCGGCCCGACGTCTGCTGAGAGAGCCACACGTGATATGAGGGACTGGGGACCCTTAAATATGGTTGGCCAATCAGATGCTTTTGATTCTTTAAAACCTCGGGCCAAGTTTTCGCTTTCCTCCGATCTCTCTTTAGAGAAAAAGTGACAGCCTCGTGCTTGTGGGACTGCGCCATTTTTATGCCTCGATGAGTTATATATTCACGAATGCCCTATGCCCTCCTCGACTATGATTTGATTTTCTCTTCATCTCCCATGTTTCCCTTACTCGAGTATTCGAGTATTCGAGTATTCTGCCACCATGCGGCCAAGTAAACTCTGGGTATCCACGGCTGACTCGGAAAGCTTTTTAAACTTTTCCTGCATGCTGTGAGTCTCATGACGTGGGGGGGGAGCAGGGATCCTGCACTGAGAGAGCTCCGGTTTTGACTTTGAAGCAACGACGCGAGGCGAGAACATCAACAGCTCCGCAATGCTTGGCAGCACTCAACCTCGACCTCGACTGTACAGCATCTATCGTGGAAGAATTCGAATTTATTTTTGGTGTCAATGACGGTTTGCTAACAATACACAAACATGCCCAGCTCGGGGCGACCCCAACTTCGAAGTCCGAACCGTCAACATTCTAACTTCCAAGCTCGTGCGGCTACCGACGATGCGGGGGAGTTGAACAGGCGTTATTCCAACATCACTGAAGAACAAACATCACCACAACCCGCCGAATCGAGAGAACCACACAATCCTTATGAACCTGCTACGAATGCCTCGACCCCTCCCCCTCGAGACCACGAATTTACAAAACGGCTCCTGCATATCCACTCGCATTCCGACGATGGCAACTCTCGGAGTACATCGAGAAGAAGGTCCGTCAGTGGGCGGAGAAGGTCAATTGCTTCTGCAACGGTGGCGCAGGATTCCTTGACAGCACAAATGCATAATGCCGAAAGCAAGAAGGTAAATGGAGACGCCTCAGCCCCGAGACCAGGACTTGGTCCTCGACCGATTGGAGGCAGTGAGAAACTGGGCATGTTCTCCGGCGTCTATGTACCGACCTGTCTGAATGTACTCAGCATTCTTATGTTCTTGAGATTTGGATTCCTTTTAGGTCTGTTTGTCCCTCCGGGGAAACGGTGCTGAAGTGCTTTCATGAAATCGTGGCTAACCTTTCATAGGCCAAGGAGGAGTTCTTGGTATAATGGGAATGCTCGTTGCTGCGTATACGATTAACCTTATCACAACATTTTCCCTATCCGCAATTGCTTCCAATGGCACCGTCCGCGGTGGAGGAGCCTATTATCTAATATCAAGATCCTTGGGACCTGAGTTTGGTGGCTCAATCGGTGTTGTCTTTTACCTGGGATTTACTCTCAATACAGGCATGAATGCTGTCGGTCTCATCGACTGCATCAAGCTGAATTTCGGCTCCGTATCCGGCAACTGGTCCAATATTCTCCCGGAGAGTCAGTGGTATCTCTATCTTTGGTCTACTATAGTACTCGTGCTGTGCACTACCATTTGCCTCGCTGGGTCCTCCATTTTCGCTCGTGCTAGCAACGGGCTGCTAGTCATACTTTTACTTGCAACTCTTAGTATCCCCTTTTCAGCTCTCATCGTCTCGCCCTTCGAAAGTAGAAAACTTGGCATCGATTACACCGGCCTCAGCCTAAGCACCTTCCTAGGTAATCTGAAGCCACAGCTTACCAGAGGTGCTGCGGGAAGCGAACTCAAGGGGAAAGAAACCTTCCAAGATCTTTTTGGCATTCTGTTCCCTGCGACAGGAGGCATTTTTGCCGGGGCCAGCATGTCTGGAGATTTGAAAAATCCCAGCAAGTCTATTCCGAAAGGAACGCTTTATGGTCTGGCAACAACATTCCTGCTGTACACGCTCGTCATCCTTGCAATGGCTGCAACGATTACAAGGTCATCGTTTGTCAGAAATGCCAATGTGATCCAGGAGACGAATCTTTCGGGGCTGGTAATTCTTGCGGGAGAATTTGCAAGCTCTTTCTTTTCCACCTTGATGGGTGTCATCGGCTCTGCGAAACTCTTGCAAGCTCTGGCGCGAGACAATCTTCTTCCAGGTTTGTCGTGGTTGGGTCAAGGCACGCAAAAAGCAGATGAGCCGACTTTTGCTATTCTTGTGACATGGGCTGTAGCTCAGCTAACAATGCTCTTTGATCTTAATCAGGTCCGTCTGTTTCTTTACCAATCGATGTCATTCTCTAAGAGCCCTGCGGAGTCTCTTCAACCATGAATACTTATACTAATCTGAATGTAGATCGCATCATTTGTAACAATGACATACCTGGTAAGCCTCCGGTGCTGGGGAATTTTTCATATGAGTACAGAGGCTGATAATTTCAGATGACATTCCTCGTTATGAATTTGGCTTGCTTCCTTCTCAGCATTGGCTCTGCCCCCAACTTCCGGCCCTCCTTCCACTTCTTCAACTGGCAGACTGCCTTAGCTGGTACCCTAATCTCAGGAGCAGCCATGTTCTTCGTAGATGGTCTTTATGCCACTGGCTGCGTTGGCGTTCTGATATTCATCTTCCTCATCATTCATTACACCAGTCCGCCGAAGAGTTGGGGCGATGTCTCGCAAAGTCTCATCTACCACCAGGTCCGAAAGTACCTGCTGCGGCTGAAGCAAGAGCATGTCAAATTCTGGCGGCCACAGATTCTGCTGCTGGTCAACGACCCTCGAAGGCAGTATAAACTTATCCAGTTTTGCAATTCGTTGAAGAAAGGAGGGCTCTATGTTCTTGGTCACGTTATTGTTACGGACAACTTTGGGGGTAGTGTTCCTGAAGCTCGAAGGCGTAAGTCGAATTTCATCCTTGAGTACCGAACATTGGTATTCCCCGAAAGCGTTACGCTCTGGCTAGAAACACCAGGAGGCTTTGCTAATCCATTGAGTAGAGCAAGCTGCATGGACCAAATACATTGATTTCTCCAAGATCAAAGCATTCGTAAACATTGCAATCTCTCCAGGTCTGGAATGGGGAGCGAGAAATATTGTTCTGAGCGCCGGGCTAGGAGGAATGAGGCCCAACATTGCCGTCCTAGGCTTCTACAATCTTGATGATTTGAGAAGAAATCAGCCGCTTATTGATGTTCCAGAAATGCTCTGGTCACCAGCGGGCAAGACGTCCTCGAGCATCCCAAAATTGCGGAAACGCTCCCGGCGTGATAGCACTGACGCTAAAATGGAAGGGGCCCTCCCTACAGATTCGTGCAAGACGGAGGACATGATGAAGGTTACGAGCTATGTTACAGTACTGGAGGATCTGTTGTTGCGATTGCAAATCAACGTCGCAGTCGCTAAAGGGTTCCAAGACCTGGAATTTCCGCACTCGAAGGATAATTCGGAAGATATAACTAAGAAGTATATCGACCTGTGGCCGATTCAAATGTCTGCAGAGATTGCGGCCGAGGGCGACAACAAGCAGAATGTTTTAACCACAAATTTCGACACATGTGAGTCTTGAAAAATCTACCCCCAACACTTCATCCAGCTGACTTAAATCTCAGATACGTTAATTCTCCAGCTAGGTGTCATTCTGAATACCGTGCCCGCTTGGAAGAAAGCCTACAAACTTCGAGTGGCTGTATTTGTTGAATATGAGTCTGACGTGGAGGAAGAGCGGGGTAGGGTTCAATCTCTCCTCGAGAACCTACGGATCGAGGCAGAAGTTCTCGTATTTTGGTTATCAGATGGGAAACTGCCCACTTATGAGATTATTGTTAATGGAGGGAGTCCGGGTAAAGAATACGAGGAGGAAGTTGATGAGTGTTTGAATGGCCAGGAGTGGTGGGATGAGCTCCAAAAGTTCCGTGGGAACCGAGGGGTGTCGGCGACGGAGGACCTTTCCGATATTGCGAGTATATTCACGACGGGATCATTATGGCCAGAGTCCTCATTTCAGCAAGGACCACGAGGAGAACGAGTTGAGCGGTTTTTGGGTCTTCGGAAACTTCTACGGAAATCGAAAAGGAGACATACGATGAGTGGCATCACACGGCTTGGAGTCAATCTGGGGATGAAAACCCACAGATTGACCCCGAATGTTGTGCGTCAACATGCTACTCAGGGGAGCGCGAGTGAGGATTCAGGAGAGGATTCGGATGGCGTTAGTACCGACTCCGAGGCTATAGCAGATGATCCTGATAGTGATGGGAGTGTCGGCCGAGAAAGTGCTGCAAGCGAGGGGGATATCGATGAATTTGTGTCGGACGATGACATACCTCAGGAAACTTCCAGATTGATGCGCAGACGAAGCCATGGCGATAGTCTACGAGGCCCTCCACCATCAAAGAAATCAACGGGCGAAAAAGAAATTAAAGTTCCCGAAAGGCCGAGCAGACGTCTTTTGCCAACACAATCAAGCACAACACAGGCATTAGACATTTCACCGGGTAGTCTACCCTCAGCATCGGCGCCAGAGATTATTTTGTCACCCGAGACAACAAACAGAAAGCAATCCACAGTTTCCAATCTCACCTCTTCTCTGAAAGAAGCCTCCTCGAGCCGCCCCTCATCCGCACACGAAACGCCTCCAAAACCCGCAGCCTCAACATCGCGCCCAGGGCTACCCCAAAGACCCTCCTCCGTCGCCTCCCACCGCCCCTCCCTGTCCCGCCACGCTTCCACCCCAAAATTCTCCTCGAAGCCCGTGCCCATCACCCGCGTAGCAACGGAAGATGGACCCGGTCCAAGCATAATGTTCACCGACACGCCCTCGCCTCCTCCACGACGTCAGCGCCTACCATCAGCATACCGCCCAGCCCCTACGCCTATCCCCGAAACAGCCTCCTCATCCAACGAGTCAATGGCCAATTCTCGTCGGGGCTCAACATACTCAACCCAAGCCCTACCACTGTCATTCAACGACCTACCATGTCGAGCTCAACATCTTATCTTGAATGAGCTGATGCGGAGACAAAGCACAGAGACAGCGGTGATGTTCACGACGTTGCCGAGTCCGGTGGAGGGGACGAGTCAGAGTGTGGAGGCTAGTGCGAGTTACCTGGGGGATTTGGAGGTGCTTTGTAAGGGGTGTCCGCCGGTTTTGTTGGTGCATAGTAATAGCATGACTGTTACTATGAGTTTGTAGATATTTTTTGGGGAATGAAGTTGGGGAGGGCGGAGGTGTATATAACTCGTTAAATTTTGGCTTCGAAGGCAACAGGATTGAGATGCCATGATGAATTGGGGATTGGATAGATTGATACCCGGAGGTGAATTGGTATTTAGAGTAACAAGTTTACCGGTACTGGTCTTGTTAGTATGGTTGGGACTGCATCATTTATCGTGGATGGATCGGGCGCAAAAATATGATTCTTCAAAACTTCTTTTCTATTTGACTCTGGTTATTTTTTTGATTCAACGCGTCTTTGATTTAACTCCCCTCTTTCTGTTCTCTTAGCGCGTTTGTTTCGTATTCGTCGAGTTTCAAGTAGTATGTCGCTTTCTTTCACGCTCGACAGCCACGTCGCGTAAGGGTCGGCACGTGGCTCGCCTCTTTTCTCAATTCTAATCTTTCTCTGCTCTGTCTACAAAGAATTGGGAGATCGTTTATTTGCCTACTTAAATGGAGAGTGAAAATAAGATATACTGAGGAGTGGGATGGGCACTACTTGTTGGCTTTGGAGTTGTGTGCGTGTGATTGGTAATTGAATTGAATTGCCTACCTGGGTATGGAGAATCGCCAACCGACTAACTAGTTAGAAGGTTCCAAGAGCGATTGATTTTCTTGCGTCACGCACTTCGCGAATCTCAATGCCTATTTTGAATGCCTATTTTGAATGTCTCAGGTATATATTTTGAGCCAAATGTCAAGGCCCATGCAAAAGTAAGTCAATGGCTACGAGCTTGCTATGCTAGTTGGCCCGTGCACAGTTGAAGAATAACCAACAAGTAGTCCAAAGTGAATTGAGGGAGAGACAGCTTACCAAACATTCTCAAGCGAGTCGCTAACCAAAGTCTCCCAAAAGGTATGAACCACCAACTAGGTTTCGTTTCCAAAAAAAAAAAAAGAACAAAAAAAATGAGGACGCGTGCTAAGCGTTCAATCCTAACCCTTGCAGGTGTGATCGACTGTGTTTCTCGAGAACTCAGAAGAGAACTCAGTTCCTTCCCCGGTAGGTTGGCTTAAGGGGTAGTTACAACTGCCTATTCGGGTGATTTTCGTAGAGAGGGAGCGACCCAATCAGTACCCTAGCGCACCCAGGATATACGAGGCCTACTATGGCACGTAGCTGACTTTCGATTGTGTGCATCCGCAGATACACGCGCTGCATAACCCGAGTTTGTTGACAGGAAATGGCTTATTTGAGTATATGAGGGTGTGGGTGATGGGTTAGAGGGAAATGGAGTTTGGGACGCGAGGTTAGGCCGGGT
>Ga0247778_1000314_pt1 | contig 75651 bp, 85 predicted proteins | sample UWRJL049202B5_FD_179939 | JGI IMG/M metagenome (GOLD analysis project Ga0247778, IMG submission 179939) | Plant litter microbial communities from Arlington Agricultural Research Station in Wisconsin, United States - UWRJ-L049-202B-5 | ecosystem: Environmental > Terrestrial > Plant litter >... | reverse complement strand
TTCGGTGATGTTTTGGTGGGCAAATTGTGGGAGAAAATTGCGGCGAGGGGCGTGGATGACGGCCGTTACGGGGCGTATTTTGCGGAGGACGTGAAGATCAAGGAGGAGGGTAGAAATGAAGATGTCGGCATGGAAGGACACCATCGTCATTAGAATCCTGGAGCCATGTCAGCAGTCGCCATCTTGCCCAAACAATTCGACACCGACTACTCAAAGATGCAGAAGTCAAAGGCCAATCTCACATTCGGGGTCGTGGGAATCCTCTTCTCAGTCTACATGTTCGGCCACGACGCCCCCAAGACCCTATGGCACAACGCCCTCCGGCTTGCAGTAAACAAAACCGTCGCAGGATTAAAGCCCAAAGCTCTTCACCTCCTGCGTGGCAAGAGCACAAGTGTTTTCGAAACAGTCACCAGGAGCCTCTTTACCGCAGCAAATACAACCATCACCTCAACCACCACATCTTTTGCTACAACGACGTCTTTCACAGCAAGCACAAGCACACGCACAACTACTCTTACGATCCATACACCAGCCACCGTCTACGTCGACAGAGAAGTCTGGCTTCCTCTCGCAACGGAGACGCACACGGTTGAGTTGCCTGGACCTACTACAACCCAGTGGTTGACTCCGCCGGCGTCGCCTATTTGTCGGGAATATTCGTCCTGGATCAAGATGGCTGGTTTTCTAGCACTTCTACTCATCATCGCACTTGTTTGGAGACTCTGGGTGCAAAGTCGAAAGGAGGCAGCGGAGCAGGTGAAGAAGGAGAGAAATAGGCAGGTCGTTGATGATCGTGAGTTTGTCCCTTAAGTTTCCTTTTTGAAGTGGATGGAAGGTTGATTGATTTGTTGGGAAGTCACGGTTCTAATTCGGGATGTAGTTAAGGATGGCATTTGGAAGGGTTCGAAGAAACTGGGTGAGAGTTCGAATCAATTGCGTGCTGCGTTGACGGCGTGAGTGGTAGGGTTTGAAGAGGCAGAGGGGTAGAGTCTGCGGGATTCTGGATGTGGTTTCAGGGTGAATGGTAATGTGTTGAAGGGGGGAGAGGACAGAGGCTGTCATTTAGTGCGGGACTTTGAAGTGGGATACTGTAAGTGTTGATGGTCTGCTTTGGAGGGGAAGAAGTGGTCATTTTGCGCGGGATTTGGAAATGGAGGCTTGAAAGTCCAGAAACTTTTTTTACGGCTAATTTGAGTGTGAAATTAAGGATGTACTCGATGCTTGTGGTTTACATTACTTCTGTGGTGTTGCATCGGGATCTGGGGGCAGATGAATCTTCATGCCGTTCAGGGGCCCATGATGGGAAGGTTCAAATCTAGCCGAAGTTGCCCGTGTTTACAGCTCACGAGTAACCAAGTAATGGAAGCAACACTTACTCACCCCATCACACGAAACATCGGCAGTGTCCAGAGAGCCTTCCAGTGGCCAGAAAGAAAACAACATTTGTACGCTGAGGATGAGAATGCAGACTGAATGCATAAATGCCCCAGACTTCTTTGCGAACATTGGGCGTTCATCATCTCATTGCAGAATTCAGCAAATGTATAGAACCACCCCGATTTGGACAATTTTCGCAAATGATCCAGGCGATTCATGATATCGCACATTGGACATCATTTGATATAAAATGGTTGACTAAAATAAAATAGATATTAGGGTATTCGTTTCTCGGGGGGTTCATAAACTTTAATCTCCCCCTCCCACCCCTTAGCCTCGACCCAACTGTGAGACTGTCGAGCACAATAACCCCGCCAAAGAACGAAAAGTCTGAGAAGTTCGAGGATAAAAGCAAGTCTGCCCTATCAGTGACCCCTGCAACTGAGAACGGAGCTGAATGCGTCTTGGAATAGCCAGCCGAGGTGCTGCATATTTTGAGCTTCGCCAACCAGAAGTTGGGAGAATATAGTGGAGAATTAGGTTTCTCAAAGCAGATGTGAGGGGAGGAAACTCCATCGGATAGAACGTTGTCGGGGGTAGAAATATTGGCGTTAGGGGTCGATGCGAGAATGATTGATTGAATTGTAGGTACGTGCTGAGAATGCGTGCGTCAGCAGGAGAGGCAATGAGCCTCCAGACAGGTGAGCGTATTTCGATCGAAAGACGTCCCCTCGGATCCGTCCACTTGACTTTTAGAAGCTTGAAGGTATGAAATGTTACTCCAAATTACCGTATAACCAATGGTGACACGCCTATAGCAACCCCTACTTGGGGCTTGGGGGATTCGAGACGCATTCTTCAACATGTCAAAGATCTTTTTTATCTATTAAGGTGAAATCTTGACCATTTCCGAGGCACCCGAGGAGAAATTTTGAGCTTGCGGGAATGAATATTGGGGACCTCGGCAAATGTCCCGCATTCACCATAGATGAAGCTGACAAGCTATTCTCACGTAAATCTACGAGGAAGAATAAGCGGCTCTTAATGCGAGCAGAACTATATCTTCCTCCAACCGATGATTGGTGTTTTGTTGCTGTTGAGCTGAAAGTAGGTGTCATCCTAGCTTTCGAGTCAGACTGGGTGAAATTATCATCGCCAGTCTCGTCAAGCGATCTATTGAGAAGCCTAGAGACACAATATACAAGCTGTCTGACTATGAAAGATTGTCCAATTAGCTTTTAACCTTAAAGTATTGCGCACGAATCTCGGTACCATCAAAGGACTACAATACCCCCATTTCTTCTACTTGTCACGTGAACCAACTGTGACTACGTAGTTCTTCTTCAACAACGCATCTCAAGAGCCTCGAAGGATATGATCCAGCTGAAACTATAGCGTGATACTCTTCTGAAGAGCGCAAAGGCGTTCAGAAGGGGTGGGACTTTCAAGACTTTGCTTCTCCACCAGCGAAGGTGGACTGTGCGGAAGAGGGTTTTCAATATCGCAGTCCGCAGGTTCTTCTCCTTCAATAGCACTTGTTGCGACGGACTCTGCTTCTCTTTTTCTCTTACTTCTGGCCCTAATGAACAGAAAGACACTAGAAGGACATTTTAGAGACAGCTAGGAAGGAGTTGGGAAGACTAAGTCTTACAGGCTAAGCCCAATAAACATCATCCCAAACCCACCCATCGTAGCTCCCACAATGATCCCAGTGCTTGAATGGTTTAGATCTAAAGCCGTCAGTTAATGTGGCTGATACCGCTCTGAGGGTTATCTACTGGTAATTCCTATTCCATCTAGCGTGCCGCTCGCTGATGGAGGAGTACTGGTGTCGCCGGTTCGGCTGGCTGAAGTGTTTCGGCTGGCTGAAGTGGTTCCGCTCTGTGTATTGCAGAACGACAACCAAGATCCTAGCTCGCTGTATAGGCTGGTATCTGCGGCAGATGCATATAAAGCGCAGCCGGACACGGCACTATGGAAGAGGTTTCCTGCCGAAAAGATAGAAATGGAGCAAAGGCATGTCGATTGGCTCGAATGAGGCATAAACGCGAAGCCAGGGCTTACTGAACCGCAAGATTTGACTAAACGACTCGCCCATGAGCAGTCGATGTTCGTTATGAAGGGCCCATCGGCGGTGGTGGTGACGGTCGTTGTCCCCGTAGGGCCTGATTGACTTGTTGTAGAATCAGTCGCCCCGGACGTGGTTTGTGTGGCCGTCGTCGTGAGATTTTGGAAAGGATCAAAGGCATTGATTGTGACGTATACGGTGAGTACCGATTCTATTGATGTGCTAGTTGCCGTGGTGGTAGACAACGCCTGTCTTGGACGCAGTGTTGTAACGCCATCAGGCTGAAGACCTGGCGTCGCCCAACTTCGACCCAAGGAACATCCGTGCAGGACAGCAACTAATGTGACAATTGAAAATTTAATTCTCATCGCGAAGGACCGATATATGTTGCTAATGAGATATTTCCTGGAGGCAGCAGACGGACGATGACAGCCTTATCATTCCGTGGTTGATGTTGCTGACTACGGGTCTGGGCCTGAAAAAGGTTCCAGACAGACAAGGCTCTCTAGCTAATTGTGTCCAGAAGATATGTCTGATTGGCGTACGCTACAAGGGGGTGGCTTAGATATCCTGGGTGCTACGGCTGAGCCGTGGGCTGCTCTTGATGTTTGGTTGGACGCTAAAAGCAGGGGACCCGTCACAGCCTCGTTCGTCCTACACTCGCATCTACCCACGTTATCTAGAAATGATCCAAGCCCCAAGAAAAAGCACAGACCCAAAATGCGACGCATCTCGAAGTGATTGTTCAAGATAAGGCTCGGGCGAAGGACCTCGATACAGTGTAAGACTTACAACCACCATGAACAGCATAGATCAAACCTCTATTGCGAATTGCTCATCGCTGTTTTCTCGCACCGACTTCGCGAGCTATGTTCAAGAATTGAGTGCGACTACAGCATTCAATGCTACTTTGCTAGAGGTCTGCAAAAGCGACATATGCAACGCGATCTGGGGAGACGGAAATGCAGACATTTCAGGGATAGGAGTATTACACCCAAGAAAAGATCCAAGGGGGTGCAATAGACTAATAAAGCTTTCTAGATGGTCGTAGGATACTTCTGCGCCTCCATCCTCGGATTTCTCTTCGCCCTCAGCCTCGCCTTCCACGAACCATTACGAACGAAATCATCAACGAAACAGGACAAATTGTTGAAAGACGGTTACGCAAAGTTCTTCGAATGTGCTATCTTCTTCGCAGCCAGCATACAGATAGCATGCATGATTGTCTTAGTCCGCAAGGACTTTGGCATCAGCGCCAACGGGCTCGGTGGCTTCACAGTCCAAATAACTTGGGCAGTGGCGCTGTTGTGCATGCTGCCACTACTATATCCAATGGTCATCTTGACGTACACGGATTCGGAGAAGAACAATTATCGTCTGTTCCTGTTTTGTGGGTGTTGGCTGCTGTTCTTCTACACCTTCATCTCGCAAATGATGGGCAATTTCGGACCGACGCAAATCGGAATAGGAGCTGGAGGCGGAGGAGCAACGATCATATCGACGGGTGAGTGGGATACATTGACAACGCTGTGCCTCACTGGAGTCAAACCTCTCAGCAACGCAGAACACAGAGTCTTGAGCAGATTTGGAGCAGCGGGATCTTTGCTTGTAACTCTCTATGCCCTTGCCTCAATGATTTGGTTCATCGGGAAGAAACTTCTCCCAGACTATGCCGAAACCATGAAGAAAAGAATAACGTCATTCATCTCCGAAGAGCAGAGGAAGACGTACATCATCACGACCGTGTTGGTACTCGTCCCGATTTTGACGATCCCTCAATTTTGGCGAGTGCTGCGATTGAGAGGTATTCAGAAGGCACTTGCCAATACTACTAGCAATGCGTATATTGACAACCAATGGACTTTTGGACAAGTGGTGGCTGTTATGCTCTTTGCGCCTGTTATAACAGAAATGGGATTTGCAATGATGAAACGACGAAGATAAAAGTCTCTCCCAGGATATCTTATTGGAATGAAGAGGTTACAGAAAATATCTTGTTCGTGGTATCGCGTATTCCATCTCAACATCCAATTTGTACTCGTATAGTCTCGACACCCATATCTACAACTTATAGGACGAATGCAAACAGAACTGCACCGAGGCCGACAAATGCTGCGTTCATCCCATTGCCCTTCAAGGTTCCCACAGCACTTTCCCTAGTGATGTTGCCAGTAATATCGCCCCGATTCCCAGCAACCACAGTATTGTCATTCGTGTCGTCCGTGAGGTACGGTGCAGCAGCTGTCACACCAACACCATTCAAGCTGGCATTCGAGTAACCACCCAGAATTCCAAAACTGTAGCGCATGAACGGGTTTCAGAACAGAGACCTATTCTTCTCATATTCAATTTCCAACAAGGTACTGGATACCATGCATATAGGATGATATTTCCCTACGGTAATAAGCGCCTCGAGAGTCTACTCTGAAGACACTGACTAAATTAGGAATGCATTATGTGAAATAGTCAGTATAACACAATGAGATGATTCAAATTTCGGATAGCATCTCGATATCAAATACCTTCTTTCAATATCTACTGCCTCGTCTCTATATCTTAAGTACATTGCTTGAACTTTGAGTAAAGTACTATCGAAAGGTGCGAGGCATCTAAAGAGCAGTGTAGGAGTCTGCATACATTTGCGTCCGTTGGCCGGAAAGCGTGCTATTCCGCAATGGCCGTGCTTCCGTTCCTCCGCCTCCCTGGATAGAATCTTCAAGTTGCACGGCCGCATCTCGGTCCCTCTTATGTCGCCCTTTGATTCTGGTTGATATTTACTAGCAATTTTCATATTATGAAGATTTCTGCAAAGATATTCTGTAGAGCGCAATTAATGTCCCTGGACATCGTCAGGGAGGTTGCCGAGATTCTGTCGTGGCTCGGGCGGGCTCATCGGCGACGATGACGTCTTTAAGAATTTATTCCCCTGCACTGCGAGCTTAGTGCGTGTAAGTATGGGAAGTATTTTTGTATAGAAGCAAGATGTTCGAGGCTTGTTTGGATCGGTGTCCCAGAAGTGCTGCACCCCCGCGGGAACTTGGTGTACCAAAGACTTGACTTGCCTGGGTTGACAATCACGAGGATGTTTCAGTGGCCTGTCATCTCATGCGGTTCTCTCGTTTTTAATAACTCATTTTGGAACTTCGATGCGAAAATAATATTTATTAAGAGAGCGGAGCTTGCAACCTCAACCACTCCCCTCATTAGCCTTGCTTGATCCTCCGCCCTATTAAAAGTCTAATCGAATATTTCAGACTGCGCGTCTTTGTTCTACTAGGTCAAGGCAACGCGCGCACCCAGGTGAAAACCTCCGTAGAAGCAATGAACGCAAAATAGATTTTGCATCTGCTCTCCTCTATGGTCGCGATCTAGTACTTCGTAAAGCAATATACCGAACATGAATTCGTTAAGTACAATGAGTGCAACAAGCAAAAACGGGGACTTGGTCTACTTTTTTTTTGGAATTCGCTTCTCTTATTGACAGCCTATCACTATGAAATCGGTTTGTCGGGACGTTATATCAATCTTGCTGCAATACCTCGAATCGATGATGCTGGATAATGAAACGTTTTGAATATCAATGACCCATGGAAATTGAGCAGCAACAAGCTTACTATTGCGACAACGAATTGGTGAAGCTGAGCAGTGCGCTTAGTGGAGAATTAGCACACAAAGGCGTCAGTGGTAAGGCGTGGAAATTGTGGCCGGGGTAGGCGTTACTGCATCGAATCTTGAACAAACCAGAATAGTAGTTCCGATGATAAAATCGTTACAATAATATTCAATATAAATATCTTTTTCTCGAAATTTAGTGAGCTCGGCGCTAAAAAAGGAAGTTAACAGCCCTGCAGATGTGTTAATATTTTCCCTCTAGCTGCTCAAAAGAGGATTTTTGCCTAACGTGGTTCAGTTTCGCTTTAGACAACTGATGATGGCCTCTAAGATTGGTCCCAAAGCTACCCTCGAAGAGAACGGAAACATTGATCGCACCTTTCCTGCCCAAATAACTGATCGCTTGAAGGATCACACTTTGGCGGGTCCATCGTCCGATGTTAACGTCCTAACTCATAGTCTCGTCCGCCATCCATCATACGCTTCACAGGCTTCACAGGCGGATGCTGATTTCATCAATAATCAAAAATAAGATCTTTGCAAACCCAAAGGCTGATATTATTGGTAAATATTACTTAATTCTTCGAGGAATTACTTTGCTAACATCAAATCAAAGTATCAGAGAAGTTGCCTCAAGGATTGATCTCGAATCAGACCAGGACGAATCGGAACCCACTATACACCTCAGACTGGCCGGATGTCGAATACCTCTTCCTTGACGCATAATGAGGCACGCAAAAATATCTCGTCTTTGGAGCACCCCTCGATGGCAAAATTACAGATCTGCTTTTGTAGAGCTTGTCGCACCATTCTTTCGAAACAACGTGACCATCGTCTCAAACTATACGATCCCAATTGGTTCTCCGATCCCCGCGACCAAGAAGTTGGCGTAGCAGGATATAAGCGTGCTAGAGCTGTCTTTGCTACCAACGCTGTCAAAGGTGTTGTTCTGAGTCCTAAGGCTTATCCAAGTGCGAACGTCACTACAGACCAGGATATTTTAGAGACGCTTAGAAATAGCGCTTCGTCTGTTTTTCGCGGTGCCGGGATAAATGCTATGGGGAAAGCGAGTGATCCAATGACTGTAGTCGATACAAAGTTTCGAGTTTTTGTAGTTCAGGGCCTGCGGGTTGTGGACGCATCCTGCCTTTCTCATTTTGCCGCCAGGGTATCCCCAGGGAATAGTTTGTAAGTTATTTCCTCTGTTCTCGTACTCAATTGAAAGATGTGGACTAACGACGCTGCAGATGCTCTTGCGGGGAAGATTTCAGATGATATAATCCATGGAAAATAGGCTAGCAGTTTAACAAGGAGGTAACAGGACTGTAGACTACTCAATATCTTTTAATAGAGTCCATGGGTTTGAAAAGAGAAGTTAATAGATAGATAAGTAACAAAGATTTATTTGCACAGGCACAAACACCGACAAATAGAGGCCATGGCAACCGCGGCGTTTATTAGTCTCAACTAAGGATCATATCAGCTGCCTGTTCGACAACTGCGTAAATGCAAGCCTGATAATGCGCCGCGATGAGAACAGGAAGAACGCTTGTATCGACAACTCGACCTCCTTTGGTACACATCACTCGAAACTCGCTATCCACAACCTTGCCCATAACTGCGCTTCCCCAAAATGATACCAAGTTGCAGAAAATTGCCTCACACGTGCATCGATATCCTTATCTGAAGATGCTGAAGTGAGAGCCGAGAAGCCCGATGGCACAGTTTCCGATTCGACGACGGCACGCATTGAACGAGTCTCCATTATCTGCATCATGCGGCGGATACCAGCGCGCATAATGGCATGGCCGGTATTGGTGGCGAAATAATTCGGATCGATAACTGGATCATCGCTGGGATCAGAACTCAGCAACGTGACAGTACCGCGAGAGGTAGGTAGGAGGTTCGGAACACCTGTAGAGATGTGTGTACCATCAATGGGAAGCCCATACTCAGCTCTTGGCCTTCCTAATAGTGAGTATGCGATGATCAACTCAAAGTGAGCTCGAGGTACTTGGAGATGAGAATGTAGGTTCTTAGCATCAACAACTTCGTCATCAGCGAGAAGTGCATCATGGAGATCAGCCGGTTGCACCGTGTCTGTTCCGACACAATTGAAAGGCATTCCATTCAAGAAGCTTGGGTCGATTTGAAAGAATCCGTAGCCCTAATAGCTAGTCTGAGTTCGGGATTTCTGAGTTTACAAAATTGAACAGGCGAGCAGTGATCATGAAAGGTTTGGCCAACATCGGGAGAGTTGACTTTTTGCGGGACACCGATTTTGGCAAGATTATCCCGGGGTCCTATACCAGTGAGCATCAAGACTTGTGGTGTTCGAAGCGCACCAGAGCAGATTATGACTTCTTTGCGAGCCTTGATCTGGCGTCCGTCGACCAGTTCCACGCCGGTAGCTATTTTCACCCCGGTACCTATTTTCACCCCGGTACCGCTACTTGAATCTGAGATTATAACCCTACGGACTAGATTTGAGGTCATAAATTCAACACCGGGTAAGTCGTAAGCGACACCCGCTGGCTGTCGAACAGAGTTGAGCCAGTTCTCGGTCCAAGCGGCCACACCAAGGGGCTCTCCATTATTTGCATCGATGTTGTCTTTGAGCCCAGCATCGAGAAATGCCTGATGAACTGGCTCGCGGAGAGGATATGAGCGATTTATGGGAGCAGTGTATATAGGTCCATTAAAACCGTGCTGGACTGGATCTCCGTGCTCATCATGAAAATGCTTGGTGCGTAGAAAATAAGGAAGCATACCCTTGTAACTCCAACGCTGGTCCCCAACTATCTTGCCTATAATTCATAATCCGCTGCATTTCCACGGGTCCAGCCGCCGTAATTGATGGCGCTGGAGCCAGAAAGTAGCTTCCCACCACAATTTTAAAGGGAGCGGCTGTCCAAGTGTGATTGAGGAGCAGTTTGGTAATTCTACTCCAGTTCGCTCCGTACAAGCGTGGCGCTCCTAAGGGCGATGTAAACTGTGGATGGGCATGTTGATCTGGTCCCGCCTCAAGAAGAATGACAGAGGGGCGGGCAGGTGCCTCATGCAAGCGCGACGCCAATACACAGCCGGCTAGTCCGCCTCCCACTACAACATAGTCAGCCGTGTTAGGATCCATATCTTACTATGGTTATCGCAATGAGTTGAGAATAGAGGCGTAAAGCGTTGATTTAGGAGATTCGTCGGTTCTGAAGAAGGCAAGCTTGAGTGTGCAGAAATAGGAAGGAAAGCGGGCAGTAACCGGGAATGTTCAAAGCCGCCCCGCAGTCACGCAATCGGGCGGCATTGACGTAGATGCTGAGATCCTGCTGGTCGCTGCAGAATTCAATGCTGGACCTGGAGATGAATTCCTGTTCATGCATGCGCCTTTCGGGAAAGTCACAACAAATACCAAATAACACTCATTAACCGGCCCGATTCCCATAACCGTTCGGCAGTTTTAGATGGCAGACGATCAAAGACTCTTCAGCCATGTTTGTGAGCCGTTTTATCATGGCCGCCCCCCCTAGTATCCGATGCCAGCTTCGACACTTCCAACCACCATGCCCCTCGAGAGCCGCGGTTTGAATGCCTTTGGGACGTCTGGGGCAAGTTCAAGCGTCGGCGTCACCATCTTCTTCTTGATAATATCAATTCTTGCAGTTGTAGGACGATTTGCATCACGGAAATTGAGGGCTGCAACATATGGGATAGATGACTGGCTTATGGTAGCTGGTTTGGTAGGTGAATGCTTAACTGCAGCATTTCAATAAAAGTGACCAAGTTGTACGGATTGGATTCTAGGGCCAGGCAGCTATGAATATTCTCAGTAACCCTCTCCCAATATACACTATGAGAAATTAACTTACACTTCTAACGGTGACGAATGCTGGCGGCGTTGGATACCACTTGAGTACTTTAGCTCCAGCGAACATAAAAACACTTTTCCAAGTGCGAAAGCTCACAACAGCATTTAAATCTCTGGAACGCTAATGCATATCTACAGCTTCTCACCGTTATCCAATTTCCATATGGCCTCACAATGGTACTGATCCGCCTTTCAATTTGAACATTATTTACCAGATTTTCTTTACAAGACCATTGTGTCCAGCAGGTTCGTTGCTCCCTAAATCAGCGTTGAGTGGTGCGTCGGGATACTTTGAGTGCTGTGTGAATACACAGAAAGAGCTAGACGATGTCTCGAACGAGGTGAGCCACAGTCCCTACTTAAGGGGTGTCCTGGCTAATGATAGGCCGTAGTTGCTGCACTATAATCGCCACCACCGAAAAAAAGGGAGCGGGGGACGCTGAGTCCTTGGCCCAGAATGGCGGAGAAAATTTGATTTTGATCGTGGAGGAATAACAGATGTTAGTATAAAAAATTTGAAAGAATACTATTTTTCGGCAACCTAAGAACGAAAACCAAGATTTTGAATTAAATTCCCCATCAATGAAGCTACCAATCTTACCTTTCCGTCATCATTCATCCGTCTCGCACACCAAAATATCCTGGAGAAATTGGTACGGTGTCCTCGGCTTTACTCATCATACTCCACCGTCAATGTCGTAGGGAAGGGGCTTTCTCTAGAATTGGGATCCAAATACTTCCTCATCTTCACCCCTGCCAACTCCTCCTCGACCACTGACAAGTGTCCCCGTCTACCCGGCGCCCCCCTCAAATTTTTCAGCTTAAATACCTCCTTTAGTATTGCTGCTAGACTACACCCTACTATTCTCGAACCGAGGCAATAATGCATCCCGTGGCCAAAAAAGATGTGATCTTTTAGCGGGCGATGAGGATTCAGTTTTTCGGGTTCAGGAAACTGAGTCGGATCCATAGCCGCCTTGGAAGTGGCGACGAGGATGGTTTGGTTGGCTTTGAGATGTATAGGTCCTCGTACTCCGTCCTGGACAGTGATATCTCTGGCTACTACTCGCGGAAGACCTGGTACCATATTTGTATGGCGCATACCTTCGAACACGAAACCTTGGAGTTCACGATCGGCGGTTTCGGTGTCGAGATGTGCGAGTTCGACAATGCGAGCCTTATACGTCTCGTATCCTTCACTGAGATACAAATCAATAAGCAACGAAGCCTGCTGGGTAATATTTGCAGCAACAGGAGGGCCCAAACCAACACAATCACCAATCAAATCGCCGATAGGGAGTTTGGTGGCATTTAAAGCATGATACAGACGATCTGCTTCTGGTCCAACTTCGAAAGCTGAACCTTTAGCGAGCCAGTCAACAAGCTTCTCGGTGACGCCTGCTTGGGTTTTCAGGTGCGCTTCGTGGATTCCACGCAAGATAGGAGCAGCTTTCATAGCACCTTCGCGGAGCACCCATTCATTTGCTGGAATAATGTTGAAGGCTTGGTACATGAAGATGACAAGGTAGATCATATGGAGTTCGGGGACGGTGACCAACCCATGCGGATGTTCAGCTGTTTTCAGTGGAATAGCGAATCGTTCAGCTAGCCAGAGGACAGGGACGACGTTTGCGACGTCCCGCACTATGTCAATCGAGCGACGGGTACTATTAGAATACTTCAGGGAATGGGATTTGATGAGCTTGGCTGTATTAGAACGGAAAAAGCTTGTCACTTTTGATTCGAATCCTTCTTCGAAGAAGACTTTATGGAGAACTTCCGACCGTGGATCGTGACGCTTAGCATCGTCCCAGCCGAGCAGGAAATCGTGACCATCTGTAACATCCCGGATTGCCGCTTGATACATTACACGGAAGTTTTCGCGGTCTCCAAAAACTGACTTGCATCCTGCATATGTGTGGATACCGATTATATCTTTCCCGCTTGCCGGTCTTTCCGTATCGTAAGATTGAAGGACCTTGTTTTGTGAGAGGATCCCCTTAGCTGCCTTCGGTGTGTAAAATGGGAGCAGTGCATAGGAGGAAGTGCCTGTCCAACCACCTGGGATACCGTTGAATAAAATATGAGGCAATATGCCACCATAAGCCCCTGGTGGAAGAGTACGGAGTTTGGCAAAACCCCAATTAGTCAAGGTCGTACTATTAAAGTCAGAGCTAAGGAATCGATCCCCACGGATGAGAGCGACAGCATCATCGAGAATTCCACGTCCAGTAGTCTGACCGGTGCAGACGCCACTGCCAGGCATAGCCTTTTTAGTAACTTCTGCCATGAGGCCAGGATATAATTCCAGATTATCAATATGGCCGTAAAGTAGCTCTGCAGCTCTGGCTGTTTCTTTGTCTGGGTTCCAATCTTCAAAGTCTTTATAGGGTTGCAAGTTCAAATACTGGCGAAATCTGGGAGTAACGCACGAATTAGATAGCTCCGTATCAGAATTCAAGGTAGATCACTTACTCATTGATGGTGCAGACATTAAAGACCTCTCTTGCTTGCAATTGGCCCATAATATCGACAACCTTCATACTTGCAGGACTACCATGGGCTCCGAAAGCATGGCCGGGTTCTTCAATGCAATCTTTGAGAATTTCAGCAAGATCAACATCGCTGAATCTTCCATCTGGTCCTCTCTTAAGACCCCCAAATGTCCATTCTTTGGGTACGGTACCCATAAGCTTATGCCCATAGGCCATCATGACCTTCTTAAACTGGTCGATCGTCAAATCATCCAGTGACTTGAGATCGGGCAAGGTCTCTCTGATCACATACTCCATCCACTGCAAAATTTCGAAGTTAGTTTACTCTATCCAGAAATCAAAGCATACTCCGCAAAAGTCAAAAAGAAATGGGAAGGAAACTTGAAAATTACAGGAGATAGAACTTCAATAGAAAACACAAGAACAACAGGAAAAGACAAAAGCCCCCGAAAGGTCGTACCTTGTCATCAGCAGCACTAAGGGATGCATGCCAGTGGTAGAGCACAGCAAATTCAACAGAAACAACGTTCCCTGTACCTCGCTCGAGTCGCTTCCCAAGCTGCTTGATTTCTTTGCCAAGATCAAGATTCCAGGTCGAATTGGCTCGTTGAGTATTAAGAATTGCCGAAACGTAGTCTTTCAGAACGACCGAAGCAAAGAATCCAACATTGATATTGCGGGTAATTTGGAAAACATCTTCGTCTTGCCTAGTTTGAATGTTAGAACAAAACTCTCGTGCATCGAGCACCAGTGGCCTTCACAACGTTCGGCGTACGCCCAAAATGAAATGGCTTGTGGTTTACTAGGGATGTACCCCACTCATGAAATTTGAAAATAGGAAGGCATCTCTTTTCTCAAGTAGTAGGGTTACTCGAATTCGGATAGCCACCCGTAGATAATAACATACCACTTCTGTTCCTTCTCACTCAAATTCTCCCATTGCCTGTATTTCCCCTGCTCGTTGACCAATAATAGATTCTGGGCAATGGTATTATGGTTTCTTGAGAACATGAGTAATACGCAAACCACACCAGGAGGCATCATCATAATTCTCTCTGAAGCGATCGAATCAGGGAAAATCGTTCCATTCTTGTAGGTTCTCACTCGCTGTTGTTCATTATTTGTATTTCCGTATAGAGTACTCAGGTCCACATAACTGGATGTCTCGTTGATGCAAGGGTCGGTTCGAGAAGTTTGGAAAACTTCATGAATGACTATAGTAGCAAAGGAGAAGAAAAGTCGATTCAAGCCAGAGGGGTGTTCGCGGAAGGGTCCATTGGCATCGCGCTTTAGAAGCTGATCGAAAACAAGTTCTGGATCTGGGAGATTAGGTCCCTTTGTCGTATATGAGGGAACATTGCGAGAATATGGACTGCCAGCTTTGCCCATCTCTGGAATCCAAGGATTGTTATTACCGCCGTCGTGTCGTCTGTATCTTGCTGTCGCGCCAGCCATTGTGTGTGGCGGGTGAGGGAGATCATGCCACAGCATGCCAATGAAATCATTAGAAACCGTCTCGCCCAACCCACTGTTTGGTGGGAGGGTTTGCAACATGGCGACTCCGTGTTCAAGCAAATCCTCTTTGTCATTCAAGGGCTTCCCTGATGAAACGGTTTTGAGAGCCTGCAAAAGCGTTTCGGCCTCCTTGACGTTCATATGGGTGAGATCATGGAGGAGTGTGGTATTCTCCGTTGAAGCAACTCCAGCGGCTTCTTCATCTGTCTTGCCATCAGGAGCTTGACTTGGTTTTCTCTTGATGGTTCCGAACAGCTTCTTCAATTGACTTGGTGCCATTATGGGGGTTCACTAGCGAAGGTTAGAATGCAATGTAGCGTATAGAATTTGAAATAGATGGGAATCTTGCAAGTGAATTGGATATACCACAAGTTATTGAACCGTCGTTATTGCGTTGGGGCGAACCACGAACTCTGATAAGCTCTGAAAGTATGGGTATGACGTAACTGGGGAGTTGAGGCGAGAGATGCCAACGTTAGTTCCGGAACTTTGAGATGAAATTTAAAAGATCTAGGGAAGGAGGAGCGAGGACCAAGTGATTTGAGGACGAGAGCTGTCGGATGTAAGCTGTTGTGGGGGTCTTACTCACTTTTCTTTGGGGTCTGAGAATACGCTAGAAAATGCCCCCTAGAAGCTGTGATTCTGTCCTAGTGGACAGTGAAAGCAGGGTCCTTGGAGGCCCAAGACCTTCAAGAAATCTTGAAAGGACGCTATAAAGCCATGGGTCGATCAAGAAAACGTCGTAGCTTTTGTGGGCAGTAAGCCGGGGGAAACCACACACTGGGGAGAGCAATCTAATTCGCTTCCACTCTGTATGATTTCTAGCGCGGATTCTCAGACCCAATGAAAAGTGAGTATAAACTTCCCGTGTTTTCCACTAACTAGCAGATTGATGGGCGGTGATCTCGCAAGCGCAATTGATGCTGTATTGCAGGAGTGGTGTTTAGCGAGAAAAGCAAATCCGATTGATCGAGTTTCGGCTGGCCGTCCCATCGCTCTCCGGCTGCTGGCCGCAGCTAGCTGGCGGCCTCCAATGGCTGGCTGTTGTCTCACTATCTTGACAGATCACGCAAGTCACGAAATTAGCTGCAGGACTAGCTCGATGCATTTGGAGCCCCTTCGGCTCCTTCCGCACCCTGCCAAGCCCCTTCCTTCCGCCAAGATTCATCCCAGTGCCGATCTTGACCTCTAGCCGCCTGCCCCCAACGCCACCGCAGGCCGAAAGAGATTTTATTGATGACCAGAAGATATGGATGGGCTGGCTGAAAGGATTAGGTTTCACCAAAGAGCTGAGTAGCTTGACAGATGCGCTTTCGAGTTTCGACAGGACGGCCCCGCTCTTTCATATCGCCAACTCACGAAACATCTGCGGTGCTCCGTACTCTCAATATCCAATGGCTGCTCTTTGGAACGCCACTGATTCGTTGCAAGAGCTGAATTTCCCGACCACTATGACTAGCCCGCCAATTGTGACTGCGTGACACCCCGACAGAGGCCTCCGTGCTAATCAAGATGAGGACCGAAAAGATTGGCTTGTATAGCAACCTATACAAGATCAAGCGACAGGAAGACCCATAGTGCGGCTGCGCCCAAGTCTATCAAACAGTATGCTATGTCATTGGGGACTGCGAGTACTTTAAGGACGAACGTCTACAACATCTAAAGTATATTAGCGATGCTAAACTTTGTTTTATTAATAGCAAACTTATACCAAAAATCATACTACTTATACTAGGAAACTCCACGCTCTTTTCAACCTGGAGGGATAACTCTGTGTCATATCACAATTAGCGATCAAGTCCCATGGCGGCCGAAGTACTACCCCGCACAATCTTTTACAGGTCAATAGGCCTACAGGTCAACCACCAACCAGAACTTTGCGGAGTGACGGGCCACCCCAGCTGCCGATAGCCATTCGAGTAGCCCCAGATTCTAAATCTCCAGTCACTGGTCGGACTTTGGTTATATGCCTTGATAGAACGGGAGATAGATTTGACGCCGATAATAACAACGCCGTCAATTTTTGTGGTTTGCCCGAAGAAAGACGATCTAACTCAAGTTACATACTACTAACCTGGTATTGGCACTTATAATGTTAGTGGAGGGTTAAGCAAAGTATGATCAACCGGCATTGACACAGCGGTAAGTGTTATCTGTCCCAATTCCGAAGGCCCACCAATTGTGGGGCTTCCAACTTTCTAGTAGAGCAATCCCAACTTGAGGTCTTGAAGATTGGCAGTGGCTCGGAATTCATATTCAAGATGCCTACCAATTCATTATACAGACCTACATTAATAGAGACAAAATATATTTTCTGGGATTCTCTCGCGGTGTATACACTGTTCGCTGTCTTGTAGGTATGCCTGCAAGATATCTAGATAAATATAATTCCCGACACCCACAGAAACAGTAACACAAGCAGCAGGGAAGATATTTCGAGAAGCAAGGTCTTCCGTTCGGAACGCACCATTTCCTACATCTCCAAGAACAAGGAAAGAAGAATAACCAGACGGCTAAAAGAGCCGCTAGTGTGTGTCAGACTAGGTATGAGGATACATCCGGGGGTTGTGGGGCGGGCAAACTGAACCGTGAATTTAAAGGAGAAGCTGTACAAACATAGTTAAAGAGACTAGAGAGACAGAATTTGCTGTGGGATGTGGTACTCGGTCGTTGAGCCGGAAGCTTTTGCCAAACAACAAGAATTTAGACAATGGCTTGTTGATGAAGATACCGTTTTGACGACCCACAGCAGGTTTTAATTTTCAACACTCCAGGTTCGAGTCGAGAATCAAGGAGCTGAACCACCCAAGGACAGGAAAGATGCGGATAATTCTTTCACATGATGGACGGCTCATAGTATTGGTGCTGACTCTGTCGATGTCTGCTTTCCAGAACTTGGACACCGACTTAAGGTGTCGGAAGGGGATATCATCGGTTGCAGAGCGAATCTTTTAGATCATTTGCATCGGAGTTGAAAGATCCTCGTGGCATCATATTATATGCAATGAAGCAAACGAGGGACAATTTGAAGCAACATATCAACTATCTACCAGATTGTCCCGAGAAAGATGCTATCCTAGCGGCAAGAGCTTCTCGAGACAACGAGAAGAAGCTTGGGTTACAGGCAGAGGTAGACGAAGAAGCCAGACGCATTCATAACGCAGAATCCAAGCAAAGGGGTGGGTGCTCTGGCTCCTCTGGAGATGTTACAAATGACGGATAAAACCCCAAAGGACCAATTGAGAAAATAATATGCGACTAACGGCAGACTGAAGTCCTCAAATATTACAACAAGCTTAAGAAAGCTTTCATAGCACAGCTCGGAGCAGTGAAAGCTCTGAAGCGAGATGAAGCGAATGGTGCGGAGATTAAGAATGCAGAAGAGAAGCCTGCTTCAGATTTTTACGAGTACGGGAAGAAGAAGGAGGCTAGAAGATCTGTGGGCCTGAATCCTTTCGCTGACAAGGCGCTGCGAAAGAAAGGTGTGAAGAGAAAAGTGGATTCCACGTGTCTGAAAGATGAGGATATTCCAGAGTTGAAGAGGGGCATGGTATCAAACTGAGGATTAATGGTTGCTGGCTCTCTTTTGTCAAAATCAGAAAATGACAAAGTCCTGTTCCTCGTGTTTGCCATTCACCCCCTCTCCGTCCATCACACCGTGCACGTAGCAGTCTCCCACAATCTGATATTCCACAACACCATCCACGCCCAATCTTTCTCTTAATACAAAGGGAACTTCAGCACCCCAGAAAATAACCAGCAAATCCCCAGTTCTGGTTCCCTTCGGAACCATTCCAACATAGCCCATCTCCTTCGAGATAGCCATTTTCCTAGGAAAAGCGGGACTTTCGTAGAGAGCATCGCCACGAATCATATCCCTTGTCATATCTCCCAGTTCCTCAGCCGTAGGGACTTCTCCAAAAGGACCATGGTCACGAATGGCTTGCATGAGTTTTAGTAAATCATTCGTTCCATATTCGTCGACCACGGCTTGGAGTCTACGTAACTTTGTTCGAGCCATCTTGAAGTGCTTTCCGTACGAAGGAGGTGCTGGGCGAGTCTTTGCTCCGCGATCACCGATCAGGACTCTCCACATGATCTCTTCTCGTTCTCCCTGAGTGATGAAGGATAGATGGGTCGCGATGAAATCTTCCACCTCTTGAAGCCATTTCACTTGTTTGGGCATGCTGCTTAGGATCGAAGGTGCATTCTCTGGCTCTTGAGAGAAGTCGCAGGCAGACGTAAAATGTTGAATCTTGTCAATTACTTGGCCTCGCATTTTGATCTTCATGACAAAGTCTTCTCCTGCTTCTTTGACGATCTTGTGGGCCGAAATATTTGGCCCTCTGCTAGTGCCCGCCCGATAGGGCGTCCCGCGCTGTGGTGAGCTGGCCACAGTTCCAGTTTCTGACCGAGGAATTGACCACTATAGTTGATGAAAAGTCTTGTCAGCGGCTACTTATATCATTTTCGAAGTCTCCACCATATCAGGAGAGCAAGCTTACGTCAACAGCCCACGAAGGAATCTCGACCCGAGATTCAGCTTGCACCCACCCAATGCCAGCATAAGGCAAACTTTTTAGCAATTGTCCATTGCGAAGCGTGTGACGCGCCACTCTTAAGAGTGTCGTTTTCAACGGGACCGTATAATCGATAAGTGCTGTCAGCTCAGATTCAAATCCTTCTGCACAAGCTAAGACCGCAAAGATCTTGTCGACTGGTACTTTCGCCTCGAAAATAGACGTTCGTCGAAGTAGATCCACAGCTGGTATGCCACGAAAGAATATGCCGGAATCTTTTCTTTCCCTCCTCATGTGATCCATGATAACGAACTGATGGAGCCCTTTGAATCTGCGAGCGATGAACGCTTCTCCGGAATACGTGAAAATAGCCACCAGCTCGTGAAACCTAGGATCTGAGAAAATTATCTCAAGAGTCCCGAAATATTCCCATATCATTCGCGAATTGCCATACAAGACGGTGACGGCGCTAGCGAAAGCAACTTCTTGAAACACCCAGACACGAGTGAACCACTTATTTGATAGAAGCTGATAAAAGGCTTCGATGCGAGCAGTGAGCGCTGGATCTTTATCGCTGAGACGTCTAAGATACAAGTCGGAGATGTATGCAGAGAAGTTCTCGGGGGTGGACACGAGAAAAGTGAGAACCAGCTCGTTGACCATCGCCATCGCGAGCCATGCGTTTCTATCTTCTCCGAGGCAAACATAGACGTGTGAGGCTTTCTCATAGATGGATCTCATCATTGGTACCTGGTGGTTCTTTTCCTCTAGGTTGAGTTGGTCGATGCAAATCGAGTCGATCCAGATGCATGAGGATCGGAGGAAGGAGCTGCGTCGGCGGAGGATGTCATGGACATTTGTCGGAACATAGTGTCGACGACCATTGAGAACAATGAGATGCATGCTCCCCTCGATTGGTTGAAATGTACAACAATTCGCGTTTTCTTCTCCTTGTGAGACTCTATGCTTGGGCTTTTCAGTACATTCGGCAGAGTGTTCCACTTCTCGTGGGCCCCAGCAGTACGAAATGCACTCATATTCTGGGCTCTCACCAAAGGTGTAAGGCCGGAGATCCACATACAATTCAAGAAATGGAATTCGTCGTCGTATATGAAGAAGTCGAAACTGACCCTTGCCAATTTGTAGATGGAGGACTTGAGGGCAGGAATCTGGTCTTGGGAACTCGAAAATTGGGAGACAGGTCGGATTTGGCAACCACACGCAAAATCGTACCGCTACGCTCAAAACCAGAAATGAGAAAGACCAGATCTTAGTCTCCGAAAGCCAGTAATATGTCTTATCAAAGCTCATCATAGATCGATAATAGGCGCTCACCATCCGAGCCAAAACATGGGGGCCAACTCTATTCAGATAGGAGAAACCCTTCACGCCGAACATTGCCACTCCGACTACAACAGTAATAACTGAGAGAAGGATAGTCCAACTGATCTTACCCCAAACAGCCCCCAACACCCATACTGTTGTAAACATCAACCGGATCCCCAGCAGAGTGGCCACATACCCCGCCAAAAGGAACGCAGCACGGAAAAAGGCCTTCGATTCCGTCGTGGTAGTGAAAAACCGGGCAGTGAAGAAAGGGCTAATGATAAGGCCATTGATAAGATAATAGAACTCTCTTGGACAGAATATGACAAAACAGCATGTTCGAATCAAAAGGCTTGTTGGGCCAAAGATCAGGTGAATGCCAATGCTGGTGACGATGGCGATGATAAAGCCAACGGTGAGGTCGGCCGCGATCTTAACATACCAGTCGCTTTTCATCTCTTCTCTGGCAACATCGTAAGGGTGGGCGAACTCCTCCATGAGTGCTAAGTGATGTCCTGGAGTGGCTTGATGACGTGTCCCGTTCGCTAGTTGAGTGCGAGGATGAAGTAGACTATCCGTCAAGACAGCCAAGCCAAACTTGGGATGTCTTTGTTTAGTACAGCGCAGAGATGGTGGAATAATGGAAGATGATGAATGAAAGGTTGACGGATAAGACTGTGGATGTAAAATGATTAGGCGACAGTTGGTGCGGCTGAGATCGCTTGGCCTCGTTGGCGAGCTTTTGTTTGATTGGACTCTTTATCTGCATCTAAGCGCTGATCTCTGTTGTGGCTTGCTGGTATCAGCGGCCTCCAGATGAAATTGTTAAAGTACAAAAATTTCAGGTCATGCGAGTTGAAAACTTGGGAAGCCTTAGAGAGGAACAAAACTCGGATGTAAAAGCCTCGCGAGAAAGTAGATCCGAGGGAAGACATGCAAACCATCTAGAAGTATGAGGTATAGAAGGATTTGTCAACATAGAGCAAAATGAATCCAAAGCATGTACAGCTTCAAACATCAGTAATGCACTTTTGCGACTGTCTTAGTATAAGTTCCATCCAAAGACAGCTTTCAATGAAGCTCAAAAGCCAAAGGGTGGCCTAATTCAAGCCATACTGCATTGGTCTTGCCTCCACGACAGAAAGAAAACGAAATCCCCCTCATGGTTTACAATTTGGTGGTCGATCTAATATCGCTTTATCGAATGTTCGAAGACATTATATCGATATTAGGGCGTTGAGACAAGATATTGGACGGGCTATTTTATCCACCTGCACAAGGCCTATTATTGCCAGAATCTAGGCACATATTCTAAGCAGCTTCATTTTAGATGCTCATTGTGAGAACCATTATGTATTAGAGACATTAGATTTTGTTTTCTCTCGTTATTATTGATTTATATAATTGCGTTATTTACAATGAAATTCGCTTGATTTACTTCCGCGTCCGAGTGCTTGACCTATTCTGGTCATCCCCCCGGTTGTGCCTTCGTTCCCACAAACGGAAATAGTCCCCCCGTTGGGGCCTCATTGGGGGATCTGTCTCACATTCTGAATATAAATATGATCTGAGACACTCTATCACTATTGGCAGCAAATTGAGTGATAGTCGTGAACGGCTTGCTAGTGTTGACAGTCTTGCCGGGGCCCCAATAATTTCGTTGACCGCTCGCGTAGGGGTTATAACCACAACCGCCTTTGTCACAAATTTTTATCTTGCAGGGATAAGGTGTCATTGCCGTAGCCATGGAGTTCGACTCGAGGATGTTCATCTCACTACAGTAGAGATCTCAGCATTGTGCATCACAGTATCCTATTCCAGCACCTGCACCGGAGCGTCCTTTTCCACCATTTCCATCTGCAGTCATCTGTGAAAGATAGAATGTACCATCCTCTCCGTAGGGTAAAGTCGATGTGGCGATATCTACCGATAACTTTTGATTGAGGAGGTTCATGAGAATATATTTGCTATTGGCACCCAAGAGGTAGATACGTGGGGTTGCAATGTTGAGGCGGTGGCTTGTTTTGATTTAGTAGTATATCGTCACGGCACTTCCTGACGTAGAAAGTTTTATTATTGTAGCATAATCAGCGACCGATTTCAATCCGGGAGCTCCGCGAGCAAATTTTGAGTCCCGATCAAGAACAACCGAGTTGTTCTGCTGGACACCGCCTCCTAAAGTGGTGCATTTCTAGGTCGGCAGGGGAGAATACTCCTCTGCGGCAAGCGCAACAGGGGTAGTTGCTAGTAGCAATGCTGAAAGAAAGAAGGAATGAAGTTTGAAGTATATAATTTTTCCGTAGAACTGTTTCCGAGAGTTTCACTCTCCAGGTAGGACACCAATGGTATTTGTGTTTGATGTTCGTCTCCTTGATTCCATCCCCACTTCTCACCTAATCACTTTCGGCCGTTTAAGCGTGAATTTTATGGCTGGTATTTCTACTACCTGCTAAGTATTTTGGTTTTTGTGACGTACGATATTGAGATTGTATGGGGGATCGATGCATATTAGCCTGTCAAACGCCAGGGTTATCGCCTGGCTGTTCGGCATCCATAATTTATTCCTTTCATTGACCGAAAGTCAATCTATAAGATCTTAAATCTCAATTTCTATATCAAGTAGCACCAGTGTTGATTCTTGAAGCGACTTGTAGAGATGTATGCCTAGCCTGGTCTCCGTTTCAGAAAATGCATGGTGTTCACTGAATATGGACCTCTAGAGATGATTCCCAAAAACTACCTGGTTGTTTATAAGCATTATTTTTAAAAGTCCCCAAGAAGTCTCGAGACTCTTTAGAGGTTCAAAATAAATGCAATCTATTTAGATTACTATGTTTTCGTTCACTTTGCGACAAGCGAAAGACTGGCGCTAGCTTTCAGTGTCAGTATTACGGTTGCATAGAGGTGTCGGATTGAGGCTATGGAACTGCAGAGATTTGTAGTCAAAGCTGACTAATTCTCAAATATAAGCTGTACCCGTATAACCGGTACGCCTGTAAGTTGACCTGGCAGCTCCTCTATTTGTAACGTTCAGGAGCTTCGCTTATTTCGTACGAAAGGGGTCTCTCAAGTGGTTCTCGCCCAGCCCTATATTCTGGCTCGCCGATTCAGGAAATTTCTGGGGAATTTCAGAGTATTCAACACTCTTCTATAGAAACATCGTCTTACCGCCAAATGTTGGCGAGCAAGACCCGCTTGAAAACCCCCTTTTGTACAGCACCAGACCGACCCAGAAGCAGTTGCAAGAAAAATAGCTTACAGCAGTAGGGCAAGTTTAGTCATACCAGCTACAAATATTCAAATGTGTTGATGTATGCGGCTACCTAGGTAGTACTAAAATGCTAACACGATGAACATTGAATTCTTCAAAAGCTGAGGGGTCAACATGGAGACCCTGACATGGGTCTAATAATTTGAGGGTCAATGAAAATATGAATCGTGAGTAGTTGGTGGAGAGTCTTCGCGGGGAATAGACGGGCTGGAGTTGACATGAGTGGAAAGGGGGCGGGGTAATTAAGCGAGACATTGAACAAGAAAGGAATCTGAGTTCTTGAATTCCTACATACGAGCGTTTTCGATCCCATTTTCGAGTCTCTAATTTCCTTTTGACTTCCTCCGAAAAGCCATCATCAGTTAAGACACGATATCCAACGGCAGCCATCCCCTCAATGTTCAGCAAATACCTCTCACATGAAGCCTCCGACCCCGCACCTCCACTAAACCGCGTCGTATGAGGGAAAGCTCCGTCAGACGGAATGCCAAGAACCTGCCAACTTGGACACTCATATCTGAAATTTTCTTGACCAGTCGACGCAGGTATCGTTGCTTGGGTGGTGTTGTTTTGCACTTGGTAGCCGAAACCAACCATGGCCTCTTGGAAGGCTTGGCAAATGGGAAGATTGGGTCTGAGGTCGGCATAAGCTCCCAGTGGAGTCCCATCAACCACCAAACACAAAATCTTGCTGTTAGCCATCGTCACTATAGGCGGCCAGTGTTTGGGCCTCTGAATGGCAATACATTTTGGCTACAGAACGATATCAAAAACACAACTTCAGACCAGGTATTTCAATATCTTGGAGCTCAACTCACCTCCACAACCATTGAGTCTTCGCGTTCCTAAAGAAATCTCGAAGCATATCGAATTCTTCTCCCTATTCTTCACTACCGGTATCCTCGAGATCATAGTGGCCAATATTAATGCTTACGCGGAACAACAACGTAAAGCTTCTAATTCGAAGCGCTGTTGGAAACCGTTGCTCGTGAAATCATTCCATATTTGGCTTGCTTTTCTTATCTACTTCGGGGTATACAAGATTGAAGGTGTCTCCCATTGGAAAAAGATGCGTAAGAACCATCGAATTCCATATTACATGTCACACAAAAGTTACAAAAATATCCTCCGATACTTTCATGCAACTAGCCCTTCAATTGATACTGACGCTGACCTCTGGTATATGAAATTATCGCCACTTTACGAGTACATTCGCAAGGTTTGCAAGTACTATGTGTATCCACCGCAGAATGTGTCAATTGATGAGATAATGGTACACCTTTTTGGTCGTTCAACACATACAATTAGAGCTAAACACAAACCCATCAACAGGGCTACAAGACGTGGCCTCTTAGTTTAGCTGGCTGTACTTGGGACCGCGTATGGTATCACAAGAATAAGAGTAAATGAGCCACTTCTTGTGCTTAGTTTGAACGCTAATTGATCCGTAGAAACCGCTGAACTAAATCTCAAATCTAGCCTTACGCCCACTAGTTCTATAGTTTATCAGCTTGCAAAATCGCTTCCCTATTCTACAGGCCAATTCTCGATCTTTATAGACAGTTATTTTTCGATCCAGAATTTTTCAATCTCTTACGGCGCAAAATGGATATTGGAGCTGCGGGAATCTGTCGTAGCAACATCACCGAGCTATTATTTCCTGATGTCAACGTTACTCGTTTTCAATCACAATCACACTCATAGTTAAAATGATAACTTACTCCTTCCAAGCCTCGGAAACGCACATCCAAGAAGGCCACTGACAGTAGGGAATCTAGTGATCTAGAAACCGATAATGAAGTAGACTTGTCTAGACAAAGTCGATAGGCTACTTTATGCACAAGATCACAACAAAAATACCCATTCTAACTTTTGTTTGGCAGAATAATGCTCTCACGAGTGGTTTCAGTACCATTTCCGATGGTAGACATGGGATTACTGAGATCGCCGTTGCCCTTCAAAGGCCTCTGGCGAGCACAATAGGGCAGCTCGAGATACATTTGAACTTCGTACAACTCCTGACAAGAACACTCAAAATGATGTAATCGACGAGCACAATAGTTTCATAAATGGTGTCGATATTGCAAATCAACTACAAGATCTTATAGTACCTACCAAACCATCCGGCGATCTTGGATAATATATTGGTACTGGCAACTCGATCTTGATCTTATTAATAATTTTCTCCTGTATAAGTTGATGCTATTCTAATCACAGAATTCAACTAATTGTCTCAGTCGAATAGGTTACCAGCTGCCTCACTACGAATGGTAAACCCCAGCCTTTCACTCATCGAGTTTATCGCCTCAAGATCGACCATAGTTTCCTTCATTTATCTAAAGATACCTCATATTGTTCACAATCTCTCTATCCTGATCTCGACGACGATGTCGCTATAGGACGAAAAACACATTCTACTCATCTTCATACACCCATTACTAGCGCTCGTCGTAGGTACTATTTCTGTCGACTTGGGCGCCGTCACAGGCTCCTTGGATACGAAAAAATGACAGCTGATGAGATCCTTCGCACTTGAGGATGGTGTATTTGGTGCAAGGTTCCCATCTGCGAGTTTACAGATGATAAAGAGTCTGAATATTGGAGAGAATTGCATGATCTCCACGTGATTTTAAACCCTGAACATCGGCATGAACTATCAGCGAATGAGGATGATATAACAGGCTCTGGTGACGATGAGGAAGAGGTTTGATTGGCGACTGGTCAACTCGAGGGCTAGTGAAGCTATATTTGCAGTGAGATTGGGGTAGAATGTCAGAAGAAGCTCTGATTTGTCAGTCAAATACCATCTACTTAGTTTTGCACTCTTAGAAGTGCTCAGAATTCATCAATATAATTACTTTAATTGTTGGATTTTCGCACGACAAAGGTACTTAGATTTATGGGTGCGCACAGCGAAATTGACGTACCTTACGTATTTTGATGTTCTTGAAAAACGTTCTCCGTGTGTTTTGGTGGGACAGAACCCTACGCAGGGACTAAGCCGTTACTTTGAAATATGATTGATGGAGGGAATGGATTTCAAATAACAAAAGACATAACTGGGATATTACATTGAAAATATACCCTCCTAGCCATTGTATATATTCACGTACAACACCCCCAATTCATACTCCCCTTGCTTTTTGCCCAACCCTCCCTCATACGCACAACCATAATTCACCTCCCCCGTTCCCCTTATTCCCTTTCGAACACAAAATGACGTCAATCTCACACCATAATTCACAAAAACCAATCTCGATTAACTGCCCCTTGTTTCCATTCTCGAAATGAGTCGTTATTTAAATCCCTGCCACGTCCTATTACCCCGCATCCTTCTTTGAACAAACAACCCGCCAAACAGATAGCACAAGACGGAACCAGAACAACGTGAAGATTTTAACAATGGCTGTTACTGTTACGGAGATGAAGATGCAGAGTATGCAAAACTTGAACATGAACATGAACAAGGAACTTTACAGTGCAAAGTTGTCGGGATGGGGATGTGAAGTTGTAAGTCCTGCCCCATCCTCGTCTTCGAACTCCAGATCGAGAAAAACAAAAGGCATACCAAAACGGAAGCTATGACCCGACCTCATCGTCTTTCTTCAACGGTCCACCTGAGGAGTGTGTTTATTCGTATTCGGACAGGGATTTCGGTAAGTCCCTTTAAAATTCAAGGTAGGATATTGACTGACTGATTTAAATAGATTCCACCATCTTCCCCTCAAGCCCAGATCCAACCGCGGGCCACGAAAAGGTCTCGGACACAAATACAGCAATCGCCTAATTCCTCTCCCTCCTCGGTTGGCTCCTGGCAGGATTGTTGTTCGGTGGAATCCTGCTCCTTGCGTTGGGTATGCTGGTGCTTAAGAAAGTTGTATGGAAATGGCGGATCGAAATCAGCACCATCATCGTGTTGTACGCTCTCGCGTGGGCAAGCTGGGTACTGGGAAGGGTTTCGTGGTGCGGAATATCATGGGGTGTGAGGTGGGTGATGGGGGAAGTTGGAGAGTGTGGTATGGGGGTGTTGATGGCGTTTATAACTGAAGCTACATGAAATAAAAGCGGGAGGCGATGCGCCTGGAGACTTTAGTTATGTATGAAATACCCAGAGAGAGGGGATGAGAAATTGAGAAAATGAGAATACAAGTAATCCCATTTTGCCATTCTTGATTCTTGCGCACTTGTCCTATCCTAGTCCATGCTCTTCAAGGAGAAACGGAATACGAAGAAAGGCAACGCCTATCGCACCGCTTTATGTTTCTCCAAAGAAAGGAAAAGTAAAGTAAAGTGAAATGCAAATAACTGTCCCGTATTATACAACTCCAAAGCAAAGCAAAAGAAAAGGGATAGTAACACAATACAGAACCATAGAACCAGAAATCAAACTCCCTCGAAGGCTTAAGCTTGAAGTCCGTGCCAGAGCTCCAAGCCTCAAAATCCCAGTCCCAATTTCCTACCATCAATTCAGCATCCCATTCAAAGCCCCGAGTATCCCCAAGTCCAGACACGGCAGGAGTCAGATCTTGTTGTTGCTGTGGCTGGTATTGATATTGGCTGTTCTCGAGATCGAAATCAGCGACGCCGAAAGTATGATTATACATCCCCGCCAATCTCTGCAATTCCTCCGCCGTAATGTGCTCAAAAGCCTGCACTCCCATCTGCATCTGCATCTGAGGAGGCGCGGAGTTGAAGTTGAAGTCGAAGAGCTGGGGAGGGGAGGTGGGGCTGGAAGAAGATCAGTGCGTAATGGGATGAGGGAGGGCACAGGCTCTTACCATTGTGTTTGCGCTTGTGCTTGCGACTGTAGTTGTGGGATATCGGGGTTGAAAGATAGGATTTGGGAGCAGTGATTTGGGTTGTGCGGTGTTGGGTGTTGGACAGGCTGTTGAGGATATGTGAATGGTGAGCTGTAAGTGAGCGGTGCGAGGTCGAGGTCAAGGTTAGGTGAGGGAATTGGGATTGGGATTGGCGCTGTTTCAGCGAGTGATAATGGTGGAGGTGAGGCGATCGTAGGCGAAACTGTAAAGGTTCCAGAGTTCGAGTTCGAGTTCGAGACCATACTTGGGATTGAAGAACCAGGCGAGACCATCGACATCGCCATCCCACCCGCTGATCCCAGAGTCGAGTTCGTGGCTGAGTCCGAGCCCGCAGCCGACACCATTAAACCTTCACTTCCATCACTCGAACTCGACATCGAACCCGCCATCAAACCTCCACCTCCGCCGCCTCGCCCACCGCTGAAAATCCCGCTATCTTCCTCTCCCACACCCCCCTTCTCACCCCAACCAACCCCCTCAATTTCCTCTTCACCTTCCCCCTCACAATCTTTTCCACTAATTCCCCCTTCCCATTCTTCACCCCATTTTCCCCATCACCCTCCTTATCATCCTCTTCAAAAAACTCAGGACCCCAGCCCAAGTATACCATCAGCGCATCGACGTGCGGGTCGAAAATAGAGGAGACGGTCGAAGTAGTAGGGGATGGGAGATAGAGATAAGTAGGAGTGGAAGAGAGGGAGGAGAGGTGTCCAGGTGAAGATTGTGCGGCTGGTTAGGTGGGGGAGGGGGTGTGAGAGGGTTGTTTTTGCGCGTGGTTTTTGTGGTATCGTGAGCTTGGGGTGGGATGGGGAGTGAGGGAGAAGGGAAGGGGAGGGTTTTTAGGATGAGGGAGTTGAGGGGAAGGGAAGAATGAATGAAGAAGGTAGTGGTGTTGAAATATGCAGTTGTGCGTAGGAGGAGGGGGAAGTAGAGAGATTTTGGGATGGGGATTGAAATGGGGATGTCTTGGATTGGATTGGAGTTGGAGTTGAATTGGATGTTTCGAATACGTACATGGCATAGCATATATATACGTCTGAATCAGGTTGAGGATGGCTTCAATCCCGCTCAATCCCAACTTACTTACTCCAGCTCACTCACTTACTCAAAATATGAGAGAAGAAGACGCAGTACACTCACATCCCATCCCTCTCTCATATCACAAAAGCAGACGCAGACGTATCAAAAAAGCCCAAAGAAATCTCCCCCTCTAAAAAAATCCATCTCCCACTTAAACAACAACAACATTGTCTCGTACTCCCCGCACCTCCCCGCTGCGTCCTGACTCAGTTACTAGAACTGACCGCATCCCCTCCTTTTCCTCACCAGCTAAAACGCAGAAACGAGACAGAAGGAGAGGAATAAAACTGCACTTGTACTTGCATGCACGGTGTGGTGCAGGATTGGAAGAAATGCTTAGAGTTGAGGTGGAATGGGAGATGAAAGATGAGGAGAGGGAGTGGTGGGGAGGTGAGGGGAGGGGAGTTTCAAGGTATGTCGTTCCATCTGCGCTGCGAGGGAGATCGGGGCGATGAAATGAGGGTGAGGTTGGGACCCGTTGTACATATGTATGTATGCGGGAGTGACGAACGCATTGGAACTGGTGCCGGTGGAGAATGATGGAGATGAAGCGTCTTGGTGAACTTGGAATTTGACGGTGCTGGATATCAGATGAATAATTTGAGGGTGCGTGACGGAAGCAATTGAAAGCGACGCTGACGATCTCAAACTCCCCATCGCAAGTCCAAAGATCTAAAAACCCATAACAGAAAATTGGACTTAAGCGTTTGTTCACACGTTCATGCAACCCCCTCACTCACCCAGCTGACCGCTCAAAATCCCCTCCCCAACCACAATCCAGTTCATACCCATGTCCCCTCCCGCAAACCCAAGAACACCTGCACCCATTTCACCACTACATACTAGTTCATGCGTCCTAGCACGCAGGTCGGGCGAACACGAACATGTTCGCACCACCTGCCTGCAAGCTGCAAGCTGCACGTGAGCGCGAGGAACCGAGACGAGACGAGGGGGGCAAACGAACGCCTGCGCTGCGTCTGCGGACGAAGAAGAGAAGGAAATGGGGAGTTCTGGAATGAAAGGATGGGATGAGATGGTGAGGATGCAGCTGAGATGTAAGGGCCCGAGAACTGTCGTCGGAGTTGGAGATCGAGAGAGATCGATAGGGTGTTTGTCCTACTCACCCCGCCCCGCTACCACCAGGCAAATCAAATTACGAGAACGTCTGGCATTTCTTATAATAAATCATAACTTAAAAGAAATTTAAAGCGCAAAACGGACGCTTGACGAGAGAGATGAGTGAACATTAAATCAAAACAAAAAAAGTAGAAGAGAGGCGATGAAGGGCACGGTACAAACGAGCACAGGTCTCACCATGACGCAACACCCTCCCTCCCCAAAAAAACCGCAGGAAAAAATGGAGGACAGACCCTACCCTACCCTGCATTTCTAGAAACGAAAGCTTCGAAACATGCGACGCGCACGTGAGTTCTTACATACATGCATGCATGCTCGGCCAAGAAATGAGAGCCAGCGGAGCAGGTGTGGAGTGGGAATTAGTGGTGGCAAATGGGAAGTTGGAAGTGGGAAGTGGGAAGTGGGAAGTATTTACTGGTTGTATGCGGGATAAGTGGGGATTTGGTTGTCTGGGTGCCGATGAAGGGGGATCGGTGTTTATCCGATTCTGAGGCTGATGAACGTGGCTGTAGCTGTGGCTGTGGCTTGGGGACTGTTTTGATTGTGAAGGTGGAGGTATTATGATGTGCGACGGGCTTGGATGATTAAAAGAATACGATTGAACGATGAACGATGAACTTCATTGAATCAAACCTCTCCCCTTTCCTTTCCTTTCCTTTCCTTTCCTTTCATCTGAATTGCAATACCCACCACAAATAAAACCTCAAAATGCTAATCACCCCCTCACCTCACACGCCCCGGCTTCCATCAGACCCCACCACTTCATGCTTCCCATCGGAAAATTCCCAGCCTGTGTAACCCCTCAACGCCACTATAACCCCGCGTTTGAACCATCCCCCAAACCCCAAAAAGAAACCCCAAAAAAATGCCCATCTCCCATCTCCCCCCTTATCCTCCCCATCACCATCCTCACCACCGCCTACCTAACCCTCTACCTCCTCCTCACCACATTTTCTTCTCCATCCCCGCACCCCGCATCACGTGCCACCCAAAAATCCATCCTCCTAGCCGGCTATGGCGCGCTCTACGTCCTAGCGTGGCCATCAACGTGTTTACCCCTGCCGTCGCGCGTCTCCACCTCGAACTCGAATTCGGACTGGGATCCGAATTGGAAAGAAAAAGAAGAAACATGTCTATCCCTCCCACGCCCCTTCCCCTACCTACAAGTCGCATCATCCGAATCACGAATTAACGACACGCGGGTGAGGGATTTGATATCCAGCTACCTCTCTCTCTCCTCCTTCGACCTCGAACTCGAACTCGCGAATAAAATTAATAAGCAGAGACCGGAAATATGGACGTATTATCCTTTCTCTTCGTCTCCCCCGAGAGCGCAGATACGGACGTTAGCGCACACGGAATTGGAGGCGGGGAAAGAGGGAGGGAAGGAGGGGGAAGAGCATCAGAGACGCTTGGAGGGGATTAATAATGGTACGTTGAGACTTGGGTTGTTGCTGCGTTCTGAGGCTGAGCGGCGGCGGGGAGTGGTGAGGTATTGGGAAGATGTGGTGGTGGGGTTGGAATCATCGGGGAAGGAGAAGGGGAAGGAATTGCAGGACAGAAAGAACGAGCGCGACGGCGTCGTACGCAGATACGGATCTTGTCGGCGCTGAATACAAGCTTGGTGCAGGATATTGAGAGATCGAGGGAGGTGTGGGTGTGCGATGAGGTGTTGGGCTTGATTGGGGAGGAGGAAGATGCGCTGCTGGAGCTGTACACTAGTACCGTCCCGCCTCCTGCTAGTCCTTTTCCCCATTCCCGGGCTCAGTCCCAGCGAGATTCCAGTTTTGGTTCCGATGGCGAAGAAGAGGATGCTGCGAAGATGTGGGGAAGTTTGACGCCGTTCACGAGACGGCAGATACGGGCCTGGCATGCTTCGAGATTGCCGACTCCCACCTCTCCTTCTCCTTCTCCTCCTTCTCCTGGCTATATCAGAACCCTACTCCACCGCTTCATCTGGATCCCCTTCTCGCCTCCCCCTCCTCCTTCTCCTCCAGAAACAAAAGAAGAAGTAAGGGAATGGCAAGGATCATGGACACACCTTACTCACTCCCGATTCACCACTATCAGAACCTCTTCCTCATCCATAAAGCGGTGGGTTGGGGAATTAGAAGCCTTATCGTCATCCATCTCAGAGTTCATACCTCGATAGATAATTTCATCAAATAAATAATCTCTTCCTACAACGAAACTCCTTCCCTTTTCAAACCCCTTTTGCGAAAGGCTCAGTGCAATCAACTAAATTTATACCCCTTTTTTTCCTTCTTCTTTATCAACATATCATGCAGCATTCTCCTCTCCTCTTACGCACTACTCTGCCTCCTACCACACCAGCTCTTTAAACCTCCACCCTCCCCCTCGGATCTTGTTACTTATACTCGGGAATTTGAATGAGATGCCTCTTGCTAGATGGATGGATGTATGTACAAAAACTTTTGGCTGTGAGCTTCGAGGTAGATTGGGTTATGTGTTTGGGAGAAGTGGAAGAGGAAGGATGGGGAATTTCACTACGGGGGGAAAAGGCGGTTGTATGTTGTGTTTTGGGGGCCAGGGATATAAGTAGAATTATGGGTATAAATAGCGGAGTGGAGGGGTTAAGTAGGCGGCGAGGGCGGTGATTCAGGTATTTAGCCGGCTGACCCTTCTAACGAAGTAAGCGAGCTGCAAACCTCCCCATATATCTAAAGCCTCATTTCTGGCCTTCCTTTCCTTTTCTTCATTAACTTTGATCTCTAATCGATTCAGGCTTTATTGATCCAGATCCAAGTGCTCGCGACAAGATGCCCCTCTTCCAGTATAATCCTCTGGGCGATCCTCACTCGCAAATACGACTACTGAACCTACTCCCTGGCTCCGGTATCTCGCCCGTTCGCTGCCACCTAAGAACAGTCGAGCTCGCAACGGCACGGGGCACTTATGAGCCACTCTCATACTGCTGGAAAGCTCCAACTCGTTACCATAACACCCCTATGCATATAAACCTTAACGATCGAAGAGTTGCCGTTAGCGGAAAACCTATGGCGGGCCTTGAGAGAGCTTCGTCAACGACGTCCGGATCCCTCTGATGATCCGCGCACGCTCTGGGTTGACGCTTTGTGTATCAACCAAGCCGATGTAGAAGAGAAGAACGCGCAGGTCCAACTCATGCGATACATCTACGAGAACGGCAGCTGCACGCTTATTCTGGCTCGGCGCCCCGCCCCGACGCGGCTGAATATAGACCGATCATTTTCGCATACTGAAGTCACTTTGCGCGGTTTAGCGAAGATTATCCAGGCGAGTCTGTCAATATAGACGTGGTAGATGAGCATTTGTGTTAAAAATTTAAATGTTAAAAGACAAAGCTTTATTTTGAGATCCGGAAATACATCAACATATTAATCAGACCGGAGCAACCAACTGAGGCTCTAACTAGTGAAATATATCTAGAAATATCTGTAGACTACAGACTTAACTCTGAGCCACGCGTTTATAGTGTTTCTTTGCCAATAATTTCATTGTTCGCTCCCGAATGATCGTTTCTCTATGGAGACACCACAATCAAAGCCTTCAATATGATAAGCATTGAGATATTTGAGTCTCAGAATCTGAGGCACTCGAAGAGGACAAAAAGTCATTACCAACGTTAGGCTCCCCTGATCGCGGGGTAAATTTAAGCGAGGGTTGCAATCCGGAGTCCAGGAAGACTCCGAGCCCTGAGGGAACTACATAATATTATTACGAGCTTCATATCGTTATTTCCCTCCAAATTTCTCATGTGTTAAGTTAGAACTTGTGACTCTAGCGACAGAATCAAGAGATCGCAGTCTCTCACTCCGGCATACACATGCTTGTAATTTTCCGGGCACATAAGTACCCAACATACCCCTCATATCTTGCTCAACATGATCTTACATCTTACTACGTACTATCATAAAACACTTCTTGTGTCCAGCGCCTGGAAGAATCAAGTTGGTTCTCCGCAATGTTGCGAACAATACGTAAAACGACTGCGTGGTCACATTCCATGTATTTTCAAAGGTTACCAGTCTCACCACTTCACTTTCAACCATATAGCCTGAATGCCAAAACTATGAGGCTATACCTCCGTATACTTTATTCAAATCAACCCGCATCAAGAATCAACCCGCATCAGGCATGCAATTCGCAGTAGTCAGTGAGATATTTTCTATCCTTGCGCATTCGCTTGTAATATGGATATTGATTGTGCCACATGCGAACATTTCTTGGGTTCGGGGCTTTTTGATCCGCGCGGTTTATACGTTCCGTTATTATGTCACGACATGGTTATACCAGAATTTCGTTTCCCCGCAACTGAAGCAGACTTGAAATCACCAAGTCACAGAAAGTCCAAAATCTCATCATGTTGGCACAAACACTCTTTGGTTTACTCTCACAATCCGTGTTTGTCGTAGCCTTAACCAGTAAGTCTCTATGCTTATCTAACAATCAAAACTAACAAACCTAGGACCCGAGGCAAACTCAACCTGGTTTGTCGGCGACTATGGACCCAATTACAAAGAATGGTCTGTCGATTATCCAGGCTTGAAGCTCGAAGTGCAGATTGAACACGAGTGGCACTTTTGCGAAAATTTCCCTAACACAAAGGTCGACACGGACACAATTATCTACTCTGGTGACGACAAAGTGTCAGTCTACTGTTGGCATAATTCGACCATCGAGCACCCTGAAGGCGAAACTCTGCTTCGAACAACGGATGATTGCTGGTTGAACGAGATGTACGTTCAAGATGGTGACCAAACCGTCGATGCGAACGGCAATGAAAACGGTACTGTGATTGATTACACGAGCGTGTTGCCCAATTGTGGATACACTCGACCTTTTAATGTTAGATGGCTTTCGGAGAAAGCTTTGGCTCAAAAAGCTATTCAGTATTATCAACTCCCTTGTTGGAGAAAGCCGGATGGGAAGTGGAATCAAACAAGTAATAGCATTGTGGGTGATCCAACAAAGGTCTTCCATGAGCAGACGGTTTGGGGTAATGAGTATTGGTGTTGGGTTGAAGGGACGAAATTTAATCAAAGTAACAAATGGTATGAGTATGGGTATACGATTTGGGGTGAGAGATGTTGGATTCCAGAGGAGTTTTTGGAGCCGTGGAAGGGTGGAAGTAAGTGCTCGGTTTCTATTCTATACCTCCTTCACAACTTTTCAGCATAATGTGGGGTTTATTGGCTAACAGTTTGGATAGAGCTTGCTGGAGGAGACGAGACTTGTCCAGAAGAGGAATGGCCTTGAAGATGAACTTTCACCTAGATACAAAATATGGCGTTGATTTTGTTTCGAGGAGGAAGTGAATATATCCTTTTGCTCTTACTTATTTTTCAAGCTTGAAATATTTCTGATATCCACGGACTATGGAGTGGGGGCTCTCAAAGCATCATAGGTTCTTTATCCCCGACTCATTCCCGGGTGTTCCAAACTAGCTCGTTGATGAGCACTTCTTGAGTGAGAAGTACAGTACTTCCCCTTTAAAGCTTTAATGCACTTACATGTTGGCTCATGCCATCGAGTAAGATTGAAATTTGCTTTTCCGGCCAGAAACAATCGCACAAATACTGTATTTGAGGGTTTTAAGGGCTGCGGATAAAGGTTGAAGGACATTTGACAAATGATCAGGCGGTGTCGCGTGCCTTGAAACGCAAGCCACTTCTAATCGGGTCTGATCAACTCATGCACTGGGTTGACTCTTTGACTTAATTTGACCAAATCGAGAGAGTCGCAGAAAGTGTGGTGAAGTCTGAAACGCGGCGAGGAAGAATCAGGCGGGGTGCCGACGGGAGTGTAAGACGACATATTTTGTACAATACTATTGCGAGGCCCCCGATATATTCTATTCGACCAGTCAATTCTGAGTCGAAAATTTCACTTGACTGCGCAGTTGCTCAATCTCAGAGGTGCATGCATTCGAGGCTTCAGTTAGTGCTGCTTCCCGAACATCAGGGACAGTGCCGCAATATGGCCATTCATTCCTTCGGGGGCTACCATCACTGATTCTACGGATCGCGAACTTAAAATGATCTCATTCAGTAGCTATAATGCGTATGTAAAAAATAATTTTATATAGCTACGATATAATGCAATTAATAAGAATTAGTTTAGTTCAGCTAATAGTTACATCAGCACCTTCATATTTTTTGGAAAAAGTTGCCTTAGGCGAATCCTAGGATAACTGCGATTAATCAAGGAAGCCCTGGACGAGCGTACAACGCGAGCTGGTATATATAAGGAGCCAAGAACCAGCATACACTGGTGGCTGAAGCCTTCTATTTTTTGAGTACTTCAGGAAGCTGATCGCAAGCATGAAATCGCCCATTACACCGGCATAGTAGACGACCTAATGCTTGGTCGCAAAAGACAGCTGTTTTCCTCACAAAATTGATGAGAATAATTCGAAGAACAGAACATGTATCCGCGACCGTCGAAATCTCAAACGGAACGGCCAAGAAGGCAAGTGTCTTGCCGAAAAAGGAGGGCACCTCGTGTTTGTAGCCATAAGCGGCAATGTGCAGGTGGGGGATGTGTGGTCTTCCAGCACACGAGCGAGGTTGACAGGACGAAAGCCAAATGGGCGGGGTTGAATGATTTTCATTTGGGGACTGGAGAATTGTCACGGTGCCGGTGTTTCTGGAGAAGAAATAGTAGACTCTATAGTAAGGCACTCTAGTGAGTTGTTGAAGATAGAAGTCTTGCACAATGTGCACCAGGAGTACATTTCATCCAAGCTACTGTTCTAAAATGCCATAAACACTTTTGTCAAATTTTTTGCCCCAGCCCAATCATTTTACACCCCGAACAAGACAGAATCACAACCATTTAGACTCCTAAACACACTCCTCTAACTCTTTCAATTCCTCTTATAAAAAGTCTTTTCAAAAGAATCAATCGCGGCTGCCGCTCGTGCTTGATATTGGGCTTCCGACATTGTTGCACCCTGAGTGAGGCGTTCCGTCGCGTTCGGAATGGCATCAACATGGCTGTTGAGGGTTTTCGAGTTCTGAGCTCTGTACTCGGCACTAGGCAAGTGTCAGAATTGATTAGCAAGAAGAAGAGACGGTCGAAGTACCTTTTCATAGGCAAGTGCTTGGAGCAAATCATAGTAGTTTGCTTATCGACGGCGGTAGATTTTCTGGTACAGCAAGACATATTTTGCTGATCTGCGTTTTAGAAGATAAATGTTGTCAAATTATACTATAGTTAGAATTTTGATAATCTCTCTGAATACAGCTTGAATCGAATTTGAAATGAAGGAGCATCATCGTGGCTTGATATATGACAGAAATGAAGACATTCCGACTTTGCAAAACACGTCCCAATACACTGCACCTCTGCGTGGAAACTTCCTCAGCCCAATTTTAAGTGACACGCGCAACAGTGTATAATCGCACAGCTGCGCGTGAAAGTGGTCCGCACGAAGCCTGCCCTCGTATAAGTCACGTGTGCAATTGCACACGGGTGAGATTCGCACAGGTGTGCGTTAATCCCTGTCGACAGCTCAGCCCCAGAGCCTCGCCGTCGTAACCTCGAAAAAGTTTCTCTTCCTTCCACATCGAAATCTTCACCTGGCTTGTTCTTTCACTAGAATCGATTTTGCTGTCGTTGATTACCGAGACGACTGACTTGCCTCTCACTCGGTCGAATTATGACGAAGTAGCGAAGCTGTTGCGAGGACTCTCAAGACCGAGCAACACGATTGAACAACCTCTGAATTGGAAGGCTCCCTCACTCGAGAAGCTGGTTTAGTCGCCAATTTTAGTATGTCAGCTCCATTTGGTTCCGGTAATCATGCATTGCAGGATTATCAAATGCATCTCATGCTCTTAGAGCAACAAAACAAAAAGAGATTGATGATGGTACGCCAAGGACAAGACAACATGACGCTGGATCGAAATGATAGACATCTACTCGAACCACGAGTTCCTCCTAGACGGCAAAGCGATCTTCGCCATGGATTGCTCACTCCCGGCGGATCTCCGACAGTCGTTCCGACGCCCTCAAACCGTCACTCATCAAGGGCAAGTATGAGCAATGCACCTGCCTTGGATCCAAGCCTTACAGGACAAATAAACAATGCTCCTTTCTATCCACCATCTACGGGAGCCAGCGATCCCCCTCCACTTTTAGCTCACCAGAGCTTCCAATATTCGGCCAACACATACACACCACGACCGGACTACTCATTTGGGTATCAAGAATACAAATGCCCCCAAAACCCTCAAATAAAACCATTTCCAACAGCCAACGACTTAGGATCCGATACCTTTACGCCTTTAACCTTGGTTCCGGAGGTATGTGCCAGCTTAGATCCTAACTTGGGGCGTCCGCCTATCCAGTTGGTGGAACCGATGAGTTCGACGAATTCGTTGGGATCGATTGAATCGTTTGGATCGATGGATTCTTCCAAAACATATGATACTGTGGATCTCGAGGTACTGACTCCTGAGGGACAGTGGGACGAGCCGCCGGGATTGAAGGACTATTCGGGATTCGAATCAAAATTTAAGGCGTGTGGTCCGTACTTTACGAACCAAGATTTCCACTTTGACGACTACCTTGTCGCTAAACTAGACTTTGTGGGACAATCCTTGACTAGCTATAACGAAACTTCACCGTGGCCACCGAACACCACAAACGAGGATCTATGTCTTTCAGGGACAATCAGCAGTAAATTTAACCTCAATTCACTGCCGAGTCAGGTGCGTACAGATGGAAATCAGGATACGAATACCAAGCCTTACCCAGCAGAGCCAGCCGAAGCCCCTCCCAAGAAAGCCTCAAGATCCTCAGGCTTCTCAAACGTTCTCCAAGGGTACGAGCAAGGTGGGGATCAGTCCAAGTCTCTGGCGAATGAGAATGGAACGGAATGTCGAGATTATCAAATCCCCGTGTCTCAAAACCTTGGCTTTGCATCCAAGAGCCACTGCAATGAAGATATAATGAGCAGCATTGAGGCACCACCTTTGCCATGTGCCACGAAGTCAGTCATCAATACAACGCCAGGGCAAGATCTTACCTATGATCAGCGACAACCATGTAGCCCCTCCCCATTTTTCCGTTCGGGCTCCGAAACATGCTCCTGGTTCTCAGATAATGAGACGGACTGGGGAGATGATGAATCCGACGATGCGCATCGGACTATTGGTACGCTTGTCATTGAGGGGTGTAATATCTCGGGTAAACAGGAACTCCCAAACCTTGTTGCAAGGCCTGTTTTATCAAAGATGAAACAGGAATTGGTTGATCGTATTATGATGGAGTTCTGGCAAATATTCAATCAAGAAAAGGAAATCAACATGTATGTTTTGCACTATGTCGCAGCTAGTGGTGATATCCTCAGAACATGAAACTAATAGTACTTTAGATATGAAGATACCATCTCACGAAACCCTCCTTCGCAACAGCGTCAGGAACAAGATACAAGTCATGGAGACCAACAGAACACAGCACCAGCTTCAAAGTCTAGCGTGAGACTTGATGTGCAAGTTAATGGAACCCATCCCACTGCTGGCCAAAACAGGAAGAGGAAGCGTCAAAGCCAAGATGAGGATGAGAATGATGAAACCGACAAGCGAAACCCAAAGAGGCCCAAGGGTCTGTTATCACCTCCCCGAAACCAAGACGATACCAGCAAGTTCGCATGTCCATATCGAAAGCATGATGCAAAAAAGTATTGCGTTCGACACTGGCGCTCTTGTGCCCTAACTCCCTGGGAGACAGTAGCTCGAGTGAAGTAAGTCATCTTCATTCTTTACAATGGAATAGTCCTAACAGCACTAGGGGACATCTGTACCGACACCATCGAATATTTCCATGCCAAAGATGCAAAAGACTCTTCGACGATCAGCAGGGGGTGAACGACCATCTTATGGAGCCTGAAGCTTGTAAGCTTCTCGAGGTCGTGCAACAAGATGGAATTACGAATGATATGATGGAAAAGTTAAGGAGTAAGAAGAAGACGCACCGGGGCCAGTCTGAAGAAGATCGATGGAAAGAGATTTACCAGATCCTTTTTCCTGGGGAAATGGTACCCAGTCCTTGTAAGTTATGCAAGCTTCACATCATCTTACGGCATCGCCTTGAGATTCACACCGTTGGATCGCTCAATTATTATAAAACACTGTCGACAGAAGCTAACGTGAAATCTAGTCTTCGAAGAAATCCAGGAGGATGTAATTCAGTCGCCTGACTCTCAGGAGCTGGCAGACTACGAAGAATACTGTCGTCGAGAATTACCACGAGTCTTTAGAGCCTCACTAGAAGAAGTTGTGAACAACAACACACAACCTCTCGAGGAACAACTCAGGAGCCAGTTAATGGACTTAATTCGCGATGCCCAAGATCGAGTTTTCTCAAGGTACAGATCTTCCTCAACAACTACAGGAACACCTACAAGAGGCGCTCCAAGTTCAAGCCCACAAACAAATACATCCTCCTCTTCATCACAAGGCTTTGCAACATCGCCTCTAAGGAACCAGCCAACAACAATCGCCAGCTCACGGGATCGAAGCCAAGCTCGACTACCTCCTTTCTTCCAACCACCTTCTCCCAAAAATCACCTTGAGTCTGGCTTGGATATATCGGATCCAAGTATAACGACTTCAAGGGCTGACCGCAATGATCGATCGGATTCTGGATACGACAGCAGCTCGTTCGTCATGCCATCTACACTGCCCTTAACACCTGCCGAGTCCAGTTTTAATACTTCTGCCTCGAGCTCTCAAACTTTGCTTCCACCAGAGGGTAGCCAAGAAACGACTGGTCATGCCGACAGTGAAGCCGCTCTAACGCAAGCAAAACTAGACTCAAATGCAGAGGCGATCACTAGTGCTGAAAACGATCATCTGAACTCTGAACCCTACCTCTCGCAAAACACTTTCGATTTCGAGTTCGATTATGCTAATCTTTCGAACTTTGATACGAACGACGAGTTTGAAAATTGTGATTTCTCTCAGAATTTGGATGAATTCTTTTAGCCTAGACTCAGAAATCAAATATATGACATGGTACACCCGTTGATACCGCCGACGTTCATCCTTACTTGACACGTGACCTCTAATCATACATCTCATACAAGTTTATCAAGCATCCCTCTTGACATCGAGGACAGTGAAAATGGTGAGGGAAACAGAAACTCTAGACCAGCAGATATGTTGGAATTTGAGTCGAGTAAGTACTACTCGACAAAAAGTTGGCAGCAATGACAGCAATGGTCTCAAACACAAGCCCTACCCCTTCTCCGTCCACTAATCTAAGGAAGAGATAAATTCTAGACGATCTCGATATTAAAACCCAACTCAGCATCGGCATCTATATAGAACTCCGGTTGTAGCGAGTTTGGATTCTGAGCATCTCTCAAAAAATACTTCAACTTCTTGAAATCGCCTTCGAGTAATCCAAGCCTTCGAAATTGCCCAGCTTTCCGTCCTGTTGGTCCCAGAACCAAGCCACAGTACGATACACCCTAAAAATTACCACCAGTATAAAGGAACAAGAAAAACGCGTTCCCATTCTGCACCACGGCAGAACAAGAAGCATCATCCGGATAGAATCTAGAATATCCTTTCGAGTACAAGCGTTAATCCCATAACTGGTCGAAAGGGGGGACTTTTGTCCCAAAACTCTCTTTGTGAAACTGTAACACGGGATCTAAACCTTCCAATTTCTCAAAGAAAATGCACACATGGGTCCACGTAAGATCAACGCTCCAGGACGGTACAGCGCTGAGAATCCTTTGATTTGGTTTGGCACCATATACTTTCCGCAGAAAGCCGAACGGTAAAGTCTTTTTCCAAATCCAGCCAGATAGTCACCTAAACGAATCTCGAATTGCCGATAATAATATTAGATGCTTATCTTCCCCTGTGTGGCCTCCATTCCACCGTGCAACTCTCCGCATCTGAGCAGCCTCATCCGCGGCGCGAGACCTTTCTGCTGTTGAATATACGTTGTTGTATTGAACTACTGAGCCATTCTTGCTCTCAAGATGCGTCGTCGCATTGGAGCTAAGCTCTTCCACGATTTCAATATACTTTTCGAGATGCTTTTGTTTGTCATCATCCTCATTGGAATTGCCATCATCGCATATGGTCTGCTTAGTGACGCTCGTGGCTCTCTTCGTTTTTGCTTGCAGAGCGGAAACCGAATCGGTAAGTTCTCCAGACTCCTCTTGTGTCATTTCCTCTCTGACGTCTTTATATAGGAAAAAGAAAAAAGAGAGAAAAAAAGAGAGATGTCGTTTGACTCTGCTGTACGTACATTTCTGTCACGTTATGATAAGCGAAAGAGGCTAACTCGTAAGGGAAAGGATTGGCTAGTGGCCTGTGCTTTTAAGGTTATCTCAACATCTCATCTTTTCTTGTAATTGTCTATATCAATTGAAATACATCTTCCCGTTCCGTGACAATTCCCCTGCACCTTTCCAGCCTCATTCCTTCCTTCCCTATATTCGTGTCAACACCGATCAACCAATCAATCCTTCGGAGCCAAGAGAAAAACAAAAATCCGTAGGGATCACAGTCTTTTCGGCACCGAAGAATATTCAGCTCAGGGACACAATCTTTCGCTGACGACCTCCAAGGCTGGGGCGTGCGCCACAATCGCTATTCTGCCACGGTATGTTAGTTGTTTTGGGATAAATAAAACCTCAGTACAGCGTCAATCCCGAGTCATGTAATATAATATTTACTAACGGTGCGTTAGAAATTCCCATTCAAAAGAAAAAGAAAAAAAAGGGGTTTTCTTTTCCGGCTCTTTACATGGAATGGCTTTTCGCGTAACCTCTAGAAACTTCGCGCGCGAGCGGGCAAACCTACCGCGCTTCCCGTGGCGATGGACAAGGCCAAGCGATATCAGGAAGGCCTCTGAAACTGAAGGATTTATGACTGTATCCCTAAGGCTGCGAGACCCAAGACCAATATCTTGGGTCGCTTGAGAAGGGAATATGGAGTTAACGATAACGAGGCCTCGAAATCAGCCAATCTTCTTATCCTGCTCCCTGAGGTACCCATCAGTGAGCATAAATTCGTCGCGGAAAAAATATCCATGATTGCACGTCTACAGGAGGAATTCGAGATGGAGCTATTTGGGCCTTTTTTGGCTCATCCAATCAAGAAAATAGCGCTGGTGCGACAGGACGAGCCGAGAGATCCTGCTCTTTGGCGCGTGGGTTTTGATTTGTCTTGTGACATGGACCTTGTTAAGCGCGTGCACAAAGTGATGAAGGCTTTGTATGAGGGGTTACGACTTTACAATGTGAAGGCGCCTAGGTTTACTATCGCCAAGGGATTGAGTGGTGAAGAGGCTTACAGCCTATTGAAGAAGATGAACAATGTATGGCGGGAGGAACTTGAGCTTAAGTATGCAGAGGTTGCTGTAGAGGGGCTTACTTTGATCTTCCACGATCGCATGAGAAAGGTCATAGGGCGAATTGATTATCCGTTTAGTAAGAAGCGCTAGGGAGAGTGGGGGCTCTAGATATCGAAGGAAATATATTTGGGGGACGGGGAAAGGGGGTCTCGTCTAAGGTCCTTAAGAGCTAATTTTATCACCCTAATATAGTTGTGTAGGGCCGACAGGTTTTGCACGCTAGAATTGAATACTAAACAATTTATAAAGAGTCACTAGAAGAGAGAGCAGGAAAGTGACTGAGCGATCTAAGTAAAGTGCGGGTAGCACCTACAATGGCGAGTAATCGTGTTTGAAGCGAAATCTGGCAGTTTTCATCTGAGATTATTTTACGTTGTGAATGAGCAACAAGGATTTACTTTGATATGAGTTTTTCTATTTCAATATGAATAGGAGTATCTTACTTGTGATCTTCACATAACTCGTGATAGTTGTGCAGTGACGGGATGCGTGTTGTGATGTACCTTGATATCGTGACCTACACCAGCGCATAAGTGGGCCTCGGTAGTTTGGCTGGAGAGGCTAGTGGTCGTGTATCATCCGGGTCCGATCTCGCACTGTTACTATCGCTATCAGAAGCAATCGCCTACGACGGGAGCAGCAATAAACTCGCCTCTTCTCCTGCCTCTACACCGGAAGGATCCTCACCGTTCATCGAATCCGCCGCCCCCTCTTCTACATCTTTAGTAGGGCTCGCCCTCGCACTCTCAAACACCTCCGCATCCGTTGACATCCCATCGGTCTCCTCTACCCCTTCACCCGCTTCACCACTCTCTACATCCCAACTCGTCCTCCTCCAACCCCTATCGGGCTCCACCTCCAAACTCGACGGACTCGGCGGCTCTTCCTCTTCTTCATCATCAAACCCTAACCCCTCCTTTCCAAAAATAGCTGTCACAACCACCATCATCACACACGTACTCACCTTCCTCAGCCACACCCGTTCCGCCAGCCCCGCAAACACCAAAATGCCTTTCTCAACCATATCCTCCGAATTCGGGTAGTTCGCCAGCGGCGGCACGCTGATACCCGCCGCGACGCACTGCGTGACATAGTCCATGAGCAGTCGTGTAGTTCGGTCCCCCTTTTCCGGCTCCTCTTTGCGCAGAACGCTAAGCTGCGTGGCCCCAGACACGTCGCCTGGCTGGATCGGCGCGCCAGCAGCGACGAGCATCGCGTAGAGGTCATCGCTGTGACGCATAGCCATCCAGGGGAGGGGCATGGCGGGGTAGGCGTACGCGCAGAGGTCGGCTTTGAGGTCGAGGAGGGTGGTTATGACGTCTTTGCGGTTGGCGAGGACGGCGAGCTGGAGGGGCGTGAGGCGTGCTTTGGCGGAGTATGTGGCGATGATGATGGGTTGCCAGCGTTCGTCGTTTTCCGAGAGTTCGGAGTGGGGGGGCAGGTCGGCGGTGGGTCAGTGGGCGGGGTGATGCGGACATTTATGTCTTCACCTTCTTCGATGAGGGTCTTAATGATGCCCGCGCGGTCGGCGAGAACGGCTCGGTGCAGGAGCGTGAGGCCGTTTTCATCGGTGCAGTGGATGTCGGCACCGGCTTGGATAAGGGTGCGCATATTTTCCGTCTCGTTGCATATGGCGGCATATTCGAGGGGTGTGAGACTGAGGCGGTCTTTTGCATCGAGATCGATGCCCGCTATGCTGACGAGGCCTGAAAGGAGTCTATTTTCAAATATTGCACTCCCAATAGCAGCGAGGTGCAGCTCGGTTGCGGAGTCTAGCAAAGTGGCATTGTTGCCTTGTATCGATTCCGGTGATGCTTGGAAGTGGGCGAGGAAGCCGAGAAATAAAACTGAGCAAGGCCAAACTTCCATCCACACTCCGAGTTCCGCGGCAGTCTTTTGCGCGTTTGAACTCGATGCAAGGTTTCTTACCAGTGCACCTTTTTGAAGGAGTGTCGGAACTGGGTCCTTGTAAGAATCGAAGCCAAAGTTCCATCTGTCGCTGAGCGCAACTGCAAGTGGAGTTCTACCTCGCTCGTCTCTGGTGTCGATTTTTGCCCCATGTTCTGCAAGAACTTCGATATGGTCTGGTCTTCCCATCTTCGCAGCATCATGAACAACTGTGCTTCTGTCGGGCAAACGAAGGTTTAGATTCGCTCCATATTTGATAAGCAGCCGGGTGATTTCAATATCTGAATACAACGCTGCTCGGAGGGGAGTTTTGCCGGATAGCATCATGATGTCCTTCAAGTTCATCAAGTCTCGTAGGCTTCGGATTTCGGCATGTTATTAAAACATGACACGGTCAGGGGAGATTTGGTGATGGTGGGCTGGTAACACATACATAATTTGGATCCGCACCACATTCTAAGAGCCGTTTTACTTTCTTCACATCACTTCGGCTGGCAGCCTTAATCAACGCACGTCCTTTGGATTCCAACCCAATAGAACACCGAAAACATGTCGTTGATAATAGCACATTGCGAAGTTTGCGCCGAGTGGAAATCGTTGGTAGCTCAGGAACCGCGGTTGACGTGATTTCCATTCTCGATTGAATTGTCGTATGGACCCCGTGATGAAAAGATAGGTTGCCGGTTTGCTCACGCGAGCTTGAGCCAGACCTAAAAACGACAGACCAATAAGGGATGAGCGGCAGAGAAAATGGGTAAGCGAAGCCACATCCCACAAGCCTCGCCAGCATCGCCTCCACCTCCAGATCATCAATCGATATCCGGATCAACTATATGAAGTGCGAAGAAGTAGGAAAACTGTACTTGAAAAAAGGCTCTTACAGTCCCTCGGGCAATTAGATGCACCTTCCTCCTCCTCTTAGCGATAGAGCCTACGGTCGTAACAACAACGTCTGCGCCAGTCAGAACTGTATGGTGACTCGGCGATGATCTGGGGATGTCAGCGATTCCACGTTTGATCCCTGTATGGTATCACCAGCAATGAATTTGTGAGCATAAAATGCTAACCAGTTCTAGGGTAAGAGGCGAGAGCCTTTCGAATGGGAGCCGCTTGCCACGCCAACATCAATCCGAGTGTTGACTTTAGCCGCTGCTGAACAAAATGTCAAAACCATCAACTGCTCCATGACGGAAATTGATCTCCGAACTAGTCCCGTCTATCGGGCTCTGTCGTATACTTGGGGGCTCAATCAAGTCCGGCAACGACTGCGACCGCTACCGAAGCGAAGCATTATCTGCAATGACAAGACTCTTGCAGTTGCAGAAAACTTGTACTTTGCACTCCGTCATCTCCAGTCTTTGAGCGAAGACACCCCAGTCTGGATTGATGCAATAAGTATCTATCAACAAGATAAACAAGAATGCGCAGCTCAGGTCCAGATGATGGGTCAGATCTATCGCTCTGCCGCCAAAGTTATCGTATGGCTCGGCCAAGGGGATCCATTTTCCAGAAAATCGATGCAGTGGATACAAGCCAACTGTGACGGCAAAAAGATGATTGCCTTTTCTAAAGAAACTTCATTAAAGGCCAAGCATTTATTCCAAGTCGAAATCGAAGAACTTCTAGGCGCTGTGACTCGAAAGGATCGAAGTAAACTTACCCTTAGCGAATCCATAAGGGACATTGCCGGGGAAACGTCTCTGCCATATCTCTTCTTTGGCCGATGGTTTAATCGGGTTTGGGTTCTTCAGGAAGCCATTCTTGCTCAGGAATTAACCTTAGCACTTGGGGATTGTGTTGTCTCCGATAAGGCGATGTACCGGGGGCTCGGTTATGCACTTGAAGTGCAAAGACAGCGGACTGTCAAAGAATTCCGAGGCCTCGGCATTTCCAACAGTATGGAGAAAACCAACTTATTCACTTACACAGTGTAAGGACAATGTTCGAAACGAGATTCGCCATGGAATTAGGGGAAGGTGGTCAGAATTCCCTGCTGGATCACTTATTGCTTGGTTAGAATCGACGAGCTTCCGACACAAAAGACAAAGTATATGGCGTCCTGGGTCTGGTAAATGAGCAAAATCGAGACAATGCAACCTCTGAACATTACTCAACAGGCTTAGCAGTGAATTATAATCAAGACACTAAAGGAGTCTTCTTAGAAGGTTGTCGGTTCATCCTCTCCTCGGACTCCAGTTTCACTGGTTTATCGCTCGTGACCGGACTTTCTCCGTCAAAGATACCGCCCGCTACGATCCACTGGACAGAGGTGAATCGAAAATGGCATCGAGTCTTTGGCAGCGAATTCATCGAATGCGGTGTTGCCGATCTACCATCCTGGGCAATAGACTTTACTTGCGCAGCTGAACCTCGCCCATTCATATTCGCATACGACCACAGTTTTGATGCGGGCGGACACGCAAAAACAGGATCCTCATCATTCGATCAGTCCGGAACCATTCTTCAGCTTCAGGACCATGTTTGGGATTCCATCCAGATGATTGGAGAGGATTCTACTGTATTGGACCGTGACGGATATGACTACTTTGCCGGCGACGTTCTTCGCCTGCTATCCAGAGTCGGTCATACGTATTTGCCTACAGAAGAATCCACACTCAAGGCTTTTTCCCGCACCATCACCGCGGATCATCCTTCTGTTACAGAAAAGGCCGAGAAGACATTTCTGCAATGCGTTGGCGGGATTGACTTCCTGAATTGGCTCGTCAATATAGTCGAAGGTGCTCTGTGCGCGCAAGAGAAATACAGTCGATCGCAAGAGGCTTCTGAGTGGCTTCTCAAAGATCCAATCGATGCTGATCAAAAAGCACGCGTCCGAAATAGTGGTAGTCAAGCTCTAGAAGCAAATCGAGCAAACGTAAAAGCTGCATGGGATAAATTTCTCGAGAAAGTGGATCGAGATGGCCATGTGCAGGACACCATTGATGTTGTTGGACGACCGAACAAGATGACTCCATTCTGTATTGTTTGGCGATACCTGTATCAGCATCGGAGAATATTTCTGACAGAGAAGGGCTATTTAGGAGTCGGAGCGAGAGCTGTCAAGGCCGCAGACGAAGTAGTGATTGTACCGGGTGCGGCAGTTCCTTTTGTGTTGAGGAAGTATGGTGATACTAGGCTCTTGGTCGGAGAGGCCTACGTTCATGGGGTTATGGCCGGTGAGGCGATGAAAGGCGAGGATGCGGTGATGACCGATATCCAGATATCTTAAAGATCTCATCTAATCAGTTATGCATTTTGGGTCTGGCTTTCCAAGGCTGTCGAATAATTTTAATATCAACCTCAGGCCTTGTCTCCCCAGACAGCAAGATCCGGCGTTTCTCACATTTTCATAGGCTTCAGGAGATATCAGCACGAAATTGATGGATCATATGTGCTCGCAACATTGGTTCAGGATTCAGAAGGGCTCAAAAAACTAATGGTAAGCTTTTCGAACCCGGAAAGTCTTTTCACTAACAGCAAATACCTGAAACTGCACTCCCAAAAGTCCAAAATTCCTAAACCCGCACCCTGCACTAAAGTGACTTAGAATTGTAAGGAAAACTGCTTGCAATTTATATACTCTTCGTACTGTTAATATTTCTGCGCATTGCCGCCCCCCCCCCGCCGCCTTCCACTCCTCGCCCCTGTACCCAACTTTCTCTTTTATAGCAATTATCGCATCACTTTAATTTACTAGCCCAGAAACCGGTGAAGGTCCTAATCTAAATTGAATATTGTAGTACGGTGGAAAGGGGGAGTGTTACGTGGGTCGCAGACACTTGCCATCTAGCTATATAAAGCGTCTTCCTGTAGCTAGGCACTTAGTTCTTTAGACAATACTCATCCTATTGTTCTCCCTCCATATTATGGTTGTATACATGGATCCGTTTATAATATCTAATCAAAACCTGGCGCCCGAGGATTAAAACTATTAAATATTCTCTACGGGAGAAAACTTGGGAAGCGGAAAGAGGAGGCAATGGCTAATATGTAATACTATTGAAGATATACTTGCCAGTTAAGTGAAAGCTTACGGGGTTATAATTTTATGTCCCGACGTTAGCGCATACCGTATCAAACGCTATAACCTATTAAATATTCATCGACCATAAATTGCGATAATTTTATATTTTTTAATTTTATAATATATTAAGTGCGGTTTCGGGTATTCACCATAGTATCTAATCCAATCCATGTCTTCGAATTGTGTTTCGCTTCAAAAATCTATTTACTGAAAGTGAACACGCTAATTTAATCTAAAAGGCATACATATAAAACAAGTATTGAATAGAGCCTAATCCGTCTCCTTAATCACCCAGTCGAACGCAACAACCTCCGCAACCTGCACCGGCTCCCCATGCTCAGTATGAAAAAACGGGCTCCTCTCAACCGTCAATTCCTTCCCCTTATGATCTCCAATCTTCGGCACAACCCCCACAAAAACTAGCCAATACACCACCGCACCCAACATAAGAATTAACCCAATAAGCGGCACCAAGTACCAGGGGAAATTCTGCAACCCCTTGAACTCCCCGCTGGGAGGAATCCATAGGGTAATTACCGGGAAAATGTTTGCAATGACGAATAGGAAGGCGCATATGATGGAGAGGATGCCGTTGGAGGGCGACTTGAGGTGCCAATGGGTTTTTGAAGGCCAGAAGCGGAGAACCAGGAGTCCGATGCCGATTATGACCGCCATAAAGGCGTCGACTGTGTAGCTGTAGATACCGAAGACAATCGTGTATGCGGTAACGGGCGAAGCAACTCCCCAAGTACAGAAGATAATCAGGAGGGAGAAGAACCAATGTACGAGTAGGGCTCCCAAAGGAGTTTTCTCATGCCATACCTCTTCCGGTGCTCTTCCTAGGGATTTTTGACCGTGGGGCGAGGAAGGGCGGCGGCGGAAACAGGAGGTTAGGCGGGAGAGGGCGTCGTAGTTTCGGGCGATGAGCTTGCTGAAGGGCAGGATGCCTTCTTTAGCTATTTCTTGCTTGACGCGCGCCGCGGTGTAGGTGCTGACGATGACGTTCCCGAGGCTAGAGAAGGCCATGAAGGCGTTTAAGATTTTGGCTGAGTGGGCTTTGCCGTAGGGGGAGACTCGTCCCAGGGTGAGGAGGATGAATTGTTCGGCTACGTTCCCATTTACTTGTAATGCCGCCGGAACGACTATCATATAGGCGATGTTGACGAGCATGTAGGAGACGCAGACGGTGGAGACGGCGAGGAAGGTTGCAGAGCGGAAGATCTTTCGGGGGTTTTTGACTTCGCCCAAAACGTAATTTGCTTGATTAAATCTTTGGGGTTCTGTTAGCATTTCCTTGAGAATGACTGAGGATGTGAGAGAGAGTTACCCGCCAAATGCAAACACTACACTCAAATATGCCTCCGCGTACCCATACGCTTCCGTTTGCGCATTCTTAAAACTCTTACTCGGCGTCAGGTTATCTGACACTGGCGGCGATGTATTGAAGACCTTTCCCCCAATACTCATGAATCCAAGAATGATAATCATAAGCAGCATCAGCAACTTGAAAAATGCAAAGGTGTTATTAACCACAATGCCCGCACGTCTCCAAATCCCATGCAGGAGGCAAACCCCAGTCATGGTGACAACGGCGATGCCACTAACCATATTTGATATCCTCTTCGAAGGAGTTCCATCGTACACGTTGTCTCCTGAAGCAGTTACAACGTGAGAAGCAAATGAGAGTGCATTTGCTGCCGCGTTGCCGATTAATACGAATGTGATTCCGTAAACGCAACTAGCGAAGAACTTTGGGATTTTGAGCAGGTAGTTGAGGTAGTTAAATTCACCGCCGGAGCGAGGCGTGAAGACCTTTGTATCGGATGAGGACAAGGACCAACGCGGGATGGTCAGACCATATTCAATGAAGACGAAGGTTCCGGCGAGGGTAGCTATGGACCCTAGAAGCCAGAATATGAGTGCAAAACCGACAGAGCGAGTGTCGTACATTATAATGGAAGGGGTGTCGAAGATGCCCGTACCTTGAGGAATTGTTAGCTGGAGTTGTCGATGAGGGATATTCAAGGCATGGGGCCAAACTAACCGATCATTTTGTTAATGATGATGCAGAAGACCGAGATATAGCCCAGCTGGTAAGGCCTTGCTGGTGTTTTTGTGACAACTTTGGAGGAGTCGTTCTCGGCATCTTCGATGATGGCCAGGTCATCTTCGTCGAGCGCAATTATGCTATCGCCATCCTGTAGTTGTACATTGACATCTAATTGATCTGGGCCCATCGTGTCTCTGACTTGATATTCAGTTAGACACTCTTATGGTGCTTATGGTAATCTAACACAGAGAGATGAAATAGGCTTTCCACTATCAATGATCTTACGAGGTGGTTCACGATGAGGGTCTTAAGTCAACTTGCAAGTACTAAAAGTGCATCCTGCTATGACAAAGCAACGGTCTGCCCCGTCACATGCCAGTGTGACGCCTCGAAGTCCTCCGAGCTTGGAAGCTCTTGGCCTTCGCTGTAGCAGGGCGCAAGGCAGATTGTGCACAGCCTTGCCTACCTGACAGCCCTGTTGCCCCCCGTCCGAAAGGGTGCACTAGCCTCATACATGCAGGCGTTCTTGGTCGCTTCTGATACCCTGTTCTGAATTCTGGTGGAGGCTGACCAGCCAGTGATTCTTCCCGAAAGCAGCATAAATGTGGGGTTCGCCCCGTGCCACGGAACACTAAAAGATCCGGGCAGTCTCAGCCGCTCTTACTGCAGCATCCTTCTACTACGGACTACGTATATAGACAGTCCATTCAGACTCAGGACAAGACCACAAAAGGCTTAGAGCAGCCAGGCCAAGTCCTGCACCCAACTTGTGATGTACGCAAAAGAGTATTGAATTTTGGCTTCTCGCAGGACAGTTCCGCGCTAGGAAGCGCCACATGTTGCACTGCATAGCACAGCCTCAGCCTTATTCTTTGCCGGTGAGAGGGCTGTCAAGCGACAGCCTTGATAGATAACAGATTGATCTTGGTCTCTTGGTGAGTCGTCATCAGTGGGGCGCAGTCTGCAATCTCATTCGCCCTCCTTCATAGAAGTCCTTTCTTGGACGGAAAGCAGAGACCATCTGACTTTCTCCCCTCTCCGACCTTCTGATTTCATGCGCATCATATTTTAGTTTGCACGTCCTTCCTTCTCTGATGCACATGCGCTGGGACAACCCGGCAACCAGGAAGTAAATATGAGCGTCGGGGTCGGATTTGGCGATCTGGTGAAGTTTGTCGAAATCGCGGCGAAGACGTACAAGTATGGTTTTAGCAAGGCGCAAAGAGCTCGTAAGTACCGACATCCCAAGCGCTTGTATGTGTTGCGAGCTACATATCAAGGCGTGTATCTTCATATTGGGATGAGATGCTAACGCCCAACCAATAGATATACTCTACAATGACTTTGGCGATAACGTTAAAGGTCTAGCGACCAACCTCGACGACCTCCACAAGATCGTTGGCTACCTGGGAGAAAATGGCGGGCGGTTCTTAGACTCGTCCTATATGGACTCACTCGTCGACATCATTGGCGACTATGGAAGAACACTCCAGGACTGCGATAAGTTCCTGAAGGACAAAGAAAAATTCAGTTGGCAGGGAGACTTCGTCATGAACATCGTTTGGAACTTCTCCATCGCATCAGAAGTTCAAACATTAAAAGATCGAGTCGCCTTTCTCAACATCAAGCTCATGACAGTTCTGAAGACGCTTGATTTGCGTATGGCGAACCAGCTCCATATAAACATCTTCCGAATTCATCAAGATCTGGCCTTGAGGATTGATGGGGCACGGGATAATATCATCCAGGCCGTCCAGGCCGCAGGAGATGGTATTATGGACTATCTGAGGAGCCAGAATGGAACTCCTGCCGTTGCATCAAGTTCAAGGTTCTCGTCAAACACTTTCAACATTCCTCTTTTATTACAAGGGGCCTTTGAACAGCAGTTGCAGGGTTCTAGTTTTGACGCTGATCCGGATCAGTTTCCTCTTGTGCTTGGTTTGGATGCTGTTATCTATCATATCTACACTGCCGATACCATCGCAGCAGACAGTAAAGCGATGAAGTGCGAACGTCAATGGCTAGCCATCGCAAAAGCACGCTGGATACTTTCTCGGGTTAAATCCGGACAGGCATACAAGGACGCTTGCTCGCTGCGAGCATCCAACAGCTTCGAGAGGCAAATAAACGATATGGGCATCACAGTCGCCAGCTACATCAAGCGCCTTGAGATGGAGATCTCGGAACTGGCCAAGAGCTCAGCCGTAAATACTATCACTCCGGGCGACGAGACCATTCTGGAGACTTTCAGGGCAAGCCCTGAGATGTGGTTCCCATTAAGGGAAGACGCCGGGCCGACACCTACCTGGGAACTTGAATACAGCGAGAACATCATGGATGCTACTCTACGTGGACCCTACCGTGGTTTTACCCAGTCCCTCCACCTTTTCAAACTTACGGATGTGGATCTCAAGCTCGTAATTACAGATACACCAATACCAAGCCCCGACTCCAGGCCTTCAAACTTGGGAGCACAACAAACAAACAACATTATCAGTGTGGATATCAGGCGCTCACGCTTCATCCCTTTATACGCCGCATCCACTGCACCCAGCCGCGGCGCACTGAACATAACCTTCCAAGGCGACCGTTTCGCCTCCGGCTCCAGCGCACTTGTCTTCAACAAACGCACCGAACTGTTCAAGTTCCAACATGCAATTACTGGATACCAAGTCATTCTCGAATCTCTCGACATCAAAGTTACTACCTACGCTGCAGCACGAATCATAGGTGGCAGCCAGAGCGAGTACTCCGGACGGCTTCAACTCTGGCGTGCGAAGAGGCCACAGAATTCAACTGCCAACGAAAGGGAAAATGGGTCTTCTGCTACAACCTCCATATCTTCTAATTCCGCAGGCTCTGGCGCTACGATCCTGCCAGCGGAATTGCCTGGATCACCTATTGCTACCTCTCCCCTCTCGAGCTCCCCAAGGTCGCCTCAAGACAGTAACAGAAACTCTCTTTTCTCGCTTCCTTCTCGACCCTCGAATCGCAACAGTAGCCTCACCACTACTTCTCAAATGACGCGGGACTATCGGCGGGATTTGAACTACACCGACACCGACTCCCGCTCCGGGTCCGTAGGAAGACGAGATTCGACCTGGACAATCAACAGCACCGCTACCTCCGCCACAGCCACTACAGCCGTCTCACTAGCTGCAAGCGGCGCCACATACACCACCATTGTTGTGAATGCTACCGACGGCACAATCGGTCATATCGTCGAACCGCCGCGCCCCTCTCTCCTTGTACTCCTCCTCCAAAAAGTCACCAAGAGAGGGGATGTGAGTTACTCAACCCTAGCAGTCGAGATCGATAAGAATACAATTATCAACCCCTCCTCGTGCATGTGCCGCAAAGATCCCAACACTTGCCTTCGCGTTGTCATCCAACGTTCCGGCTCTGGAGCTGCATTGAAGAGTATCAGGCAAGATGCTGGCACGGATCTCGAGGCATGGAACCTCGCTGCGTTCGGGGCTGCACAGAGGAAGATATTGGAGAAAGAACAGAATGGTGATGGAAGTGGAGGTGTGACAGAGAGATTAGCGTGGACGACGATGGATTTTAGTGGGATTGAGGAGAAAAGGGCGTTTGAGAAGGGGTTTGAAAATGTTAAGGTGTTGTTAGCGAGGGAGAGAGCGGCGTATAATAGGACTATGATGAGGTTGCAGAATTGAGGGTATTTGGTGGTGCGTACTGTAGGATGCTGGAAGGAGTTTGGGGTTTGAGGGGGTTTGTAAGATCAGGGATGGGATGGGACGATGCCGGGCGTTATTCTTTAATCTCAATTATGACGAGACGTATCCAAAGTCGAGCAAGTATATATAGCTTTGTATTATAGCAACTACATTGTATCTTGTTTGAAATTCTCAAACGTTCAATCTCGCGACATGTTTTCGTCGGAGTAATTCGCAGTCCACTGGGTTGAGGTCGGCGTTGAAGAGAGGGGGCTGCACTGTGTAATTTTCACCCTCAAAATGGATCCTATATCAATCCCTGCGCTCTGATTGACCTGCACAAAGGTCCTTCTCAGTTTCTACCAGTACCTCGACGCCATCAAAGACGCGCCTTGCCACATCGAAGACGTAACTACTGAGCTTAGTATCTTCAATTTTGTTCTCACACGACTCGAAAGCCTGATTGAGAGTCGATAAGAAAGCCATCAAGAGCTATTATGGAAATGGGCCCATGAATCGAAGATTGTGTTTAATTGGTGCACTCGGAAAAATCGAGGCGCTGGTTGTAAAGTCTAAGATCAAGACCAAGGACTATTCAATCAAGGGACAGGTGACTAAGTGTGTTAAGTGGCAGTAGAGGGAAAAAGATGTTTCGGAGTCGAGAGTGGCATTGGAGAGATATAAAGCGAGCATGAATTTGATGTTACAGAGTCTTAGCAAGTAAGGCTGGAATCTCGGAATGAACCAACGCTCTATCTGACCAAAACCGGGCTACAGTGAACGGCTCGATAGTGTAGCCCAGATCACGGAGAAGCTACATCAGAATGTTCTTCAGGTGCGGGGGAATCGTAAGTTTGCCAAGGAGATCTTTGAGATCATGAATGAGGGCCATCCGAACTTGGAGCATCCGGATGTCAATATCTCCTACAACGTGCCAGTGACGACCCGAATAGCTTTCACTCGGAAATCCAGACCGCCAGGAGTACCGTAAGCGGGAAAGTTGCTGATCGGAAAGATCTTCCTACCTTTCGACTGCTTCAGAAAGATCTGCATTCCACCATCGCTGCAAAGCGTTGGAAAGTAGCGGCCGCGAGCTTTGATGGCGAGCCGGTTTCCTCAAAGAATTCACCAAGACTCTTGATTCAAGATTGCGAGCTGGGACTGGTTATCCGAGAAAGCAGGATTGCATGCATCCAAATATTTGATATTTCGGAAGTATTCAAACAGACCCTCAGACAATATGAGCGTGACAATCTCAGCAAGTTAATTTGAAGCAATTATCCAACGTGTCTGAGAATGTACTCGTCAGGAAAGCTATCTGTCGACTTTGCCTTTGCCAAAGTGGAAGTTCGTGAGGGATGGACGGTACACGTTGATTCTGCAAGCCCACAGAGCGGGATTTGGAAGACTCGACCTGATGACGTCGTTGTGAATCTTGGGTTTAAAACCGCCACCGATGCGGAGAGCTTCTTTGATCTCTTGGGGAAAATAAAGGCTGAGGTTGAATATTCATGGAATATGCACGTTAGATCGTTTATGAACGTTGATACCAAATACAATACGAACGCAGTTGATATGACGATACCCCCAGCGAATGAGGAGTACAAATAGGGAAATTATGTGAGGCTGTATCGTGATGCGAATCTTGGCTCCACACATTCTAATCAGCATTAAAATACTGTACACATGTTAAGGCTAGAAAGCATCATGAAAAAAAAGAAGAAAAGAACGCAATGCTCATTCTTGAACTTCCCACATTCGCGTAAGGAAAATCAACCCAATCCAAACCATAAAACAACCCTCGTCTTCCTTAGGAATCTAGGAATCTAGGAATCATTCAAACACCCACAACCCACGAAACCGCCTCAATGTACTAACCAAACAAAAGAAACCCCCCTGCCACCGCCCCAATCCCCTCAACCCTAACACCCAACCCCTCCACCTCCTTCACATCCAGAATTCCCCGATACGGCAGACGAGCCCCAGTCCTGATTCTTGCTCCCTTCTTCCCAATCCCATCCTGCTCAAGAACAACATTGATTGATTATTCTATTTACGTACTGTACTATATCAGTCGAAACAATGTAACACGGTCAGCCAAGCTGGGCTTGCAGTCAATCATGGCTACTCGGATGGGTTTGTCCAAGTATAATACGGCATTGTATTATGCCTATGGTTTCAGAACCAGTGGCCACTGAATATTCTCGCTGAAGCCTGCCTGCCAAGGTGGCAACTATTAGCTAGTATATCAGCAGCGCACGAGTGCGCATAAGAGCTTAGAAGAAACTTGAATTTGTGTTTACCTAATAATTTAAATAAAATGACACACTTTTCTTTACCTCCGTAGCGAATTAGCTAACGCAAGAGGTATAGACTCCTCTCGTAGATTATAAGCACCGCGAACACACGAAGGGGCAAGATGCCTCTAGAGTTAGCGCCCACTTCTCTTCCGTATCGCACAGTAGGTATTGCTTGTGGCCAATAGAGAGCTTGAAAGTACTTGGCTGAATATCGGGTTCTCTACATGACATTTCGAACGTAGAAACCGCTGCCGACATGCTACCTCAACCGTTTCTTTTAGGATTTGTACTTGTAACGAAAATGAGGAAAGTGTACCCAAGCATCAAGGGAGCTGGAACCGGTCCCTTGGGGAGGTAAAATGGCCTCTGAGCGCTTGCTTAGGTTAACTCTGCCGTGTGCTCAGATTGCTCAGGCCGACCTCAGGCATGCTCTGGAATACTCAACCTCGGCTCAGGTTAAAGCGGCAGCTGTTCACATCGAAACACTGACTTCTCTGGTAGTTATTGAGATGAGCAGTTTGAAGTTGCGAATGCGAAGGGCATCATTGCCTCGTAAACACAAATCGAGGCTACCTTGTCCCCAGTCTCAAATAGAAAGATAAATTGGCCGTGATGGAGACTTTTCACGTGGTTAAAGGTGGTTCAGGTTGTCGCATTGACTTGTAGTATTAGTGATATTAGTTTGCTATCTCGAATTCATCCAAGGCTTACAACAGCATAACTGATCACGCTTCGACTTCTTCTTGTACAAAACGTATTATTTAAGCTACAGATTGTCTCCACCACGCCTAAGTTGATGCATCCGTGGAGGACGTAAACCTGTCAAACCCAATTTCTGATTTTTTCCACCTCACACAGTTTCCTTCCTTCCAATTGCTCTTCTAGCATAGCAACATGTTTTCCGTGAACTTAGACAACCCGTGAACTCTACCTGCCTTCTTTTCTGGGGGAACACATTTCTCTTGGGCTAGTTGAATCGTTGTGGTCGTTCCCCTCGTTGGTTGTCCTCACCGTTGGTATTTTGAAGCTTGAAAAACATCGAAAGGCTCATAGTGCGATGTATATTCTAGTATTAAATTTATTGATTTCGTTAGGTTCTGATTTGGCTCCCTGCTCGATTCCTATAATTAGAACACCATAAATGAGTCAAATCGGACGCCCAATGGGAAGCCTAAATCGGAGCCTTCCAAAGTAGTGGGGAGCCGCATTTGAACCGTTCAATTCTAACAATAGACTTTGCGGGATCAGCCCCATCATAATCCGAGTTTTTCTTATGATGCGTGGCTCTAGTCTGCCTCTTTCTGCACGTTTTTGTTCTTTTCAGTGTACTTGACAAGGCTTTATCTCTCCTAGCGGTTGACAAATCATAACAGTAGGGACCACATGCTTAGATGTATCTTCTCCGCTATCTTTCAGAATATATTTTCAACAAAATCGAGTATTCAAACCCAGATTTTCGCTCCCTTCAGAGATGTTGACGACTTTGACCTGCTTGTCAGAAGGCCAGTCGGGCTTATCTTGCTTGGGTCACTGCTATAGACCACTACCATGAAAAACTTTCTTGAACAGAATCTGGCGCAGGTGCTTTTTTCTTATTCCCCCTTTACAAAAGAATAAACCGGTTTCAAGACTACATCAGGAGGCTCGAGCCTTCTCTCTCACCTTCTGGTTCCTATAACTTTTCATAACCATGTTAAAATCCGACTCATTGATCACGGCACCATTCTCGGAACATTTTGCTTTCTTTTGAAGGTCCTTGCATAGGAGATCTAGATCGAATTTGCCTTCCTTGACCTGGGGACAGGCCTCCAAACGATCCCTAGGTAGATGTTAGTGGGTGATCCGAAAAAGTGGATCAAGATGTGCTGAAATCGGGTTGATACGTACCAGATAGAATTGCAGGTAAGAAGTGTGCTAGAACTAGATCGTGTTGCCATTGCGGGCTCTGTTTCAAAACTGATCATATCTTCCGGAGCGTCCAGAATGCTAGGCATATCTTCGTCGTCTTCTTCCACTTCGGCGCCATCAGTCAACATTAGCGGGATCGAAAATCTTCTATGGTCAGTAGAATGGGAAGATCTGGGCCGTGCTCGTTGAGCAGGCTGGTCCTCTTCCTCGGTCCGAAACAGCATCTTACACGTAGTATTCTTACTGAGTAGAAGTTAGCGATGTTCTTTGTTCCACACATTTAGAGAGCACTCACCACTCTATCAGTTTTCACTTCTGTTCATCCGAAATCGTATTGCATCTCGCGCACTCGACGCTGCTCTTGCTCTTCTCCTTGAATATCATACTCATCTCTACCTTCCGTCCAGGTGTCGAGAAAAGGGACCATGGCTGGCTCTTCGAAAACGCAACTCTGATTAAGCCATCTTCGATTGCATATTCGCGCTTCTGAACTTTTTTGGCCCCTGGGCATACTTGGAAAAAGGATCCCAGATGCTCCTCGAATGCCTGGAGCCAGTTAGCAAGAGATGAAAAGGTCCAAAGGCGTTTCAGGTTGATATGTACCTCCCATGAGACCACGATGTCGAGGGGAATCAATAAAAGTCTTCCCAGGGCGTCCTCTAATATAATTGGATCTTTTTTCCAGCATGCAGCAAAGCCATTTTGCGCGTTTTTTCGCGTCTCAATCCTTTCAACGCCCCCAACATATTTTTTCAATTCCAGTAATGATTCTTCAATTTTTGCGCTAAAGGGATAAGTTAGCCTAACGGAAAAGTTGAAATGCAAGTTCAACTCACAGCCTGCCAATGGATTGGATGAGCTTCTCCTCTGTTGCGAAGTCGAAATTCTGATCATCAAGGGCGTGTTGTAATGCACCTAGTTCATTCCTTTCGTGCGCCGCAAGGGTTGTTTGACATTCGATGTTCTCTTCTAGAGTCTTCAACCCTACTTGTGTACTGTATGAAATCAATAAATGGTTCATATCGCGAAGAGCTTACCAACCAAATTGATGAAATAGTTTTTCGACAAGGCCGACTCCGGAATATGGGATTCTTAGCACATTTAGGGTCTTCAGGGCATCTTTTCTTGTATGTTTTCCAACCCCACTCCTTGAATTGTCTTTATATGCTCGAGTTCTGTTGTTTTATTTAGTTATGTCACGTAATGCTTAAAGGTCACGTGTCTGTGGAAGCGCGTGACTTACGAGGCTACAAATCCGTGCTCCTCCAGCATCTGTTGCCGAACTTCTTCGAGCGGTATTCTTTGAACCAGATACCGCCTCTCAATCTCGCCCTTGACATCCATCCATTTCTTGGTCATGACAGGCTAAGGGGTTGAAAAAGGTATGAAAGAAGCAGGGGGCGCATGTGCTTGTGATGCGAGATCTCTTAAGGGGGCGGGTTGTTGGATCGTCGAATACTCATTTTCAGATGTTCACGAATTGTGGCTCCGAGCTCGTCGGAACGAGGATTGAACTATAAGTTCTTCGTGTTGTCGCCATGTCGAGTGTTTGTTGGTGTCAGCTGCAGGTTTGCCTCACTCGACTCTGAAAGTGCAGTTTTTGACGCTGAGTCATCATTTTGATTCGTGCTGCTGGTGCAGGCCTCCTTTGCCAACGCCACAATTTGAAAGTGTAGAACTTCAAGCAACGACATTTCATAAGGCAAGTGTCTCATAAGATGAGTCAAATACTGGTGAAGCTGAATTTCTGCATTTTGAGTTTCTGGATACATCATTGAAGCGATGTGATCCTATGCACGGTGAAAGTGCAGAATGCTGCTGGGGCCATGTCAAAGCCACATATATGAAGAATAATTCTCCTGTACTCTGCTTAATCTTTTATCACTCTCGGGCACCTCATCGGAAGTCAATTTGTATAATAAACTCCTCCCCTTTTTCATTGCACTGAACTTCTAAGGTGCAAGTCATGTCCCCTTATCTACCATCCTCTCAGGAATCAGGAAAGCCTGACCCCTTGGGCGCTAATCATGTCCAATGGTATGTTCTGGGACTTATTTTCAATTTTAGGGAACACAGGGCTGACGGTGGTAGTTCTACTCCAATGGCCTCCAAGTCCCGAAAAGATTTGTCTCAACAAACAAGCTGTGAAGCTGGCACTGGATCAATCACTCGAACCCAACCAAGAAAATGTTCTCACCACGATCAGAGATTGAATGATGACAAGGCTGTCCATAAATCCACCTCAAACAACAACCACTTAAGCCAAATCAATTCAGGAAACTCTGATAAGAAAGCCGACAAAACTCTATCTGCTGTCGAGACCATCATAGTCTTGCAAGTTCCAGAGAGAATGTACTCTTCCTCATTAGCATTGGCTCTCAATTCGAAGAAATGAACATCCAAAACGTTAGAGAAGTTGCTTTGGAAGAAAACTTCACAACAGTTGAGCCTGTTCATTGTCCATATACCAATTCTGGTGGAATTCAGGGAGGACCAAGGGAGCGCTATCTATCTGAGGCTGCTGAAGAAGGACCCTGGATGGGAGAAGAGGCCTTCTTGGGATGGAGAGTATCTGGTTGTAGAAGAGGATGATCTTAGGATTACGGGAGGAGATTTGGGGATTCGAGTGCTTGCTGACCATAGTCAGGTGTATGCAACAACGAGATTGTATTTAGGAAGGGAATGTAAGAGTAGTGGCCACTGCTCGCCGCCACCTAAGCGAAACTTTTAATATTTTTAAATACACTACCACGCATCCAGATTAAGAATTTTAGGGCTGAAATTCTAATTGATAATAATTAAGTTTTTAATATAAATAATATTTTCGATTTTATAAATTAATTATTTTATATAATAATAATAATTATATAAATTTATTTAATCCCAGAATTTTTGAATTATTTTTATTAATTTTTTTTTAATTTTTGATTTATATAATATAATATTTAATTAGTTTTTTATTTATTTTTAGATTTTCTCAATAAAATTTAAATCAAATAAAAAAAGAAACTAATTAAAATTATATATTTCATATTTTAAATATAAAAATTAAACTTTTTTTTTATATATTTTAAATTTATTTTCTATATAAATATAATCCGAACCAAAAATTTCAAATAATAGAAAAATTTTAAATTTTAAAATATATATTTTTTTATTTTAGGAATTTTTTTATAAAAATTAATAAAAATTTATAATCTTATTTTAAAATATTTTAAATTATTAAAAAAAAATTTCAGATTTATAAATAAATTTTATATAATCTGAGTAATATTTTTTATTTATTTTATATATAATTTAAATTTTATTATTTTTGTTAATATTAAATATAATTTTATTATTTTATATAATCTTCCATTAATCCCCTCTTTCCTCCTTAGTAACTATATATTCAAATATCCTTTATTAATAGTATTTAATTGTAAAAATTAATTATTTTTTGGCCTAATTGAAATTTATAAAAAATCGAGAATATACGATATAATATCAATAATTGTATTTTTTAAATATATATCAAATAATATAGGTAGAAATTATTAGATATAATTGGGTATAAATTTTTACAAAAAATAATTTTTTAATAATATAATAAATAATTTGGCAAATATTATATTTATTAAATAATATTTAATAATATTATTTTTTTTTATATATAATTTTATTTAATAGATTTTTATAAATTAATCTAATAAAGTTTTGAGGAACCCCTAATTGGATATAAATATTGGACCAGTTTTTTCTATCCCGCTATATTTAATATATTTTAAAACATTTAAAAATATTCTAATTTTCCCCAGATATATAAAATAAAAAAAATAATAGAATATTTATTAATATTTTAAATTTGGAGCAAAAATAATTGATGATTGAATTGTTATTAATTTTTGAAGTTGGAGGGTAGGAAATAAAAAGGGGGTCCAATCTCGCTTAAAGGTGGCGGCGAGCAGTGGCCGCTACTCTTACTAAGGCTCAGGTTACCCCTCACTGGATACGAAGAGAGGGAAGGCTGAGTGTAGGCAGAGCCCCGCGCTCTGGGATATTCTAAACCTTTGTAGGAATAAGATCGGCCACAGAACTGTATCAGCAACCCCGCACCGCCTTTTTTAGTGTGCCCCTGGTGTGATTCTGCCTTGCTTTTCCAGTGCCACTAGCCCTTGCTCTAGTTCCTTGGATGCGGCATTGATACTGCATGAATCTCCACTCTATATGACGTCTACCAGCTGACCCTCCGCTCCCCCCTTTGTTCTTGAAGCTCCGGTGTCGATAATATCCTAGACTGCTAGGATTTACATAAATCTCCCAGTGTCAGTGGACACTGGCGCGACTCCTTCCTGACACGGCATCATTGCTACATAATCATTAGCAGGCTTGGCACCGGCAATCTCTCCTTTCTCAGTCCCGCTGATATAGTTGTACCTTATATGGTATGCAAAATCCCTCTCCTGATTCTTAGTGTAACCCTTTGGTAGGGAAATATGGTAATCTCGTAGCTAAAAGAATCTCATGATGATGATCAACCAGCGAACTAGTAATCCTAATTATCCGCCGCTGTTATCCAACTAGCCGCTGAGATAGAACTGGTATGAGCCCCTTCTTAATAACCATCTCAAGGATGAAGACAAATCCCCAGAAGATAAATATACGTGCGAAGAACGATTATCGAACTCTCCATCGAGCAAGGCCGTTGACGCGGCTTGACGGAAAATATGCCAGAAGCTGGGGATCGATTGGCAGGAAGTTGACGAACACCTGGAAGGTCTGGGTGACTTATTTAGCATAGGAAGGAAGATAACCTTCAGTATAAAGTTTGTTTACAAAAAGTTGCTTGTAATACTGCAGCAGCGAAGGGCAAGAAGAAAAAAAGCGTGACAGAGGCTCAAAGGCTTCAGAGAGCCGCCGAAGCTGGCCTTTGGACTCGAGTCTACGAGCAGTATCCTTGTAGAGCTAAACTTTGCAAGCAAAGACCACATTGCTGGCTGGATGAGCGATGGGTTCACCAGAAGCTGCTGCCGGACCAGCTTGAAGAGATTATCCATTGCGATGACAGGTTTTGGCTCTGGATATCTGCCGCAGTAATGTAGCAACTGGGCAATAAAGTCCTCAAATAAATCACAGTCTGTTGATCCTTGGTATACACGCTTTAGCATAATGCCATCTTGCGCGTATGCTGGAAGAATGTGTCATCTTTTCCCGCGACCGAACCTTGTGACTTGGATTGGAGATGAACCCTTTGACCACCCCGAACGCCGATTTCCAGCCCTCTCGTTGCAGCCAGACTCATATATAAAGAAAGGCTGGTCGGACCTGTACCGCGAGATCCTGTGTAGATAGAAATCTCGAAGATCGGCGTCCCGTTATTGTGCGATGCGTCGAATCGTCGTTCGCGTCCAGACTTTTGACCTCAGACTCCAACCGACCAATCTCTCCAATCTCCTCTTACGAAACCTGCGGTACATGTGGGGAGCTAATCGGTCGATGGTGTTGGTGGGGCTTTCTTGTCCAGGGGCCTGGGAATGTCTTGCCTTATAGCTCGAGCTATTCTCATGTAGTCTGCAAAAATGATATTTTTTCATGGCTTTCCTGCGAGCGTCAACCATCTTTGAACCACATAGATCCGCGCGGGGATATGTTCTGAGACGCTTACACCGGTATTTCTTCTTCATCGTACGGATTCTGATACTCTCCCGGAGAGCACCGAGAGCAGCTGTCAGTAGAATGGAAATCAAAAATAGAGACATTCTCGCTATCTTGATGCCTGCGATTTTTACTTTTATTTTATTTTATTTACTGGAGTGGGCAAGTGTCTTTAGGCAAGTCTGAACATAAGTTGGAAGGAGAAAGAAGCCTCAAAGACTGCTCCGTAATGGGAATCAGGTTTCTACAAAACTGCTGAAGTTGAATCATTGCCTAGTTATGGTTGGCGTTGTACGTGTACTGCATTAACAGCAGGTGGCGGAGTCCACTGCGCAAATAAAGTAAATTTTTCCAGTTCCAATGATTCCGAGGAAGTGTGAACTATGCACGGCCGTGAGGCTGGGTGGTGTAAACAAAAAGGCCACAGCGTCACCGGTAACTACTTAGATTGACAACACGAAGCCGTTATTGTCTTATTACAATGTATGCAGCCATCAGCTGCATGGTGAATGGCCGACTTGCATGCTCTGTTGAGTGTCAACTTGAAATATTTGTATTTTCATAATTAATTGAAATTTGTCTGAATGTCTCCCTCTAACACAGGCCCACACAAGGAACGAAATGTAATTCAATTCGAGACATCAATATCAAAAGATAGCAGCACCACCAGTCTCCAATCCACACATGACAATATTACTCCCCGCCATGACGCTGGCCGGAGCAACTCTAGTAACTGGATCTGGATCAAAAATAGTAACACAATAAGAGATCCTACCAATATACTGCACCATACTCGAAGTCTCCCCAATAATAGCTAACGATCGCTTTTTACCAACCGGTTTCTTCGACAGCTTATAGAAATGATAACAACTGCAGATTAAAGACGGAAATACCAAGACGGAATTGAATACAGCTCCGACTTTCCGATTATCGTCTGCTTTCAGGAATGAGAGTTTGCCCGTTGCTAGGTACTTCTGACCAGGACCGGAGAAGATCAGTTTGGACATGACGGTGGCGACGGTGGTGACTTTACGCAGGACAGAAATGGCGGTGTTTTCTATGAGCATCTTGGCGACGAGAACGTCTGCTCCACCAGCTGCAGCTGCACCGATTACGCCCATGACGGCTGATGGCATACCGAACACAGTCATAGGACTGACATCCACGCTTCTGCGAAGAAGAGGAAATTTCCTGTGAAGGCGATGAAGCCTGTGATGGCATGACCAGCAGTGTAAATTGCTTGGCCTGCTTCTTGAGAAACTTCAATGCCGAATAATGCTTTGTTATCTGCAGCAGCGACAGATGCTTGGTTCACACTCATCGTGCTCATCGCGCGCATCGTGTTCATCCTGGTTTCTGGCTGTTTGAAGACTGCAGAAAATGAGTTCCATCCGCTGTTGGATCAAAGCACGCGATGTAGCGTTGTCGGGAAACGGAGCTTTGCCACTAGCGATCTTGAAAACGATTGTGATACCGGCTGCACCGACCCAAGTGAAGAGGTCAAGGAACGAGATGTCGGGAACGCCAATAGCGTTGAGAATATCTGACAGGATAGGAATATGAATCTTGGTGTCCAAAACAGCAATCGCAGTACTGGCGAGCTGGTACAGAACTTTCAGGAGAGCATCGACGACAACTTACGTTGTTCCTAGAACGGATTCAACAAGGATGCCGGCCAGGCGCTTGAGAATATCTGCTAGAATGAGCTTCAGGAAGTCTGCGGCGAGAGCCTTGAGCTGATTGAAGGTTTTTGTGAAAACCATACCTTGCGAAGCCATTACATCCATCATGTCATTGACCAAACTCTGCACCAAGCTGACTTCAGGCATTCCCTTGGGCATAGTTATATTGCCTGCTTGGTTACGTAAATGGCCTGCCATTATCTGAGATCCGGAAGTGTGGTCTTTGGCAGGATCAACGGCGCTTCCTGAAGGCGGCTTCGAAGCTGAATCACCCAGTGGTGTCCAATCTTTGATCCCAGACCATTCCGCCATCGCCGTCTGTGCACCAACAATGCAGTTGTCAAATTGGCTCTGCGCTGTTTTGATACCAGATACTGCATCTGTAAGATAGAACTTGACCAGATTGTGCATGACCTGTTTTATACGTCGGATATCGTCCCACTCAAACAAAAACTCGACATATTGTATGAACGTCTGGACACCCGTCTTGATCTTGTCGAATACCCACTCAACAGTTCCCACGATAGCTTGTACTGTATCTAATATGGCACAGTAAACTTGATTGACGATCTTGACGATGAATTCCCATAACCCTGTGGCAGCGTTCTTGATGACATCGATGACCTTTTCAACACCAGTCTTCAGCCAACTAAACAGATCACCGACTGCCATGGCAATAACATCGCCTAGGTCAATCCTCATGCTACTCTGTGGCACCACCATAGATGCAAAGACAGGCGCTGCTGAGCGAAATGATCACTGTGCAGGAGTTTTAGGTTGCTGCTTGTTATAAGCGTCTGACAACAGCTTCAAGCTTTGAGCTGTCGCTTGGAGGTCGATGTCAGAAGCTGTCACCAATAGGGCCGTTTTGGAGGCTCCAATGACCCCGCCAGCAGTGGTGTCTGTTCGAATCTGGGCATTCTTGAGAGCGTCCTTGGCGGATAGTTGAGCGAATTTGGCAAATGTCTTACCCATGGGATCGATGACCTGGGTAGTATTGCCGACTTGTGCATCGATTGTAGCTCCAACAATACTGTCAGTGGCTTGGACGTTGATCACTTGTCCAGACCGATTCACGGGCACAATGACTGGAATGTTCGAGAGGATGTAGTAGAGGCCATCAATGTAGACGGGCGTTCGTGCCTCAGTTGTGAGAACAACTTGGGCTCCTGCTGCGGGCTGCTCATCATGACCTTTAACTTGGATTGTACAAGTATACGATTTGAACGATATCGCCTTCTTTTGAGGGTCTGCTGCGAGGGTGATGGGCTGTGCCTGCCAAAGTTTGTCTGGAGTACTGGAAGCTTGGGTGAGCTTCTGAATTTTGTTCCCCCCGCAGCGAAAACTGTGTCACCACCATCTTTGAGATTGATGTATGAAGTGATACGTTCGATGCCACTGAGTACAGGGACAGGGACACTCCAAGAACTTGGTATCGCAAGATTATTAACATGGCATGACGTGTAATACATGACATTGCTGGCGTTCTTGCCGAAAATAGTAGCGACTCGGTTCCGTATGAGAGCAAGGATACTGTCAGTGCCGGCAAGAACTGAGTTGGTCATCAAAGGTATCCCCACGGCACTGTCCTCCAGCTGCTGGTCAGGATCCAATCGGTACAAAGTGGACCCGCCAATGGCGTAAAGGTCTGTTGTACCATATAAGTCCGAATCCTGATCATCGTTGCGAGCTGTAGCAATTGCGGATGCGACTGTTTTATTTGGGAGAGCGAATCTGTATAGATAGTCCGAGCTTCGCTTCAGCCAAAATACCCGCTTTTGTGCCTGTTTGAATTGATTGATTGGCCAGAATACACGTGATGGACTATTACTTTCTTTCGTCGCCGTTGTATCTCCCTAGCGCAAGTGCCCCGAAGCGGCCGCCATTTACAGGGGCCCTTAGGTCCCGTGCCGGGCATCATCAAAATGTCAGCAGGCTGTTCTCGCCTAGATTTACAGGGGTTCTTACAGGCTCTTCAGAATAGTGTTTCTAGTAGCACCAGAGGGGATAGCTCGATTACTTAGTGCCTGAGTTTCTTGATAGATATTTTATTTTATTAATTTTTTATTTTTAGCATATTTGAAGCAGTCTGGCTGTATAGGGATCAGTGATCTTATTGGTTTATACACGGTTAGAGGCAAAAACACATACTACCCACAGGCCTTAATAAATGTTAAATGTGAGATGATTGTGGCCGTGTCTCCAAGGGTCGCCAGACCAATCACCTGTTCGGCTTTCGCGGTATATTGCTATTTGTAGCTAAATACTGGTCAATGCTCATTAACATTTATTATGACCTACACGTAGTAGTTACCTTAGTCATCTTATCCACCTCCTTATGGGTTATGGTGCTTCTGAATACAAGAGATCTCCCAAGCGACAAGTGCAAATGCAAGTCCATTTCACGAAACTCATGTCCCTACGAATCTACCAAATACAAGTCAATCTACACTCCAACGACTCTCTAGGTGCTTCATCCTCAGTTCCAGGCAAATGCACGCTAGAATGGAACGCCCCCCCAGAGGCACCACTCCCCGCTCTCTCATCCTGACTATCAAAGAACCTCACAATCCATATCTCCTCTGAAGTCTGCGCGTCAATCCAGTGCCATTTCTGCTTCTCGGAATACGTCGCCAAGATTGATTCGGACTCGTACGTCTCACTCGCTCCGGGCAGCCCAAGACGCGGGTACCTCACTACCATTGGCACGAAATTCTCCTCACCGAAGGTTTGGTAGTCTGCTACTGCCAGTGGGTCCCTTTTCACCGTCTTCAAAGGCCTCCATATCGAGTAAAGCGCCCATCGTGGACCGCCAGAATGTTTGTAGGCCTCCTTGAGATCCTTTCCCTCGGCCAACAAAGCGTCTTCGTGGCTGATGATACTAGCTGCGGCTTCGGTTGTGACGGGATGATAGTATCGTAGGAGGTTTCGTGCGCCTTTGGACGTGTAATCCGTGTGCACCTTCGGAGCTGGCGTTGCGCCGCCATGCTTCGCATCGAAGCCGATGAATTCCGGGAATGTCTCCCGCGGATCGTCGGGCTCGTCTTTCTTGTTGTCGTGCTTGGACACGGCGTCTTCGTCCGAGTAGAGAGCGTCTCGCAGCACTATGGTGTCGATTATAACACTTTTGCATCCCGTGACGGTCTTCAGCATTTCGATCGTCGCGGGGACGAGATACTGTTTGAGGAGCTGAGGGTCCTTGAAGGATTCGGGGGTGTACGGGGCCTGGTTGAGACTGATGGGGTGTTGAATTGCGAGGAATCGATGAGTGTCCAAACGAATGTTGTTGGGACAATTTTCAATATCGCTGATCTTGGGGATCGGTCTGATGTTGTGGAGTGAGAGAAGTCGCTCGTCGCCAAACTCATGGAGAGAGGGGAGCTGGATTCTGTTCCCGTTCACCTCCGGTACATGTCCGGCTGGGAGATATCTCAGCAAACCTAGCACTGGTTCGGTATATGCCGACGCCTTCTCTGTGCCGTTGACTTGAGTAGCTGGCCCAGTATGGCTCTCATCCAGAGCATCGGAAAGTTGATTCGCTGACTGGCTTTGATCAGCCATCTTTTTGGGTGATTACGTGGTAGCGTAGAGAATATCTGGTCGGAGAAACTCCATAGACATGACCGTACCTCGAAAGGTGAAAGGTAACATAAGAATATAATAAGATCACGATCGAGACCACAAAGAACCTGAAACATTCTCGGGAATTTCGACTCAACTCCCCACCTCTCCTTGTCCTAATATTTTGCTGCCATACGTCAAGGATGGTTCGTTCCGATCTGCTCGGATTTAGTTCCCTTCCATTGCAGGCTCGGAAGAATGAGGTACAGTCGAATGCTTCGGCCTATTGAAGCCACCCCCACTTACATTCAAGGATATTAACACTCACATCTCTAAAAGGCAAGAAATCCCCTTGAGAAGGCTTTTGATGGCCGGCCAAACCCGAAGTGGAAGTATTGGGACAGATGCACGAAGCTTGGTAATCGTGTCAGCGGCGCTCTCTGCATAATCATCAAAGTTGCGCTGCTTTTGATGTGATTTGCTATATATGAGACGCTCATATATGATGGCTTCAGACTCAACCAGTAGCCGACAGCCATGTGTGCACAAGGAAGGTGACCTGGAGAATAGAGTGATATTACATGCAATGCACGTTATTCCGATCCCTGTCCAATCTTGGTACTCTAGGGATAGTGAAGCCAGTGGTCACAAGTACCCTGGTCGCTATGTACGATTGAGGCATGCGAATGGATGATTCTACTTAGGGAATTACCGTATATCACGCTACTCGGCATAGTATCACCCGAGTCTTGCTGAAGTCAACCAACCACTTTTGTGGATCGGAATGTAATCGAGAAGCTTCATGTGAGATACTCCTCAATCATTTGAATATCTCAGTACCTTCTTAATTAGTTCTTAATAAAATTGTAGGGTATAATTAGAAGCCTGTTCTTGCTCTTTAATTTAAGCTTGAATGCTTGAATGATTGAATACTACATATCAAATTAATGTTAATATAAGTCAAGAAAAGGGGATGTAATCTGAGTTGTTTTTCGGCCCTCGCCTTATAAAAGCAGGATTTTAAAACTGTACTCGTGATATTAATGACCCGTGGCCGTGACTTCTGGTTAGCGAATGCTCCCGAGGCAAATGCAGCAAAAGATATTCGCGAATTTGCTAATAAGCTGACATTGAGAGGACCTTTGTTTACCTTCTCAGTTATTTTCCTGGTTGTTTCTCCACAGTGGCAATTGTTTCCCATTTCTACGGAACTATGACAAAGACACGAGTTATACTCGACGATACTTATCACCCATAGGAATGAAGCAGACACGGAGTTCCACTTTTCCCACCCCGATTTTCCTTCGCTCAGAACAGTCTTCAATTTTTGTGCTCGCCTCCTCTCCGCAACTCAATTCGACACCTCATAACATCCGGCTGGATCAATGAATAGCTACGATATCGGAGCTCCCCTGAAGGTACAGTGACCGTAAAGTTGAAGAGATGAAGGAGCTGAGAGACTGCCTTGGAAATTTCCATCACAGCGATGTGCCTTCCTATACAGCTTCGGGGACCAATGCTGAACTGTAAAATTCCATCGCATATTAGCTTCTTCAGGATATGCACGCATGGGTCATGGGAAGTTAAGACCAAGAGTATAAAATGCTACTTACAGGCATGTGGTATGACTCGTTGCGCTTGACTTCTTCGCTATCTCCCAACCACCTCTCCGGGCGGAAGATTTCTGCATCGTCGCCGAAATATTTGGGGCTCTTGCATGTGGACCATGAATCCACACTAACAGTGAGTCCCTCGCGGAAGACATACCCGGAAAGGGTGTCGCCGCCAGTGGGCACGGAACGGGGAAGCCCAACGGCAACAATGGGAAGGATCCTCATAGATTCCTTGATGATGGCTTGGAGGTACGGGAGACCTCGCGCCGTATCGTATGTGATCATGCCATTCTTCAGACCATCTTTCTTCACGGCAGCGTCAATTTCGCTTTGTAACTTTGCCAAAACCTGCGGATGCCTGCCGAGAAGATAGATGATATTTACGATGGTCGTGTAACTGGTATCTGAGCCGCCTCCGATGCTGGCGGCGATTCCTAGGAAGACGTCCTCCTGGCTCATCTTCTCCTCCTGTTGCATCCACACATCAGTAAATGTGATGGTCCGTTTGCTGCCGCCGAATTCGCCGTGCGACTTCTTGTTCATGGTGTCGGTGATCCAGTTTATCGATCCTTTTTCGAATTTGTCCCAGGGAATGAGCTTCCAGATCCATGGATGCCATTCTGGAATACGGCCCCTGCGATTATTTAATACAGTAACTTCGCTTGGTGTAATTCGAAAGATGAAAAGTCAGAGCAGGGTAAGTTTTGCTTCTCGCTATTGAAGAGAGGAATATGCAGAGAATATGGATATAAATATAGCCAAAGGTATACTAAAGAATGCGTCATGTGCCTGGGGCAAATCGAGCAGATCGAATCAAAATAAACCAGGACTTACACCACATTTCCGTAGATTGTACTGGCACCAGCATTGTCGAGGAGCCCATATCGATCCTTACCCAGTTCCATGATCTGTAGATCGCCAATCGTGATCTGGCATATTGAATCGAGGGAAAAGAGGCGAAGCCAATGGGCAAGGTCACATTCCTCTTGTTCGCTGGCGAAGCTCGTGAACTTCTTGCACAAGAGCTCGAGACAGTGGCTGATGGAATCTTCATACTGCGACACAGTTGATAGCGAAAAGGAGCTTGCGTATTTACGACGAAGCTGCGCGTAGTGTTTGTTGTTCTGGTCCGTAAGGATAGTGTATGACTTATCTGGGCTTCGGTGGGCCGAGTACCAGGCAGACTAATAATCCCACAACATTAGCAAAGTGTCCAGAGTGGGGGTTGTATGAAGAGATGGGACAAAGGTTTCGAGGATATTTACTTTCTCGTAGGCTGTCCTGGGTCCGTAAATTTGTTTGGCAACGTCGAGGTCTGCGATGCTGTAATAGCTCGGGGAGAGCCTGACCACGGGCCCTTAACCAACTCTAAGTTATCAGCACGAAAAATACTGGGTTTTAACTACCGTATTTCGCATGTAAAAGGGGGATGGTCTCATGACTACGACCATTGACGCTGGTCCAGATATGCCATAACCGAGTGAACCTCGCGAGAAACGGTCCAGGCACGGCGCGTAAAGGGTCCAACAAGTGACAGACAATTCGTTTGATGCAAAAAGCAGGTAAGAGTGTAAACAACACAATCCACAATGAAAACATTTTTGGTGGCGGATTCAGAGCTTGGGAGAAGACGGTGGCGGTTTCAGATGTTAATTTCAATAGACAAATACGGAATAATTTGTTCCTGAAGATAACCGAAGTGGAGACTGTTCATACAAGAATAGTTGTAGTAACGAATTTCTCCGTCACACTACTATCTTATTGAATATGCTTGAACATGTAAGATCAAATTCTCGTGTCTTCGAGCACAAGAGCAGGCTGGCAATTCGCTTAGTGTCAAAGCTACGGTAACGAAAAACACATCCTTCAAGGTAACAATTATCGTTCTGAATCTGAGATGACTAGGGCCCTTGAATTTGTCTCTCATGTGCCGTCCCTCCCAAGTATATTGAGGTGATAGGATATCATGTGCTAATTGACACGTTATACTGCATCGACTCGCATATGCAGGGACCCACCCGCCTGTGTCGGTCTCCATCGGATGATGTGTCGTGCAGAAGCACCAGAAATTGTTTCTCATATATTATCCCTGCCAAAGATATTAAAGTGATAGGATATCATGTGCTAATTGACACGTTGTACTACGTCGACTCGCATATGCAAAGACTTACCCGCATATGTCGGTCTGCATCGGATGATGTGTCGTGCAGAAGTATCAGAAATTGTTTCTCATATATTATCCCTGCCAGGATATTGAAATGATAGGATATCATGTGCTAATTGACACGCTGTACTGCGTCGACTCGTATATGCAGGGGCTCACCCGCATATCTCGGTCTGCATCGGATGATGTGTCGTGCAGAAGTATCAGATCTCCGATCCGATCGCTCTTTACTGTAGCCACCCAGAAGCGAGTTTTGTTTTTGATCGACCGGATGACCATGCAATAATACAGGCTGTTTTCGAATATTGCTACAGCAACTAAACGCAAGGACATGTCAGACTTTTCAGGGTCTCTGGCTTTCCCATCAAATATCTTAATGATTTCTACTGGACTTAGATAAACAAATCTATTTAAAAACACACACGTCTGTGTTAATGTGGGCACTGGGTACTGACGTTCCTTGTTGTTGACTGAAGCTCCAAAGCTGTGTGTGTGTGTGTGCGTGCGTGCTTAAATCAGCCTCAGAATCAAATTTTAAGACGATTAATTCAACTGTAGAATGATGATCGAAGTCAAGTCATTCAGATTTAATACAAACCCAACGTTTGTGTAGTTATTCATGTACCTTGCACCGCATATAATAAACGAGATACCAAGC